>Ga0209755_10008113_pt1 | contig 11282 bp, 10 predicted proteins | sample TergutCo191P1_FD_187301 | JGI IMG/M metagenome (GOLD analysis project Ga0209755, IMG submission 187301) | Cornitermes sp. P1 segment gut microbial communities from Petit-Saut dam, French Guiana - Co191P1 (SPAdes) (version 2) | ecosystem: Host-associated > Arthropoda: Insects > Digestive system... | reverse complement strand
TCGCGCAGGAGCTTGTCAAGCGGCTGGAGAAAATGGAGCGGGTGGAAATCCCGGAGAACCTGAAAAAGATAAGCATCTCGTTCCCGGCCCCGCCCCGTTCGCCCCGGGTGGCACTCACGCTGGAGGGTATCGGCAAAAGCTACGGCGCGCGGCGGGTGCTTGCCGGGCTGGATCTCGGGGTCGATTCCGGGGAAAGGCTTGTGGTGGCCGGTCCCAACGGCGCGGGCAAGACCACCCTGCTTCGCATCCTGAGCGGCGGGGACGGCGACTTCCAAGGCACGGTTAAATTCGGCGCGGGGATAAGCGTGGGCTATTTTTCGCAGGACGCGGCGGAGGCGATGCAGGGAAGCGAGCAGGTGCTGGAGTTCATGGAGGCGCAGGCTCCCACCGCGCTGATTCCCAAGGTGCGGGACATGCTGGGAGCCTTCCTGTTTCGCGGCGACGACGTGTACAAACCCGTTTCAGTGTTGAGCGGCGGCGAGAAAAGCCGGCTTGCCCTTCTGCGGATGCTTCTGCGCCCGATGAACCTGCTGATTCTGGACGAGCCGACCAACCACCTGGATCTTCATTCCAAGGACATCCTGCTGGACACTCTCCTGAAGTTCGATGGCACGATTATCTTCGTCTCGCACGACCGCGCCTTCATGGAGGCCCTTTCCACCAAGACGCTGGAGCTTTCGTCCGGGGCCGGTTCCCCGCGCGCCAGACTGTTCTATGGGAATTACGCATACTACTTAGAGAAGCCTGCAAACGAGGAATCCACGGCGGCGACAGGCGGGATCGGCGACAATACCAACGGAACAAAGGCCGCGCCCCCTGGAAACACCGCCGGCAATGCCAAGATCGCGGATACCGCCCCCGGGAAAAGCGCGGCGGAACACCGGGCGCAAAACAAGCAACGCCAGACGATAATCCGCCGGCTGGAGCGGCAGGAAGCGGAACTGCTAAACGCAGTCGCCGATCTGGAGGCCGAAAAAGCCCGGCTGGAAGGCGAACTGTCCAGCCCCGAGGTCTACTCGGTGGGCGAAAAGGCGAGGGCCGTCAAACTAAGGCTGGACGAGTGCGCCGTCGAAATAGTGGAGAAAAGCGGGCAGTGGGAAGCGATTGTCGAGGAACTTGAGTCGGCGCGGGCTTCCGACCCTGTTACCGCTCCCCTTCGACACGAACAATGACAATATTCCTCAAAACATAGTGGCTGTGGGAAACAAGGCCATTTGCAAGGCGCATCTCGTAGGTATGTTTCTGCGCCCTGACGGTAACAACCTGTTGTTGCAAGCCCATAAGTTTTTCCCGTTCCCCGCCGTCGATAAACCAGTCCCGCTCCTCGCCGGAAATTACCAGCGAGGGGAAGCGGCTGGTTCCGACAAGGCGCACCCTTCCCGTTACCTCAACTTCCCTAGGCTGCCCGGCATCCTGCCTGCCGCCCCCAAAGGCAAAAAGGTGCGGCGTCGCGTAGGGCAAGGCAAATAGCGACAGGATCAGTGACAGCAAAATTCCCAGTGTTTTTTTTGCCCACATTTATCGCCCGCCCCCTTCGCCGTCCCTTCCAATTACATCCCATAAACCAACAACGAATGGGCCTAAAGGCAAAGGCAAGGATCTGCCCTGCATTTGGGCGGGCGGTTGAACCCCGGTTAGAGAACCGCTCTCGGGCGGTCCGTCGATATTGGTACTGGCGTTGAAAGTCAGCAGGGTATCCCCGGTAAGTGGGCCGGTGCCGAAAGATATATTTTCGTCACCGAAAGTAAGCCCCGCGTAGCGAATATTTGGCCCCGGTGCCGGCGGGGTAAACGTGCCGTCAATAACACTGAACACGCCTTCGCCAGGATACAGCGGAAGGGATTCGCCCCCTACGCGCCTCACCGTTAGGCTGTCGCGAAGCTCATCGTCGCCGACGTACCCAAAGACCGGATTGGCCGGATCGACATTGGCGGCGAGCCACGTTTTAATCAGGACATCCCAGTTTGCCCAGTCGGGATTGATTCCCCCGGCCACGCTGGTGACGATCCTGTGGTCGTAATGTGCCGAGCTTACCATGTCGCGCAAAAGATCCACCCCCGAGGGCGCGTGCAAAAACAGCCAGCGCATAAACAGATAGACCGTGGCGTAATCGTCCAGTATGGTTCTGGCGTCCATGTTCCGGTGGTTGCCCCAGACAAAGAAATTGTTGCCGCGCGAGATGCTTCCCAGGGGATCCCCGACAAACCAGCCAACCCGTTCCTCCGGGTTTCTGCCGAACACGACGTAGTACGATTTTTCCGCAAGCCCCTCGTTAATCCAGAGATCCATCGGGGCCCAGCGTTCCTGCTCCTGTAAAACGATTACGGCTTCGGCGTGGTTTATAAGATGGACAACCTCGTGAGCCAAAACGCCAAGGCCGCCTTCCCAGTTCGCCGCCAAAAAAGACGAGTTGATGTATACCATGTCCCTGCGGTTGGAATGGGGGACGTTAAAAAAATCCCTGTTATGAAAATACCCCCCGATAATGAGGCCGGGGGGTGCCCTAAGATCCAGCAGCAGAATGGTAAGCCTTCCGCCCCCGGCGTCGCCACGGGTAACCCAGTTGGCGTAGTCCAGGATGTTGGCAAACTGCATTCCGGAAACCGTAAAATTTTTCCTGCTGTACGCATGAAGGAGCTTTTCGCGCATAACGGCGTATCTGCCGGCAAGCGCCCGCGCCTGTGTCCGCGTAATTCCGGAGCCAACCTCCACCCAGATTTCGCTGTAGTCGTTATATGCAAGAAGTTCGGCAACCAGATGGAAGTTGTCGTCGTTGTAGTCCACGGCCCAGAAGCTTTGCCGCGTAACATTATTTTCGTCCGGCGTCCCCGTCGGGCAACCGGCAAGCGTGAAGCCTGCTATCGCCACGGCGGCGATAATTCGAATAAACCGAAAAATGTTTTTCATGGCAAAAACTCCTTACGTTACATGGTTACCCTAGCGAGGGGCCTGTCAACAAACCGCCTGCGAAACATTTACGGGCGGACGGGCTTGGGGGCAAGTCCGCTGGAATTAGAATATCGTAACGGCTTTTCCCTTAGTATACTCATCCAGTTTCTTTTGCTGTACATAAACCTAAAAATATTGACCAATTTATCGTCTCCCCCGTTACACTCAATGCCGTAAAAAATCAAATGGGTTTTGACCTTTATCGACCTTACCCCCAAGGATGCCAGGAACTCGTCATGTACCAGTGGCCTTGAATACGGGTTTTCCTTTAAATAATCCAATTTTTCCAACAGTTCGTTTTTTAGATCCTCCGCGGCTCTTGGAGCCTCCAAAACTTCCTTTATGTATTTATGGCTTGCGTCCACATCCTCGAAAAATATGCCCGAGAATACCAATTCGTACACCGCCGTCCCCTACAGGTTTCTTATTTTTTCCATCATTTCTTTTTCGGGAACAGTCACTCCGTTTCTTATCTGGTTAAGACCCGTTTGGATTGATTGGTAAAGCTCTAGCTTTCCGATTAATTCCTCGTAAGTCTCCATGCTCATTACGGCCAAATCCCCCTGGCCGTTTCTGGTAATAAATACGGGCTCCCTATGGTAATGACAAAATTCGGAAATTTCACCGTATTTGTTTCGTAAATCCGCGCTCTTCCTTATTGCCGGCATTAGATACCCCCGTGTGCCATAACCTGGGTTAAATATATCGTTATTTTGATATAGTGTCAAACCGCCGCTTGGTGGCTTGCGCTATCGCGCTTGCGAGTTGAAAGCTATTCCCCGGTTCCGTCCTCGTAGTTGATTATTTCCAGCAGTTGCCGCTTGAAGAAACCCTTGAAGAAGGGGTTCAGTTGGCGGTAAAGGTTGACGATTTCCTCGATCTCGTGTTCTATTTCGCTGTCAAGCATCTCCCCTTCGCCGGCCTCCAGCCATTTTGAGCTTATTCCGGTGGTTAGGTTGATGATTTTTACCATTCTTGGGTTTATTTTACGGGCGCCAATTTCCATTGAGCTTAAAAAACCAGCCTTAACGCATATTTTCTCGGCAAATTGGGCTTGGGTCATGTGCAGTTTCTTCCGGGCATAGGTTAACCGCTCATGGATCGTCATTTCCAATTAGTTTAGCAGACATCATCATAGATGACAACAAATGAAATATTGGGATTTTCACAAATATGGGCTTGACATTACACACCAATGCTGATACATTTCAATCATCTATGGTGGATTTGCAAAAAAACACCGTTCCAGAGATGGATGGCCTGGCTTTTATCTACTCCGGACTGAACAACGTTAGCGACAAAGGGCGGGAGCACCTAAGGGACATCGCGAAGGCGCTTCTCGCCATCCAAAACAGCCCGGGGATTCCGGTGCCCGACGGCGTTTGCAGGGACATAATGCGGAAGGCTGCCGGGAATTTGCCGTAGGCCAAACGGCAGGGCTTGCCCTGCTTTGTATATTTCTGCTTCTTTAGCTGCACTCCGAGATCGTGGATTCGGCATATTTGTGATTGCCGTCCAAACCAAGGGAACAAGGAGTTTTCGATGAGTAAAAAAGCAAAAAGCAAAGCTTTGGGGATTGTCGCGCTTGTGGCGGTAATCGGGTTTTCGATGGCGGGATGCCCAACGGACACGCCAGAACCAACCGTAACCGGTGTCGAGATAAGCCCTGTAACTGCCACGGTCGAAAGGGGCGATACCTGGGATTTTGCCGCCGTGGTCCAGGGAACCAACGATCCCCCGCAGACCGTTACCTGGGCGGTCGTTGGGGGCGTTTCGGGAACGTCCATTTCCGACGCCGGCCGCCTTGCCGTCGCGGCCAACGAGACGGCCGCCTCGCTTATGGTGCGGGCAAGCTCGACGCTTAACCCCGCCGTAAGCGGATCGGTCGCCGTTACCGTGACTGCCCCTACCGTGACTATCCCAGGAACCTTTACCGTGACTTACAACGGCAACGGCAACACGGGCGGCACGGTACCGACGGAACCGAATTCGCCGTTTGCCGGCGGTGCCACGGTTACTGTCATGGGCGTGGGCAACCTTGTCAAATCTGGCCATACCTTTATGGGCTGGAACACCCAGGCGGACGGCGGCGGGACGACCCGCGTTCCCGGGGAAACCTTTGTCATTTCCGCGAACACGACGCTTTACGCCCAGTGGCTGCGTATGGCCTTTGGTATACAGCTTAGCGGGGGCGGCGTGGACATAACCGGCGTTACCTTTTATCTACCCGACGCGACGTCCGGCTACGGGCAACAGGCAGCGCAAACCATAACCGTTACCAACACGAGTAACCAGGACACTGGGCCCCTGACCGTGTCGTCTGGCGATAGCGGCGCAAGCTTCGAGCTGCCCCTGTCGATAGGCAGTATAGCCGCGGGCGCTTCCGCCAGCTTTATGATAAGTCCGAATACGGGTTTGCCGGCGGGAACGCACAGCACAATAGTGACGGTGTCTGGCGGCCACGGAATTACGGCTGGCTTTACGGCCAGCTTTAGGGTGCATCCCGCGTTTATTTATAGTGCTGCAATTACCGTTGCCTCCCCGGTTACAGGCGCGACGCCTGTAGGCAAGGCAAGCGGCACTGGTTATTTTACCGTGGGCGCGGTGTCGTGGAACCCTAGCCATAACCCGTTCCTGGGCGGCACATACACCGCCATGCTTACGCTTACGGCCAATGCCGACTTCATCTTTTCTGATTTGTTTGAGGGAATCATTAGCGGGCAAGCTGCGACGGTGACGAACAATACTGGCGCAGTGGTCACGCTGTCGCGAAGTTTTGTGGCTCGTCACGGCTCTGGTAGTTTCGTTCGTGTGGAAGGCGGCACGTTCCAGATGGGCTGTCTAACCACCTGTTGCTGTTCAAGCCCCGTTCGCGCGGTAACGGTAAGCGGCTTCTGCATGAGCCGTTTCCAGGTGACGCAGGGGGAATGGTACGACGTGATGGGAACGCGCCCCAGTAGGTTTACTGGTGCGACGAACTGGGACGGTGTTCCCGTGACGGGCGTGAACTGGCGGAATCTTCCGGTGGAAAGCGTAAGCTGGTACGAAGCGCTGGTGTTCAGCAACAGGCTGAGCATACGGAGTGGTCTGACGCCCGCGTACAGAATAAACGGCAGCACGAACCCCGACGACTGGGGGTCTGTGCCATGGCTTGGTGACCCAATATGGGATGCCGTTGAAATAGTCCCTGGCTCCACCGGATATCGACTGCCGACCGAAGCTCAGTGGGAGTTCGCCGCGCGTGGTGGGATAGTATGCCATGGTAACTTCGTCTTTTCGGGAAGCGACACCGTCGGCGATGTCGCGTGGATCTGGGAGAATAGTGACGGAAGAACGCATGAGGTGGGAACCAGGCAACCGAACGCGCTTGGCCTGTACGATATGAGTGGCAACGTGTGGGAGTGGGTTTGGGACTGGTGGGGTTCATACCCGGATTATCCTGAGACCGACCCAGTGGGCGCGTTCTCGGGATCCGTCCGCGTGCGTCGCGGCGGTTGCTGGGTCAGCCCGGCCAGGTCGGGCGCTCGTTCGTTTCGGGCTGGCGAGGATCCAGCTATGGGGGGCGACGACCTTGGCTTCCGGCTTGTCCGCCCCTAGTTTAACAGGCCGGGCATGGAAGCTCCCGCCCGACGCGGGACGCGGCGGGATCGAGCGCCCCGGAGGGTCGCGAGGAGAAGTATGTGCGGCGGTGCGGGGTGTGCGCCCCTGCATAAAAAAGCAAAGGGTTTTATGCGGCGTAAGTTGGGGAATACCAACGGTGCCAAAACACAGGAGGAAAAAAGATGGCAAAGAGGTTTTTTGGAACGGGAATCCCGGTAATGCTGCTCGTGTTCGGAATATCGGTTGTCGGTTGCGAGATGCCGGATCATGATGACTCACGGCTTGTAACGGACGTAAGGGCAACGCTTATGAAAGGCACGGCTCCCAACCAGGACTCTGTCCATATCACATGGAACAGGACGTCGGGAGCCACGCGCTACGAAATTGCGTACCGGACGGACATGGACAGCTTGGATACAAGAAGGCCGGTAAATGCCCAGGTTACTATAACCACCTTTTCCCATACCGGGTTTATCAGGAACCAAGGCCCCCTTACCTACTTTGTAAGGGCGCATGGTTCTACGACGAACGCCGACGGGGTTAGAACACCATGGACTGGCCCGTGGGCCATGTCCCTTCTAGTCGAGGTTCGCGAATAATTTGCAGGCAGGAAATAATGCCCGGGAAAAATTTTTGCAAGGAGAAAACAATGGCAAGAAACGGTTTTGTGTTTGGAACGCTGGCAATGGCGCTGGCGTTCGCTTTGGCGGTTGTTGGGTGCGAGGTCGAGGACGACGTCCTTCTGGTTCCCCCAACGGAGGTAAGGGCAAGGGTGCTGGAAGACGGCCGTATCCAGATCACATGGAACGCCTCACAGGGAGCCCGAAGGTACGACATTGCGTTCCGAACGGAGTTCGAGAGTGGGGATACGCGGAGGCAGGTTGGCTCGGCGTTCATCACCTCGCACACCCATCGCCCCATAGGCGTAGTAGGCAACGATCCTGTTCTAATTTACTATGTGCGAGCCGCTAACCGTACCTCTCCTTCGGAAAGGGGGAATCGGAATGGCGCATGGTCCGCCGGTTTCGAGGTGGGCTCAGTTCCGTGGACCTCTGGCTATACCGCCCCGGCAAATCCGAGGGCAGAAAGGGACGGCAACAGCATACGTGTTACATGGGACCGCATACCGGCGGCCGTACAATACGAGCTTCAATATTCAGTGGACAACGTTAATTGGTCAACCCTTTTTACCGGGCGTCCCAGCCCCGAGGGCGGCGGCACGACCATGACGCGCGTGCACTCCCCCTCTGCCGATGTGGTGTCCGGCGCAATCCATTACCGCGTGCGGGCATCCAATACTTCCGTCGAGGTTGAATGGCGCATACTTACTAGATGGGCTACATATACGGTTTCTGCGGTTTCCCCATAATGTCGCCCACCTTCCGGCACCCCCGACGGGTGCCGGAAGGCGGCGGGCGTTCCTGAATGGATGATCGCCCTGGAGGTTTTCGTCACTCAAGCCCCGCAAGCCAGGCATCCGCGGAACGTACCTCGATGGGCGTCGGCGATCCTTCCTGCTTTTATTTTCGGGTCGCGCCTTTTGTCCATGCGACTATTTTGCATCGTTTTGCGGAAAAGTCAAGACTATTTTGCATTCCGATGCGTTTTGGTCGTTTTGGGCTATCGGTACGCTCCGCCATAATCCGGGCGGTGCCACTCCCACTTCCACGCCGGCGTTACTGTTATTTTCTTCCCGCCGGTCAGGATCAAATCCTCGGTATCGTATGTCAGGATTTCGCCTTCCTTAAGGCCGAAAAATTCCATGGCGTCCAGCAACCCGTTTATCTCCCTGTCCTGGTTGTCCGCGGCCAGTTCCCAGCAAACCTGGACGCACCTTGTTTCTTTCTGCGATCTGACGACAAAATCGCACTCGCCGCCGTTTTTTCCGGCAAAGTAAAAAAGCTGTCCGCCGTCCGGCGATCCGTGGGCGTTGGCGTTTCTGCGAAGGCTGTTAAACACGAAATTCTCAAGAAGCGCCCCGTGGTTTTGGCTAAACGAAAAAGCCCCCGTTTTTATCAGGCCGGTGTCGGTAACGTAAACTTTTTTCGGCGCGATGCTCTGTGCCTTTACCGACCAGGCAAAGCTGGGCAAAAGTTGTACAAGATAGGCGGCCTCGAAATGGGAAATGTATTCAAGAACCGTGGAGGGGGATTTTACGCCGACCACGCCGGTCAGCCTGCTGGGCGAGCAAAGCTGGGACGAATTGGACAAAAGGTAGACGAACAACCGCCTAAGGGACGCGACGTCGCGAATGCCGTACCGCACCGCGATATCCCGGTACAGTATGTCCGACTGCAACTGAGCCAGGATTTCCGTGTTGCCTGTTTTCAGGAATTCGGGGAAGCCGCCTTTTTCCAGGTAACCCGAAAGGGATTCGGGCCCCGCGTCGAGCCTGCAAAAACTGCAAAATTCCTTATACGAAAACGGGAAAAGTTCCTTGGAAATATGCCGTCCCGTAAGGCGGCTTCCAAGTTCCCGGCTTAAAAGCGAGGCGTTGGATCCGGTAATGGCAACCTGGAAGCCTTCGTCGAGTTTCCGCCGGACGTAAAGCTCCCATCTATCCGCCGACTGGATTTCGTCGAAGAAGATCAGCCGCGCACCCGAATCCGCGAGCACCATGTCTACCAGGGCGAAGTCCTCATGGGTAAACGACGCGAAGCGGATGTCGTCAAAATTGAGGTAAAAAAATGGGCGTTTCAGCCCCTGCACAAACTGCCGGAGCAGGGTGCTTTTCCCGCTGCGCCGAATTCCGCTTATGATTAGCGCGTGGGTTTGGATATCCGGCAATTCCGGCAGCATCAAGCGTTTAAGCCCGGGCTCCTGCCTTTCCAGGGTTTGCTCTTGGCTGAAACTGATATCCTTTACGTCCGACAGCCTCATTACATAAGTATACCGCAAAATTCGGGACTATTCCAGTGCCATCGGAATAAATATTCCAATACCAACAGAATACTTATTCCGTTGGTACCGGAATACTGTGGGGTTCGGGAAAGAAACCCACTCCCTGCTTCGGGCTTTTTTATGGGAAAGCGGCGACAAAACCCCTAAGTCGCCGCTTGTACATGGGCTTCTAAGGCTGTAAAATGATGGGAAGGGGGCTTAAATGATGAAACGAAACAACGGGTGGTATTTTATCCCATTTATATTGCTTTTGGCGATATCCTGCCGTAGCGTGCCTACGTACAATGACTTGCCCCCAGAGGCGGGGCCGGCGCAGGAGGAACTGGACAGGCTGGACGCGGCTATGGCCAGGGCCACGGGCGCCCGGGAAAACGCCGTTGCCGTGCAGGCTTCCGTGCATTTCCCGGACGAATGGGCGCGGGCGGAAACGGACTACCAGGCCGGCAGAAGGGCCGGAAGGGCCACGCAGGAGGCGGTGGATCAGGCCGTTTCCTACTTTATGGCGGCGGCCGATCTTTACGAGCTTATGGCGGAAAACGGCGCGGAGATCTTCGCCAGGGATCTCGAGGATGCCCGGAACGCCCTGGACGCGGCGATTACCAGGGCGCGGCGTTCCAGGCAGGGCGCCTTGGATGCCCAGGGGCCGACGCACTTCCCCGGGGACTGGCAGTCCGCCGAGGCCGGCTTCCAAAGGGCCGAGGCCGGCGAAAGGGACACCTTGGCCGGGGTGGGGGCGACGACCGCGCTTTATGTCGCCGCCGCCGCCGATTTCGACGACATTGCGGCCAGGAGCCGGCCGATACAGGCCGCCGCCAGGAACGAGGCCAACAATGCCCTACGGGAGGCTACGGCCCGTGCGGACGGTTCCCGACGGGCGGCGATGGCCGTCGAGGGCCAGGTGCACTTTCCCAGTGAATGGCGGGAGGCCGAATCCCAGAACCAGGCTGGCAGAAGGGGCAGGAGAACCAACCCGGACGAGATTATGGCGGCTGTCGCGCTTTTGAACTCCGCCGCGGACGGCTTCGACGACATAGCCGGCAGAAGCGCCCCGATGGCCGCCGCCGCGATGAACGACGCGAACAGGGAATTCCAGGCGGCGGCGGCTCGCGCGGACAGATCCAGGCGGGCGGCCGTTGCCGTGGACGCCCAGACGCACTTTCCCGGGGAATGGGACAGGGCGGAGTCCCAGAACACGGGCGGCAGGAGCGCCCCCCGTACCACGATAGCCGAAACAAGGGCCGCCACAGCGCAGCTTAACTCCGCCGCGGACGGTTTCGACGGCATGGCCGAAAGAAGCGGCCCCATGCAGGCCAGGGCAAGGGACGAGGCCAACGCCGCGTTCCAGGCGGCGCTGGCCCGCGCCGACGGCTCCAGGCAGGCGGCCGTGGCCGTGGAAGCCCAGACCTTCTTTCCCGCCGAGTGGAGGACCGCCGATTCCCAGAACACTGCGGCAAGAAGGGGCAGAAGAACCACCCCGGAGGAAATTCGAAACGCCACCGCGCAGCTTAACTCCGCCGCGGACGGCTTCGACGACATAGCCCGCAGAAGCAGGCCTATGTTTACCGCCGAGAGGAACCAGGCCGACGGCGCGTTGCGGGCGGCTATGGCTCGCGCGACGCAGTCCAGGCAACGGGCGGAGGAAACGGACGCCGCGACAAACCTTCCCAGGGAATGGAGAAACCTGGAGACAAGGCACCGCAACGCGGAAAACGCGAGGCGCGCTACCCTTGCCGAAATGCGGAGCGCGGCGAACCTTTTCAACGGCGTGGCCGATGGCTTCGACGGCATAATCCAACAGAACGTCCGCTTTGCGGAGGAAAACCAGGCCGCCG
>Ga0209755_10008112_pt1 | contig 11283 bp, 3 predicted proteins | sample TergutCo191P1_FD_187301 | JGI IMG/M metagenome (GOLD analysis project Ga0209755, IMG submission 187301) | Cornitermes sp. P1 segment gut microbial communities from Petit-Saut dam, French Guiana - Co191P1 (SPAdes) (version 2) | ecosystem: Host-associated > Arthropoda: Insects > Digestive system >... | reverse complement strand
CAGTTGCTGTAGACTTTTTGTGTGTCACCTTGTAAGGGATGCATAATAGACTGTGAATGACAAATCACACAAGCGCTTTAGACTTCCTTGTTTCTGTCTGGTAAGGTATGCCTGTAGACTGTACATCACAAATTACACACTTTATATAAATTTTCATAGTATCTTATAAAGGATGGACAATAGACTGTGAATGACAAATCATTCAGTTCTTTAACCTTTTTCAGTGCCATCATCTAATGGGTGGTTACAGACCATTAATGATAAGTCATGCACTTCCTTTAGACTTTTTCAGTGTCATCTTTTAACAGGTGGATAAAGACTGAGTGTCAAATTACTTCCTTTCTTTAGACTTTTTTTGGTGCAATTTTGTAAGGCATGACTGCATACTGGATGACAGTACTATCACTTGTTTTATACCCTTTCATTGCCATCTTCTTAGGGATGGCTAGAATGTGGACAAGAAATCACCCACTCTTGTTAAGACTCTTCTGTAGCCATCTTGTGAAGGATGGCTATAGACTAAATGACAAAATCATTCACATGCACAGACAGTGACGTTTTAGCAGTGGACTGAGTTTGTGTTACAAATATGGCATGTCTGCGGTAGGGATATGGGAAGTGCACACTTGTGATACTGTGTTCCTCTGCAAGGCATTTCATGAACTGCAATGTTTCGTGCATACTGAAATGCATGGTTTAATTTATAACGGTGCGTAGAGCATAATCGCATAAACTGTGGGAGTGGCATATTACAAGAGCAATACTGATGAAGTGAAATCATGTCTACTGATTTCATTTTAGTCTTATCTTACCTCATGAATGTACTGCAGTTGCCATTTGATATTGTTAGTTCAATGGGTATGTAGTTAATGTTGTTATATCCAATTTTTATTGTCTGTTTTATTGAGAGTTGGTTTTTTGGCTCTTTCATGAATACTATTGTAATGTAATTTAAATGAGATTTTAGGTGTTTGCTTTTAGGTTCTCGGGATGCTGGCATAGTATAGTCTGTATAGTGACTAGGCTACGAGCTGGACAGGCCGGGGTTCGAATCCCGGCAAAGGCAAGGTATTTTCTCTTCTCCAAATTTTCCAGACTGGCTCTTGGACCCATCCAACCTCTTACACAATGGGTACAGGGTTCTCTCCCATGGGAGGGGGGGTAAATTGCATGGGGTGTGTTGTATACTAGTGACCTTCATCTAGCACCGAGGTTAATAATGAGTGGAGTTAAACCTCTATTCCCCTTACATGCCTTCATAGCGAGGACAGAGATAACTTTACCTTTTTACCTTTCAAATTTTCCCTGGATTTTATTTCACTGGAAGGATGCAGTTCCATAAGGTGACTCCAGTTAATGAACATTCCAAACTCCCATTTGTTGTGTTCATTATTTAAATCATATTCTTTTTCATCACAAAATAAGCAAATCAGGGAGGGCGAGATGGGCAGAGAATGTGGCATGCACATAGGGTTCTGGTGGGGAAGCCTGAAAGAACAGATAATTTTGAAAATCTAGCCATACATGGAAGATTAATGTTAAAGTTGATCCTAAAGAAACAGAATTTGTGGACTGGATTCAACTAGCTTAGGACAATTAGAAGACTCTAGTGAACACGGTACTGAACTTTTGGCTGTATAAAATGTGGGCAATTCCTTGACTAGCTGAGGTATCTAATAGCTTCCTAAGAAGGGCCTTGCTCCATGGAGGTAGTTATTACAGTAAGCACTCAAAAAGGAATCATTACAGTAAGCACTCAAAAAGGAAACTCAGTTTGATTCCAGGTTCTCATGGCAGTGATCACAAAGATTACCACTTTCTGGGATGTGGTGCCATGTAACCTGGTACAAATTTACCAACGTTGCGAAGGAACATGCTGCCTCCGTTTTCAGGGTGATACATTGTAGCAGCAGGTTCCCCCAAAACTGTGGATTTATACCAGGTTCATAGTTACCAATGGGGGGTCGGAGGAAGCCAACCATCTGCCCCTCCCCCACCAATTTTGGTAAAAATTTAATTAGAATATATTCATATCATTAAATTAAATCTGTATCTTATTATACTTACTTGTTTATTTACTTACTCCATGGACCAGAGTCCTTCTTGGGAAGCTAACTGGTTCTTGGCTAGTCAAGAATTCCCCGCATTTTAAGGAACTTGAAAGTTCATTACCGCATCCACAAGTGGCTGCCACCTGTCCATGTTTTGAGCCAGATCATTCTAGTCCATGCCTCCCATCTACGGCTGGGTCTTCCAAGTGGTCTTTCCCTTAGGTTTCCCCACCAAAACCCTGTATACACCTCTCTTCTCCCCCATATGTGCTAAATGACCCACCCATCTCATGCTTCTCGATTTGATCACGTGAATAATATAAGGTGAGGAGTTCTGTATCTATATTACAGAAACACAAAACTTATGGGCCGTCCATAGAAATGTTCTTAAACACCTTAAACGTATGTTCTGTCTGCTTTTCTCCCATTAGAATTATTCATACCAGCATCCATGAACACACCACATGGCATCATGTTCCAGAAGAGAGTAAAATTGGTGACTTTGGAATGGTCCTGTGAGAACTGAAACATGAAACATATATGGTGCTTAATGAAGTACATGGAAACCTTGAGTAATAAAAAACCACTGTATCAATCATGCATACATAATTTTTTGGCTTAGATGAGGGCATGGACATCTCAGAACTCTTCATTTGTGTCTGGGCATAGTGTTAACAGAGGGCAGGCATGCACACAAAGGGTTGACTGCCAGCAGCTCCCCCCACCCCACCCCTATCAAAATTAAAAAACACAGATTTTGTTGGCATGATGATATCAGACATATCAGCCACTGAAACTGGCTTATGACTAGTACATTAGATTTTTGAGAAAGAAAATAAATTTATGAAGTCTTCTAGAGAACTTAAGAAAACCAAGTATTTTAGATCTTGTGTTTTAAATTTCATGAGTGAATCATGGAACATCTGGTTACATTTTTATGTATATAAATGTAGTTACAAAATCTGTTATGTTATAGCTGTATTTATTACATTATTTTTATAGCACTATTTTTAAAGTCAAGCATAAATGATATATAGCCTCAGGGTCAGCCCCCCTCTATGAAAAATTTGGGTTGCTCTCCTGACTGAGGGAGTGAATATACTTGAAGTGTGTGGCACATCTGTATCTATCTAATACACTAGCCTGCTCATGACGGGACCTGTAAACCTCTGAATATTTAAACAAATGTTGTTTGTGCCTGGATGTTGAGGGCAGTGTAATTTGGAATATTAATTTGTTATTGTTAAGTATTTGTGAGTTTACTTTTTAGCATTGTGTAGTATTTCTGAATGTCAAAGATATAATATTATTTTCAAATATTCATGATATTAGGATATTAATGAAGATATCACAATTAGTGTACAGGGGATATTGGTGTAAGGATGTTGTTTACAGGGTTTATGTTCTTGTGTAATGGATTATTGTCTCAAAAATTATCCCTGCTTTAGATGATGCATCACAGATGTATTTCTTGCAACACCTATCATCACTGAGGTGACAAGTTGGTGGTGAATAAGGCACATAAAAACTGTCTGGCAATAAATGACTTTCTCAGTATGTAATCACCTCTTGAAAACAGTTAAAAAAATATAGGATTTTGTGTATGTTTATACTACAAATTTTATAGAAGGAATTAGGGTAACAAGGGTAGATATAGTGCGAATAAGTATGGCAAATGCCAAACTTTGTTATTCACCATGAAAAGTTGCTCACTTGTTTGGAAGAAAGTTGGATATGTATGTTGTGCAGTCAGGTTTTGCTTAAGTTATGATACAGAAAAATTTATCACCTTCAGTGATAGAATATGAAATTAATTTACTGCCAGTTATATGATCAGGAATGGAGTTACTGATTGATTTATCTGCTTATTCAGCTGTGTTGGTAAGTGTTGGTGCCTTGTGCTACAGCAGTCCTTCATTATCTTAACTACTTCGAGGTCTGTGACTGTTACCTAGATCTCAATTACACCAGTCCATATCATCTTAAAACACACTACTATTACTGTCAGCCATATCTCCTCTATATTTAATATCATTCTAATCAGTAAGCTTGCTTAATAATATATAGGAATATTGATAGACTGATAATTGACAGAAATACCTGTAAGATATTAATACTGATAATTGTAAATCAGTTTTAATATTTTAATAGCCATAACAGCATTCTTGTCACCGAAATATGTTGTTGAATATTGATACTGCAATATTTCTGCATCATTTGCTGTTTTAAACATGTAGATGATAAAAATGAATGACTCACATTCGCAGTAAAATGAAGCTAATGTTGTGTTCTGATGGTGTTCATATACATTTGGTAAAATGTTAAATGCTGCAAGTGTTGGAATGTGACAGCATCCTACTCTTAACATAAGAGGGACAGTTACCTAAGCATCATGCTGCTAGTAGAGAACTGCTACATTATTAGGTATCCCAATTTTTGAAACCAAAACAGGACACTTAATAAGATGGAGATGGGGTACTCCATCACATAATTTTAAAAATATAATTTATTAATGTTAGTAGAATATGATAATTCTACATAGAGATACAAAAAAAATGATATAATGATAAAACTAATCCAACTCAGACATTCAGTTCACTAATTTTTCTTTATATACCTGTTCCTCTTAGTCCAGCCTGTAGCTGCTTATCTAAACAACTTCCTCTCCCTCTTCTGTTCCTTTCTGTAAGTGCCTAGTTGATGGCAATCCTACTTGTGTAGCTGATTTTCTCTGACCATAGAAAAGTGAAAATGTTTGTACACATTGTCAGATATGTCATAATTTTATGACTTTCAAAATCCAGGATATTTGGTGTCATGAACAAATTTTGTGAGATAATGGAACACAGCTCTTTACGACCCATTAAGCCACGACTGGCTGGGAAAATTGGGATGACTGGGATCCGTATGTATTACACCATAACCTGTTTCTAGTTTCACTCTCTCTACCTCCAATACAGGGTCCATCACTTCACATTTTCATTACGTATCAAATCTGTCAGCCAACTTAATATTGCTGGCACCAATACCGGTGGTGACACAGCTTAGTAAATCGTGGGATGTACACTGACAACCAGAGCATAAAGCAGCTAAGCTACCTGTAACTAATACTGAAGCCTGGAAGTGAGTGGAACTTGAATTTGACTTGATTTAGTCCTCATATCAGTTACTTTCAATAATTGTGTACATAAAAGTTTGTAACTTTCAGTATCATGGTATGCATTATGTAAATAATAAGATTACAAACTGTAATATCATATGACTTAGAGATCTCAAAGAACTCTTCCATCCACAACTCAATAATTGGTATTTTCAGTAATATTAGTTGTGCTGTAAATATCTAAATGTAATCCAAATCTTTCTGTTGGCTTCCTGCTGAATACGGAAAATGCTGTATGTAAAGCCTTTGTGCATTATAATTAAGTAACTTATTACAGAAAATGTTCGTAAATTAACTTTCAATACTCACACACCAGCAACGGAATGTGTAACTGACACCTATTTTAAAATTTGCACCCATGATAATTAATTGTAACATCCATAGCATAACAATTTCCCTGCAGGTAATAATTAACAAGGACATTAGTTTCAATATCCTTCTGCACATACAATGTCAAATGTTGATACAATTAATTTTTGTTTATTTATGTTTGATAAGTTAAGTGTAGTCATATTATACAGATATAATTTAATGGGTAATATCAAATGGCAACTCTGTAGATGTTACCTAATAACTGATGCAACAACATGCACATATAACTGTTAGAAAAATTCTTATACAAACTGCATTCAACATGTTTCGATGGCGGCCACTGCCATGAACCAAACCACAACTGTTGGAAGCTGTCTATTTTATCATGCACACAGATCCACCCTCATCAACGCACAGCTTGCTGTACACAGAAATGCAAAACTCCTGAAGCTGTCAAGCACTGTGGAAATAAGGAGTTGGCACTTGCACAACAGTTGCCATATATTGGGGTGTGTGTGTGTGTGTGTGTGTGTGTGTGTGTGCATGTGCTTGTTTATGTTGTGCCTACCATAACGTAAACAAGCGTGCACACACACACACTGATATATGAACACCTATTGCGCAAGTACAAACTCCTACTTTCTGATTTTCACAGTGCTTGACAGCTTCAGGAGTGCTGCACATCTTTGTTTAGCAATCTCTGTGTTGACGGGGATGTGAAGTGAATTTGTGTGTATGGTAAGATAGACAGCTTAGAATAGCAGTGTTTTGGTATGTGGAGGTAGACTTAAGGTGGTGATGGGTGCCACCAAAACATGTTGGATTGCAGTTTGACTGTATAAGAATTTTTTGAACTGTCACAGGTGCATATTGTTGGATCATTGTTTAGATAGTAACTTGATACATATGCATGGTACAAACAATATTGTGAAGTTTGTAGATGTTACTTTAAGGTGGCACAAACCCAATGCATTATTAAATAAAAATGAATGTTGTAATCAGTAAACACAAAATTTTATTCAGTAAGAATAAGGCAGTCAAGCACGAAGCAAATTCAGATGTGTATTGGGATCTGTAAAAGTGACATATTATACCAAGATCTAAGTAATATTAAACAAGTTTCAACAACCTTACTGACATTCTCAAAACAAGTGACACAAAAACATTGCAACACAGGATTAAAGAACTGAAGGTTATCCCACTATACATGCACTTTTCTACACTTGGATGATCCAACTGCAATATACACACATTGCTTCCAAGAATTTTATATCTAACTGCTTACATAATTCTAGTTAATATTTCTGATGTTTTACAAACTTCAAATTTAATGTTTTAGGCATTCTATATCTTTTACACTGTATGTGTATTTTAAATTATAAAGGTGGAGACCTCAAACCTGAAATACAGTTGAACAATATACCCTTTTTGTACTCTCATAATTAGAGTAATATGGCTTATCATTTTTAGCCAAAACATGTAACCTTGTTTGTCCTAAATACCATGTGTTAAGTGATTGCAACATTCAGTTGTTTTTTAAATATTTCAGACATAGTGACAGTTGATGTTATTGTTTTCATGCACATCAAATATTCAATGTAGTAAAACTTCTTAAATGTGCCTTGTAATTACTGTCAGTATTACTGCAGAAATCAGACTGTCAGAACTGTTAACTTAATGGGCATTACCAGTTCTTTGACAGAACACAACTCAATAAAATAAGGATAATCAATAAATAAGACAGCGTTCAGCATCAGTAACATATAGTCATAATTGAGTCAATGTGTTACGGATGGCAGAAGCATGACTGCGTGCGGCTTTGTGCCATATCTAAAACCTATATACATCCCAGCATGTTCTGCACACATTTTCAAGTATATCTGATGATGGGTGCTGTGTCAAGATGTGACAACCATTGGCGACATAATCATTTAGGCAATTGCTTTCTCAGTGGGATAGGAACATTTAGTTCAGTATCAGCAATGAAGCAAGGTAAGGTGATTAATCTTTACATTCAGAAATCAGACCACTCTGTACAAGGCCGTATTTCACATATTTGCCCCATATCAGGCATCTGTGTTTTTAGCATATTCACTGGTGATATCATGAAAAAGCTAGTAATGCTTTCTTGACATTCAGACTTCCCAGTGTGCCTGTGAGATTAAAGAAGGGCCATGTTACTTCTGTTATATTCCCTCCTAATGACTGTAATATTTATATATGTGATTTATGTTTCTATACTTTTGTGTTGTTACTGGTATGAATAACTGCTTCATGTTTATTTGAATTCTGTTACTGTCTAATAATATTGGTGTCTAAACTTGATAACAGCTATAAATCCAGTAAATCACTGTTAAATGGGCATAAATAACTTAAACCATTGTCAGTTTTGGGTCCAATAAATAAATGGATTTATTTTATGGCATCACTTAACCCTTTGGTAAGCTTGACATTTTTTTAAATATTATTAAAAAATTCAGTTCTTTTCACACAGGAAACACACTGCTTGTCCATTAAAAAGACAACTCAGTTAATGCTATATTATTCATATTGTATGTATGTGTGTGTGTGTATATATATATATATATACATGCTTACAACAAATACATCTGCCAGCAAATGCATTTCATATATGTCAATTCATAACAAGTATTAATACACCCACATTTTTTGTCATCCAGGTGCCATCCTCAGGGTGTTACAGAGCAAAGGAATATGAGCCAAACATGTTAGTCTAGGTATTACAGGCAGTGTAATACCTAGACTAACATGCTGGGCTTACATTCCTGTATTCTATACACGCCTGAGGATGGCACCCTGATGCTGAAATAAGTAGGAATTTTAATACTTTCATTGTTATGAATTGTATTTTGTTCAGTAAATTTGTTGGCAGATATATTGATTAATTAGTTAATGTTGTTTTTTAAGAGAATAATATGAAAGATGCATTGGAACTAGAATTCCTGGACAGAATGAAGAGGTTTTTAGTGTTCATAGCAGGTGGTACATCATTTACCATCATGCTTTTAAGGGTAAACTGTACCTCAAGGTTAAACCATTGTGTAATTTTACTCATTCAGTTGCGATATTGAAGATTCTGACAATGATACTGAAGATCCAAGTTTGGTAACTGCCAAATATTTACCTTTGACCAATTTTAGCATGTCAGTTGGTAAATAGTTACTATTTACCTCTCGATGACACGTAACATCACAGACGATACGGATATTCAACTAATTCAGTTCATTTGTAGACATTTTGTTACCTCTGAGTGAGTTATTGGAAGATGCCTTTATGAATGAATAATTAGTTGCTTTTTGTCATATTCATTGCTGTGTGTTGGTTGAGCAGTGCTTTGTGAGAAGAATGAATCCTGCTGCCTTCAGTGTGTTACGTAGGATACGTGACTGGCACGAGCTCGCCAAGTCACACCAGCACTCTCAGCTACTTGCAAGCTACAGGCTTCTTGTCTCCACTGCACCATGCATATTGTCATTAAAGTACTATTTCATTTGGCCCACACTTTTTTATTAACATCAGCACAACTCCATGTGCTGGCTATAGAATTTTTGGCACTAACTGGGCTTACTTGCAGTGATAATTAATAAAATACCATGTCTACATTACCTTTCTCCTTAATATTTAACAACCAGTAGCAGCAAATCTGTCATCTTAATACATCTGAAACATGTGTCCTCAATAGGCCTCCCCAGCATATCAAATGACTGCTCTGGCACAGCAATAGAACCCTGGCTTGCATTACATCATAATGTATAAATTACAAAGGAAAAAAATGAAAAAATTTAGGGGATAAACCATGTAATAGATTTTATTTCCACTGATACTACAATAAAAATAGAATACTGTTTCATGGTGAATAATGGTACCCATGAATATCCACATACAGACCAAGGTTCCTGTCAAAATCAGTGTAATTCTTGGAACCCACAGGAATTACATACTTTAAACATCACAAAATTTCATCAAAACACAGTCCTAACATTAAATTGTTCCATGTTTTGAACCAGCTGTTAGTAAGTGTGAGAATATGTACACTGTCACATTGTTAACTCATGTCTGATCCAATCATAAAGCGAGCAGTAATGCCCCTTGTATTATGAACAATTTCCATATTTGCTTAGTTGATGTGTGGGACAAACAAGGTCTGTGATAGGACAGCACCTGATTTTGACCTCGTTGACTAGGACAAATTATTCCTTAGGTTTAAACAAACCAAAACTGACTCTATTACAGACTGTAAGGCAATTCAAACATTTTTTAATCTTATTATTACAGTCTATAAAAGTAAGGTGACAGCTTTGACCAAATTAATACAGCATATAGACAATGGTCTATTAACAGAATATACAGTATTGAAAAACAATATGTCCTAGCAGCCTTAATGCAGTGATTTATATGCAGTCGACATTAGGAAAATACCGTTTGTCGCCACCACCATCATAACCACCAACTCTGTCATTAGAAAACTTGCCCTTATGTGAAGCAAAACACACACAATATTAACCCTTTGAAGCTGGAATTAAATCTTTGATGCCAGGATTAAATCCCCCCACCCCCGGCCACTTTAGTGGTCATTCGGCTATTTAAAGGGCTCACTGCGCAGCCACTTTAGTGGCCATTCGGCATTAAAGGGTTAAAGGCATAAAACAATAGGCAGTACCATGATGCACTGACTGGCTAATGATAGTACCCACAGAATTTTGTGATGAAATTAATGAACAACTATTCTTTGCAAACAGACTTGGTGGAAGCTATGTTGGGCAGAAAATGGCTTTATATAGACTGCACAGTTTTTGCATTACAGATTTCATTGTATATTTGCACAAAGGAAACTAATTTATTATTTATTTCCTGTCATACCCTGTCATACAACAAACAGGAAGGAATATCTGCATTCTAGATCAGCATTTCTCAATTTTCCATAAGACCTGCACTTTGGGCTCACAGTTAAATTTTGATAGTTAATTTGCAATGGGAACTCAATTTTTATCTCATACTACATGCTATGCATTATAAAAAAAATCAGTGACTTTCATTTTGAATAAATTTTTTGCGGAAAGTGTTGTACAAAATACCATTGTCTTTGAACAGTATCACACACCCACTTAATGAGGCTCCATGTATCCACGCTTCAGATGCGTCTCTACACATATCACCTCAGGAACAAGTTTCCTTTCTTTACAAAATTTGACGCATGAATATGCTATTAAATAAGTTAAACATATTTACTCTAAAGCAGCAAGTGCTTGTCTTCTTATATCTTCTGCCATTTTCTTTAATTCAGAATCACTTGATACAAGCAATTTGTTCTGTTCTTGTAGCTTTTGCATCATAGTTTGCAAGTTACTATTCACTTCCAAAAAACTTTGGACTTTCTGGAACACAGCATCTGGATTCTTAGTGTCTTCATTTACAGTCTGTGAATAGTTATCACTAAGTGCACCAGCTACAGGGGATTTCAAGTAGTCTGTAATAAATGAAAATAAACATTATACTAAATTAAGAGCTCTATGGTAATCATACATTTCAGCAGTTTGCATATGGTGAGGACAGTATGATCAATTTCGAACTGAAATATTTAGACTCGCAATTATTTAAGAAGTAATTTGTTTTCTTAAGTTTATTGGACCGTGCATCATCTTGATAGTTGAATAAAGACAGACCAACTTGATGTCACTTGTTTTATTATTTCACTATTTACTGCTCAACATGTTTCGAATGTTAGTACATCCATCTTCA
>Ga0209755_10008111_pt1 | contig 11284 bp, 10 predicted proteins | sample TergutCo191P1_FD_187301 | JGI IMG/M metagenome (GOLD analysis project Ga0209755, IMG submission 187301) | Cornitermes sp. P1 segment gut microbial communities from Petit-Saut dam, French Guiana - Co191P1 (SPAdes) (version 2) | ecosystem: Host-associated > Arthropoda: Insects > Digestive system... | reverse complement strand
TCGCTTGGGTTGGTATCATCGCAAATATGTCTGAAACCCTCACGGCTAACCTGTCGATCTGCCGTCCGTACATGTCAACCAACCCAAGCGAGCCAACATTAATTACGCCCGCCATTTCATTTCCAAAAAACAGTTTTAAGGCGAAGAGGAGTAAATTTATTCCGATAAGCCACCATACTATATTGTAATTATAATTATTTCTGAAAGATTTTCTGATAATATTCATGTTTAAAGAATAGAGATATTATGATTTGAGGTCAACCTGTAAATATTAAACAAATTTTAAAGGTTAATATCTTCCTTTAATATTTTGAATTTGAAGTATAAGTCCGACAGTGCCGCTTACTACTAAAACAATACCTGTAATTAATAATGTCATTTAATCCTCCTGAGACTCATGCTTAAATTATCGGTATATTTCTCCATAATCAGTAACAATCTTTCGGTATTCCGCGATTGTTGCCGCGTGCACCGCCTTATCCCGCAGAGCGGCTCCGCCTGATATTCCCTTTGTGTACGCGCAAAATTGCTTACGCATCTCAAGACATGCCGATCTTTCGCCGATATCCTCGGCAAGCATTTCAAGATGACGAAGAGCCGTGTCTATCCGTTTTGAAAAAGGAGCCGGCTCCCACCCTCCGCTTTCCAAAAGCGAAAGCGACGCGGAAAAAATAAATGGGTTGCCCATCGCCCCCCGCGCAAACATAACCGCCGCGCAGCCTGACTCCTCCAGCATCTGCCGCGCATCCTCAGGCGTATAAAGATCTCCCGACCCCGTAACGGGAACAGACAGGCGCGTAACCAAATCCGCTATGTGCTGCCAATTACTCCTGCCGCCGTAGCCCTGCGCCCGTGTACGCGGATGCAAACTTATCATCATTGCCCCCGCCTCAACAGCGGTACGGGCACACTCAACATAATTGAGCGAAGAGCCGTCCCACCCGGAACGGATTTTTACCGTCACGGGAATACCGCCCAAACTTTCGCCTGAAGCCCGGACGGCGGCTTCCACAACACGTCCCAGGTTAGCCGGATTGCGCATCAACGCCGACCCTGCGCCGTTCTTCACCACCTTTGGCACAGGACAGCCGCAGTTGATATCCAGCGCGTCAGGCTTAAGCGGCGCAAGAAGAGAAGCCGCCTTGTAGATAGATTCGCTCTCCGCCCCGAAGAGCTGTATAGCGTACCGTTTCTCGTTCTCGCCCCTTTTTACAAGGTTCATAGCGGCGGTATTAGCGGTATTAGGAGAAGATTTCTCGCAGAGACGCGGAGGCGCGGAGTTGTTGTTTGGCATATTTTCTTTTTCATCATTATTTATTTCTAATTTATTAGTTATAATTTTTATTCTTTCTTTTTCTTCCTCTGCGCCTCTGCGCCTCTGCGAGAGGTCTTCGGGAACCAACCCGTAACGTCCAAAGTTGCGGTATAACGCTTCAGCGGAGACTAGTTCCGTAAAGGAAAAGCATGCCCCCTCTTCGGCGCAGATGGAACGGAAGGCGCGATCCGTGTAGCCCGCGACAGGCGCTAGGAAGAGGTTTCCGGAAAGTTCAAGAGAACCGATTTTGACGGGGCGGTATAGGTTTATCAGAGATTAGGGTCCTCTAATCCTTCAGCCCAAAAAACTTATTCGCGTTATCCCAAAGCTGGGAGGCAAGCGCTTCTTCATCCATCTCGAGCCTGTCCGCCATGTAGCGGGCGGTGAGGGGCAGGTATTTGGGCATGTTTCGTTTGCCGCGGTAGTCGGCGGGAACCATGAAAGGGGCTTCCGATTCGATAAGGATACGGTCGACAGGTAAAACATCTATGGTTTCGTGAAGATTTTTCGCGTTTTTGTAGGTCAGGTTTCCCGCAAAGGAGAAGTACAGGTTGAGTTCAAGCGCTTTTTCGGCATAAGCGGCGTCCTCGGAGTAGCAATGAAGCACCCCGCCTTTGGGGGGCAGACGGTCGCGGAGGATGTCCAGCACGTCGTGACCGGCGTCGCGGTTGTGAATGATAACAGGCAGATTGAGTTTAGACGCCAAATCAAGCTGGGTGATAAAAAGCTCGATCTGGGACTTTTTATCCCCGAATTTTCGGTAATAATCCAAACCTATCTCGCCTATTGCCACGACCCTGGGGTATTGGACGCTCTGCTCAATGTTAGAAAACCAGTCCTTGCCGGGGTTTTGCACCTCGGACGGACTTACGCCCACCGCATGGTACACATTTGTCGCGGATTTCAGGTTTTCGTAGACCTGACCGAAATCATGAAGACTGTTACAGATTGAAACAATCCGATTAACGGAAGCCTGACGGGCTTCCTGAATAACAATGAGCTGCTCAATTGGGTCATCAACAATTAGCCCCAAATGGGCATGAGTATCAAAATACTGCATAGCTTTATCCAAAAGGTAAGATAGTTGGGTTTTACCAAACTGGTATATACTAATTTTAACACTGTTTTTTGCAATCGTCAATATTTTTTTAGGTGGCATACACCACTACTATGGATAGCGGTGTATGCAGCATAAGACGCTATATGTAGCGTGGGTGTCAGTCACTCTTTGGAAGCGGTTTGTTAACAGTCCTGCTTATTTTGTAAGTCAAAGCCTTATTTTTGCATGCATTTACGCACTTGCCGCAGCGGACACATTCAAAATCGTTCGGTTTTGAAGCCGGCGTAATCATTAATTGACATTCCTTTGAGCAGCTACCGCAGGACAGACATTTTTCCCTGTCACAGTGCATATGCAGTATCGAAATTTTATTAAATAACGCGTATATCGCTCCAAGCGGACATAATACCCTGCAGAAAATACGGTAAATAGATACGGCAGCAGACACAATACCGGCAGCTACAATTATCTTAAAAACAAATTGCGTGCCAATTAATCTTTGTAGAAAATCATTTACCAGTAACAATGGCACTGCGCCAAAAATTGTACCCGATGGACAAATATATTTGCAAAACCATGGCTGTCCAAGCCCGGTCAGCTCGTGCGCGGCTATCATCGGCAGAAGTACAACGAAAACAACAAGGATAACATACTTGACATACCGCAAGAATCGCAGGCGCAAAACAAGCTTTGGCGTCTTGATTCTGTACATAAGATCCTGCAACAAACCCATTGGACAGACATACGAGCAAATGAACCGCCCAAACATAACGCCAATTATCATCAAAAAACCGGTGACATAAAGACTGATGCTGGATTTTACGCCGGCAAGGAAGAACTGCGCCGCGCCTATCGGACAGGACACTGCAGCCGCCGGACAAGAATAACAATTAAGTCCTGGAGAGCAAAGAACCTTTAAATTTCCCTGATATATTTTGCCGGTAATAAAATTCTTTAGAAATGGATTTTGCAGCAAGAAAAAACCTAATTGTATCCGCAGACGCTTGCCTTGCTTCATTAAATCTCCTAATCAGCCAATACCGATACATTCCATGCAGACAAGCACAGCCTTTTTGAGGATTTCCAACGCATCTCCCTGAATTAAACCAAGCGCAAGCAAAATGACGCCGGCAAACAGCAGGAATAACTGTGTTATGCGGCACGGCAAGAAATGCTTAACATTCACCGGCTTACCGGCCAAGCGCCCTGTCAATAAAACCCGCATATCCTGGTCCATATGCTCCGACTATCTGCTCACCGATAACTTTACCATCTCTGCCAATCAGAATAGTTGTTGGAACGTATCCTGACCGAACCATCCGCAGCAATGTCCTGAAATCATTATGCTCTGCATCAACAATGATAAAAGAGATACCCGCATTTTGCGCTAAACGGACAGCCGCCGCTTTATTGGTTTTATAATCGTCAAGAAGAGCGATAAAACCAACCCTGCCGCCGTATCTGTTGGCGATATTTGCCAAATCAGGCAGCTCTCTAACGCATGGCGGACACCATGTCGCGAAATAATGGACTAAAAATAGTTCCTTTTCCCCAAGTGACGTTTCGGTTACTGTCCTTCCGTAAATATCTTCTGCTGAGAAAGCATAAGGAAATGCGAATGTGTTTGACTGCGCATATACCGTAACAGTAAATAAACCGCAGAAAAACATAAACCCGAAGACAGCAAATGTCAGTTTAGTATTCATAAAAATCCTCCAGCTGCGGCATGACGCGCCGCATTCAATAATTTATTCGCCAAATAATTCAGTTAAAATAACCGGTAAATCTATATCCAAATTACCGTTATAATCCGCATGTGGAATGTTTAATTTTTCCAATGCCAATTTAAATCTTTTATATCCGTTAAGATCGCGCAAAGCAACCCAATGAATTTTTCTCTGATCGCATTGATTTTTATTTTGCTGCGAAAGAGTATCTGCGACAAATACATTACTGTCTCTCGCAATTATCGCGTCGGCGCTCTCCGGGTTTCCCTTGCCCATTAATTTTATTTCACACAAATACTCTTTATTATCGCTTAACAGGTAAAAATCTATTTCTCTGTCAACTTCTTTCTCTTTGTCTTTTACGAAATGCGCGGCATTGTAATTTTTTTCAGCCACCTTGAACAATTTACATAAAGTGAGCATTAAATATTTTTCCGCGCTTTTTCCGGCTGTGCTCCACAAACCACCGCGTAAAGCGGCGCGTTTAACCGCTAATGTATTCATTACAATTAAACTTTCACTAAAATTCAAATCAACGGATTCTCCCTCAAATTTAATCTTTAATGACATGTCTATCTCATTTTCCATTTGAACAAGAGATTTAACGCTGTTATATAATGAATCAAAATGTTCATTTGCGGCTTCTATTACTATATTTTTTTTTGCAGCGCCATACATATTGCTGATAGTTTTCTTGTTCAATCCTGAATTTATAGCAATATCCTCAGATGGCAGATTACTTCCTATAAACGCTTTTTTATACCAGTCAATAGTGATATCCTGAGAATTACGTTTAGCCGCCGCGATTTTTTTGAAAAAGCCAACGGTAAATTGCAGAAATTCCGCGTTAATCAAATTTACAATTTCAATGCGGTAATCCTGCGATTTGATAATGCGGGTAATAATATTTTTAATAATTTGATTTGCCAATGTCATTTCGCTATTTCCTTAAATTGTTTTAATGTCAGGAAACGCGTCACGCACTCATTGAATAACTGGGCGTTGTTTTGCTGTTTTTGCATATATTCAAAATATTTTGGCTCTTGCTCTGTTAAGAAAAACAACCTATCCAATGCATTGGCTGTTTTTCCTACCGTACCGCTTCCGCCAAACGGATCAAACACTAAATCGCCCTTAAAAGAATAGTATTGAATTACTCTTTTACAAAGTTCAAAAGGAAAAATCGCTGAATGAATTTTATTAAAGCAAGGATCGATTTTCCAAATATTAGAAGTTTCAAAGCCATCGTCGACTTTGCTTGCATTTACAATATCATCATTATATTGATGCATATTCCAGTCGAGTAATTTATCCGTTGATTTTCTGTATACCATTACATATTCAGTAACAGGATTTGGCTTATAGCCTAATGGCTTGCGATGCTGTTGAAATCCGCCAACGCGGTTTTTTACGCTTGCTTCGGGTTTTTCCCAAATTATATCATCAATAAACTCCCAGCCCATTTCCATCAGATAATGATGTATATCAAAAGGAATAGGATAACGCTTGCTGGAATGAGCGCGGCTGACGCGCGGAACAATTACAGGGGATGTATTAAGCAGGAAGAAACGCCCATCTTTTGTTATGCGATGAACTTCTTTAAATACGCTCGATAAAAAAGCAAGATACGCTTTATATGAAGGATATATCGAATAATCACGGGCGTTATAATACGGGGGCGAGGTAAATGTTAAATGAACGCTCTCATCCGGCACATATTTCAACGCCTTCAGCACATCGGCATTTACGACAACATTTTTTAAAAAATCATAAGTTTCAGTATGCGGCATATCATCAGGCTGTTTTTCTCTTGCAAAATATTCTTTATAGATAACCGTTCTTACCATTTCATTTTGATGATTTATCAAAGGTTTCAAATGATCTTCAATCTTTTTATCTTTTTCAAAAACAAGCAAACCGCGAATTGCCTGGCATACAATTTTTGGATCTTCGTCTTCCAGGAATTTAAAAAGAACTGGTTTATTTGTTTCCTTTCGCTGCCTGCCAATAGATGAAACAATTTCCCGGCGGACATTTGTATCTGTTTCGGTTTTATAAAGCGAAATAAGCGGCCTTGTATCGGATTTTCCATTTAATTTTCCGATGTTTTTTACCGCATTTAAGCGAACTTGAGAATGATTATGAGATAAAAGATCGTAAAGAAAATCAGCCTGAAAATCTTCCGGTAATCGTCCAAGTCCCTCAAGTATAAAAACAATGCTTCCAACATCACGCTGAGTTTTTACAAGAGCGGCAATTTCGCCGTTTCCCCTGCATTTTAACTCTGTAATGTATTCTTTTGTCAGCATTTTACCTTCATTATCCAAATTTATACGCTTTTTGCGGTTTTGCCAAGGAGGCGTTTTTAATGTCTAATAGCTCTAAGCGGTATTGATTTATTTTTTAATACATTCCGCCAAATGGAGCAATCTGCTCCCAGCGCGATGGCTCAACGCCGTCCCTGTCAATTCTGATAAAAACAGCAGGCGTGTAATCAGAACTTGGACGCATTGCGTTTGCGGCGTTTAAATATCCGAGGTTGATGCCGGGAGCGCCCGGTATTTCGGCGAGGCGCATCCGTATCATAGTTTCGGGATTACGCGTGATTGAATCCCACGCGCGGGCGGATTCTGAGTACAGTGACACGGCTCTGGCGCGGTATTCGCGGTTTCCGGTTTGTTCGGCAAGGGCTTCGTAAACAACTCCGGCGTTGTTACGCGCCATCATTAATCGTTCTCCAAGCTCAAGGAATTGCTGGTTATCGTTGGGCAGCAGAACCGGCATCCTGACTCGCTGGCCTTCAAGAGTATCAAGCAGGCGATCAAAATAACCCTGCGCCACAAAATAATCGGCGCGTTGATAAGCGGCATTTCCAAGAGCGTATAACAGCCGGCTGTTATAGGGCATCTCTGTCGAAGCTCTAAAAAGATAATTAAGAGCGTCTCCCCATTCTTCAAGCTGATAATTTGCCGCGCCCATGCGGTATAACATATCAGGCGGCGTATAACCGTATCTTTCGGCAACCAGGTAGGCGTCTCTCGCGTTCGACGCAGCCTGCCTGTCGCCTGTTTTGACATAGAACTCAAGATCGCCTTTGGCGGCATAGAGCTGGCCAAGCTGAGGCGATCCTTTTATCAAATTTCTGGAAAGATAATCTTCGAATAATTCAATGCCTCTGACAACTTGAGTTTCGGCAGGGAAAAATTCTTTATTATTTATAAGAAGCTCCGCGTAACGGGAATGAGCGTCAACGCGATAGAGACGGCGTTTAACCGATTCCTGCTTTGCCAAATCAAACGCGCGGATGGCGTTTTCCAGAGTTAAACGCTCTTCATAAGTATTGCTAAGGCTTTTATGATAACGCGCAAGATGATAATGAGGCTCAGGCAGATAGCGGTCTTCCTTGACAGCCTGTAAGAGCATCGCTCTTACGCTTTCGATGCTTTCGATATACGGATTGGGAACGCCTTTAGGTTTTTCAAGCTGCTTGTCCAAAAGATAGCCGCCAAGCTCCGCGGTAGTCCCAACTGTTAATTTGCGCTTATTATCATTTTCAAACCATACTCTTAATTGAAGAACTTCCAGCAGATTGTCGGTGCGGATAAAATACAATAACATGCGTTCTAAAATCGGAGCCTGCCATCCGTTTAATTCCAGCAGTCTGGCGTAAGAAAAACGCGCGTCTTCGTATTTATCATAGAATCTTTCCGGATCAGAATCCGCCCATGCAAGGAAATTATCTCCTGCCGCAAGAAGTCCTTGATAATCGTTAGGCGCATAATCAAGAAGCTCTCTCTGAAGAAGTCTGTTTGCCTTGTCGTAATTCATTAAGTAATTAGTTTCCAGGTCCGCGTAATCCAAAACGCCTTTCTTATCCCTTGGATAGTATCTTAAAAGTTCGTCATATTTTCCTTCCGCGTACATATAACGGCGCTGATCGCGGAATGCTTCAGCGTACAAATAAAACCATTTTTTCTTCCGGTGCAAATCAAACGCCTGCTGGAACAGATCATTTGCCCGCTGATATTCTCCTGCTGGAATTCGCTCATAACCTCGTTTATAAATTGATTCTGCTTTGAGCGGTATATAAACAAATTTATAACTAAGATAAATAACAGAACCGGCTAAGGCGATAATAACGGCAAATAACCTCAGCACCGGAAGGAAATTATGAACAAAAATATACGCAAAACTTGCCTGCTCAGCTTCAAACGCGGCGCCGGTTCCTTTTTCAAAACTTTTTGGAATAACGACAGCGTTGCCTGTAATCTGTTCAACAAGAGCCGCGATTTCTTTTATAGGGGCGCCGTAGATAAGGAGGTTTAGCAGCTTTGACAACTGTTGAGGCAGAATAACCTGTTCCGCGATTATTTCTTCGCAGGCGATTCTTAAATTCAACGGAAAGACAGACAGAGTTTGCAATAATTTACTAAGATCGTCCTGACTTAACGCAATTTCTTCCACATCGTTGATTGTGGGAGCTTCTTCAACTTTTTTCTTATTTCGGCCAAATGAAAAGCCTTTCTTTTCCGGTTTGCCGGCTGTCTGATCAGTTTTAGGTTTTTCAAACATGTCATCAAGGCCGGGTATATGAAACTCTTCACTGAAAACATCGCTGACATGCGCGTCTACCGCGTCCGGAGGCATTTCGCCGCCGGTATCAATCGTATCGGAAGCAAAATCGGAGCCAAAATCTTCAAGCGAAGGCAGGCTGTCATCGCTGCTTTCCTGAGGAAAACCCATATCATCGCTGCCTACGCTAAGGCCGGCGGTGTCTGATGAATCTCCGTCAGAAGGAAAGTCCATGTCACCTAACAAGCTGTCAATATCACTTGAACCTGAAGAGAAGTCTATATCGGGAAGAGGAGCGTCAAAACTGTCCGTCCCTGCGCTGTCATCGGTTGGAAAATCCATATCGGGAAGCGTGCTGTCAAAGCTATCAGCTCCTGCGCTATCGCCCAGAATATCCATGGGAAAATCGCCGCTATCTTCTGGAGCGCCAGAGTTCGACAACTCTCCGCCCATATCAATACTGTCTTCGCTTTCAGGCGCCGGAAAATCAACATCGGAAAAATCACTTTCTGGGGCGCTGTTGTCCTCAGCAGCGTCAAATTCGGGAAGCTCAAAGCCGTCACCCTCCCGGCTTTCACCGCCCATATCAATCGCATCGGAATCAACATCATCGTCTTGGAGCTCATTGTTGAAATCAAAAGGAGTATCATCAATCGGTTCGTCAGAAGGCGGATTTTCAGCGTCGTCAGAAAGAAAACTGTTTATGTCAAAATCATCAGCTGGTAAATCATCTGATTGAGAATCTCCGGTTTGAAAATCCGGCTGAGCCGACTCCATCTCGTCAGAAAAACCTGACAACAGATCTGCAGGAAAAGAGCCTTCATCAGCTTGAGATAAATCCGGCTGCGGCTTTTCTGTAGGGACATCGAGAGGAAGATCGTCAATGTCGTTACCGCCTGCATCAAGCGGCTCCTCTGTGGGCGCAGGGCCGCCAAAATCTTGTAAAAAATCATCTAAAACCGATTCGCCTGACGGGGTATCTGAAGGTCCCTCACCAGACCCAAAGCTGCCGAGTATATCATCAATACCATCAGGAGTAGACGGGCTGTCACCTGGAATATCATTGAGGAATGCGCTAAAATCAAGGTTTCCGGGGTCAGCGCCGGTATCTGCAGAGGAAGAGGCGGGAGCGTCACTTATATATGCCGCTGAGCGGGAATAATCAAACGGGGGCGCTTCTTTTTTTGGAAGTTCCAAATCATCAAACGGCAATTCTTTGGAAGTGATATTTGCCCTCTCGTTTGCAATGTCATTGAATGAGGATCTAAACTCCCTAAGCGCGTTTAATGATGGCATATTAAGATAATTATATATCGACCGATAATTGTAAAGAATGTATGAAAACGATTGGAATATTTGTTCTTTTCATCATAATTACCTCATTCGCGGCGGTTCCTGTAACTAGCGCTTCAGATTGGGAAAATTATGAAACAGTTAACAGGCTATTATCCCTTCCCGGCCCGGGTGCGCCCGTAATTCAGGGTGATTTTGTAATTTTTACCGCTGCCTCAAGCATTAGAAGGATAGGCGTAGCGTTTGCCCATGAAAATTTCGCCGATATTTACTGGTTTACGCGTCTTTTAATCCCCCAGAGCGGTTTAGACCCGATAATCCTTCCGGGAGAGAAAGAACCGAGCCCTTACAAAGATTCCGGGATGCAGTTCCATGTTTACAAAGTTCCCGATAACATCCGTAATCTGGAATACCGGCTGATAATCAACGGTTTATGGACGGTAGACCCTGCCAACCCCCAAACCCGCCGCGATCATGTTTCCGGCCTGACATTATCGGTACTGCGCATGCCCCAAAGGCAGGTCAGGCACAGCCCCCTCGACGGCCTGCCCGAAGGATTATCCTTCTTGTTCAAAGGCCCACCCGGAGAAACCGTCTCAGTAGCGGGAACCTTTAATAATTGGGATCCTTTCATGTACGAACTGCGGGAAAACCCCGCAGGCGTTTACAGCATTACTATTCCGCTGCCGCCAGGCACTTACCAATATGTTTTTTTCCACCGTGGAGAGCGTTATTGGGATACTGATAACCCGAACCGGGTTTATAGCCGCGACGGGAGTATTGCGAGCGAGATTGTAATTCCTTAAGATTTCCACAACCGCAATTCTGCCCTGAACGCCGCCTGACCGCTTTCAACCTTCTTGCCTTCAAAAGCAAAAATATGGCTTGCGTCAGAACCTTCAATCTGAATCGGGGCAAATAAAATATCGACAGCTTCGTCTTTGCGAATTTCGTTTAAGTAATTGATATCAAACCGCATTTTACCGGCTTTTTCTAAAACCTCAGTGTCAAGGGCGTCTTCTATCCAGTTGATATAGCGGACATTGTTAACATGCCCGTTGTAATCAAGATCGGTGTAAAGCGCTTTTCTCTCAGAAACTTTTTGAAGGCAATCCCTCTCCGCAAGGCCGGAAATAGCGCCTGCATCCTGAGTGACGGCATCCAACCCTGTATTTTGCGGTAATAAATCCATAACAGCCTGCGGTCTTAACGGACGGCGTTTTTCTAAATCGACGATTAACCAGGCGCTGCGCGCGGAAACCGCGGCTTTGCCGTCCTTATCCTTGATGCTATAATCACGAATCGCGAAAAGCTTTT
>Ga0209755_10008110_pt1 | contig 11286 bp, 9 predicted proteins | sample TergutCo191P1_FD_187301 | JGI IMG/M metagenome (GOLD analysis project Ga0209755, IMG submission 187301) | Cornitermes sp. P1 segment gut microbial communities from Petit-Saut dam, French Guiana - Co191P1 (SPAdes) (version 2) | ecosystem: Host-associated > Arthropoda: Insects > Digestive system >... | reverse complement strand
GTGGTGGCGGAACAGGCGCAAATAGAGGGATCACCGCTCGCTTTGCTGGTATTCCAACAGGGAGTTCACTAACATCAGGTGCTTTTACTTTTGAAAGAACAAGTGCCAATACATTCATTGTTTGGACAACAGACTCATTCGCACCACGAACTAACTCGCCTGCTGGATTATTAAGAATGCCATTTTCAGATACCGAATCGGTTCTATTTTGGCATCGACCAGATAACTGGCAAGATAAAGTAACAGGTGGTGCAGGTGGTGGCAATCCAGTATCTGCCTATTTTGCGGTTGAAGTTGATCAAAGATTGACGAATATGACCATTGAGAAATTATCAGATGTCACAGGGCGTGGTATTCCAAATACAACCTTTGAAGTAGAAAGTCGAAATGCAAATAATACTGGTTGGACAAGCATGGGAACATTTATAACCAATGCCCAAGGACATGCGGTTATTCCAAACTTAACACCTGGTCGATATCGATTCCGTGAAATTAATGTGCCAGCTCCATATATCATTAACGATACGTCATGGACTGAGTTTAATGTATCAGGTAGCGAACAAACCATGACTCGTACAGTAACGAACTCACGCGCATTTGGTCGCTTGCGAGTATTAAAAACTTCAGAAACAGGTGTTCCAATTCCAAATACCATTTTTACTTTAACAGGAAATGGCGTTAATTTAAGAGCGACAACCAATGCTCAAGGGGTTATTGTTTTTGATAACTTACCATTAGGAAGTGTACCTGTTAATTTCACTTTGACGGAAGTTTATGTACCAGCCCCATTTATTATTGATCGAACGCCTCGAACGATCACATTATCACGGACATCACCAACCGTTGAAATAACGCAACATGATATTACAGTAATCAATGAATTAGGGCGAGGGCGTTTACGTTTAGAAAAAAGAGGAAATAGGATTGTAGGATTTGAACCAACAGAAAATGGGATTAACTGGATTTTTGATGAACTACCAATCGGGGGTGTTAGTTTTCATCTTTATGCAAGAGAAGATATTATCCTTGATAATGGACAAGTTTATCATCGGGCAGGCGATTTTGTAGGTGTATATGTTACAAATGAGTTTGGGCGATTTGAAACAGATTCACTTCACTTAGGCGCATACTTTATTAGAGAAATTACTGCACCTTGGGGTTGGTATATTCACGATATTGAATTTGATTTCGTTCTCGAACATGACAATCAAGATGTGGCAATAGTCTTTGCGGTTTTAGAAGTATTCAATACTTGGCAAACTGTTGAAATCAACTTAATCAAAGTTGGGGAAGTCTTTTATCATCCATTAGAGCCGACAGAAATATTTATGCCACTGCCAGATGTTAGATTTGGTTTGTTCGCAGGAGAAGATTTTGAATTTTTGGATGGTTCGATGTTAGAAAAAGGCACATTGATCACAGATGGTTTGACTGATGAAGACGGGAAGCTTCAATTTTTAATGGAATTGCCATTAGGAATGTTCTATGTACAAGAAATTGACGTTATGGATTTTTATGTCATTGATGATACAAAACATTGGTTTGAACATACAGGCGAGAATCAAGATCAGCCGATTGTTGAAATTGTAGTGGATTCACTAGATGGTCTTATTAACTACTTTGCTCGTGGTTCATTTGAAATTGTTAAATCATCAGCCATTCACCCAGATGTTAGAATTGAAGAAGAGATTGAAATCGAAATTGATAACGAAAATGATACTGATACTGATACTGAATACATTGAAGAAGGTATTGAAGAAGATAATATATGGTTATTACCAGATGTTGCATTTGAATTGTGGATGTTGAACGCACTCGCTAGTGAGATTGATGAACCGTTCTACGTCGGCACATTTGTAACTGATGAAGAAGGTCGCATTTTTGTAGAGGGATTGATATTAGGAGACTATAAATTAATTGAAACAGTGGCACATGATCAACATCAATTATTATCAGATCCATTTTTCTTTAGTATCACTTATCATCACCAACATCATTTGATTGAGATCATCAACTATCAGACATTGGTTGAAATTTTAAAAGTTGATCACAATGGCGAAGTGCTTATAGGGGCAACACTTCAAGTATTAACTTATGAAGATGAAGAACTTATTACTGAATGGGTTTCGACTGATATTGCACATCAAATTTCGGCATTAACACATGGTAGATATATCTTAAGAGAAGTCGCTGCCCCAAGTGGATTTGTGCTTATGGATGACATCATCTTTGAAGTGACAGATGCGGAAGAAGTAATTAAATTAATTGCGATAAACGAACAGACGCATCTTGAAATTTTAAAGGTCGATGAATTAGGACAACCACTGGGAGATGCTTATTTCCATATTTTGGACTATGAAACAGAGGAATACATTTACTCGTTTGTTTCAACGGAGTATGCTCATGTTTTAAAAGGCTTTGCGCATGGACAATTTATCTTAAGAGAAATTCAAGCACCAAGCGGTCATGTGTTAATGGATGATGTTATTTTTGAAGTAACGGATACGAATCAAGTGATTGAAATTATCGCAGTTAATGAATGGACATGGATTGAGATTTTAAAAGTCAATGAATTAGGAGAACCTTTGGCAGATGCCTATTTCCATATTTTAGACTATGAGACAGAGGATTATATTTACTCGTTTATCTCAACCGAGTACGCTCATATTTTAGAGGGATTAGCACATGGGAAGTTTATCCTTAGAGAAATTCAAGCACCAAGTGGTTATGTATTAATGGAAGATTTAATTTTCGAAGTGACGGATGCGAATAAGACAATTGAATTAGTTGCCGTCAACTTACAAACACGCCTTGAAATCTTAAAGGTTGATGATGTCGGGCAACCACTCGCAGGTGCTTATTTCCATATCTTGAATTACGAAACAGGAAGTTTTGTGTATTCATTTACCTCAACAGAATATGCCCATGTATTAGAAGGCTTTGCGCATGGTCGTTTTATTTTGCGTGAAATTACTGCGCCAGCTGGTTTTGAACTAGCTGAGGATTATATCTTTGAAGTGACTGATACACCAGAGACGATTTATATTGAAATTATCAATACTCGCCTTGTAGTAACATTGCCACAAGCAGGTCATATAGGTGGTATTAATGTGATGTCGATTGGTGCAGGTGTGTTACTTCTTGTAGGTGGTATTTATACTTATAAGCGTAAGATATTAAAATCAAAAGCTTAAAACCAATCGAGGGGCGTGTTTATGAAACAAGCAGAAACATTAACGTTAAATCGGATTTATCATGAATGTTGTTTAGAAGGAATGAAACGAATTCCAGATAAAGCAGTCGATATGATTTTATGCGACCTACCCTATGCGATGACAGGATTAGAATGGGATGTCATTATTCCATTTGATGAATTATGGGCTGAATATGATCGCATTATCAAAGATTGTGGTGTCATTGTTTTAACAGGATCGCAACCTTTTACAACTTTATTAGGGGCAAGTAATTTTAAGAAATTGAAATATGGTTTGATATGGGAAAAGAATACCGGAACGAATTTCTTACAAGTAAAAAAGATGCCTTTTAAAATTCATGAAGATATTCTCGTTTTCTATGATACGAAATCAGTCATCGCAGAAAAAGCTCACTTATCAGAAGAAGAATTGGCTCAACTGAAAGTCACTTACAATCCACAGATGGTTGGGGGTAAACCTGTTGTTAGAAAAAAAGGGGCAAGAGCGATGGGGCAAATGTCTTTTGGATTTGATAGTTTTCAAGAAGAAGAAAAGCCAGCTGAGAATGAGGGGCAGTATTATCCGACGAGTATTATTAAAATTGAACGAGAAGTTGGCTTACATCCGACGCAAAAACCTGTAGAACTATTTGAATGGTTGATTAGAACTTATAGTAATGAGGGCGAACTGGTGATGGATAACTGTATGGGTTCAGGTACAACTGCCATCGCAGCGATTAATACCAATCGGCAATTTATTGGTTTTGAGAAAACTGAGAAGTACTACAACATTGCGACTGCACGTATTAAGCAACGTTTACTCGAGGGGGTGATACTTCCAGAATAAAAAATCTTTAAAATTTTAATTAAGGGAGGTGGTAAGTGAATCTTTACAGATTCAATAGAACCCTAACAGATTCAATAGAACCCTAACAGGTTCATTGAAAAAACTTAAAAAAGAAATGAGCATAAAAAGGTAGGTGGCAATGTAAATGGAAGGAGCAGATGATGCGGTCATTCGGTTCACAGTCAATACATCAAGCTTAATCGTAACGAAAGGTATAATTGGCACAGTTAAAGCATGTTCGAGAAAATTAGGGGATACCATCAACAGTGGTTATATGAGTTCGAAACGGTTGAAAAGCTTAAATAAAAGCAATCAACCGCTACAAGCCAGTGATGAATCTTATTTTAAAGATGATTTAAAAGTGATCAAACGAGAATTGAAAAAACATGGCGTAGACTTTGCGTTTATGCCGTCTCATGAAGATTCAAAAAAGTCGCTTTTATTCTTTAAAGCAAAAGATCATGAAACGATCAAATATGGGATTGATGCCTCTTTTAAACGAATTATCACCAAACAAAACAAGCAATTGAAGAAACAAGAGCTTACCCAAGAAAAAGGAAAAAAATTGAAGGAAACAAAAACCAAGGTTAAAAAAGTCAAACAAATAAAATCACCTAAAAAATCGAGAGGAATGCCAAACTTATCATAGTAATCATTGTTATTATGGCGGTTTTTTTATTTTACCTAGGGAATCGGTTTGGTTATTTGTTTTTCGTCAGATCGGCAAGTTTAGATCAAGAAATATTGGCAAGACTTTCTTACGCTCAAAATAATCTGATGACAGATATTTTAGAGCGACCATTCTTTATTAGTACGACATCAGAAACAATCATCTTGGGGGTCGTTCTGTTTGCGTTGATGTGGTTGGTTTACCTTTATAAGGAAGCTGATCGCAATAATTTTCTAAGGGGAATTGAACATGGTTCAGCCAGATGGGCAAAGCCAAGTGAAATTAAATTTATGACAGATAAAGATCCAAAACAAAATATTTTACTAACAACAACTGAGAAAATATCGATCAATCAAACCTTTACAGGTATCAATTGTAATACATTAGTTGTGGCATCAAGTGGTAAGGGAAAAACGAGATTTTATGTTAAGCCCAACCTTATGCAGATGCATTCAAACTATATCATTACTGACCCAAAATCGACCATTTTAAATGATTGCGGAAAGATGTTACAAGATCATGGGTATAAGATAAAAGTGTTTAATAATGTTAATTTTGCACGTTCGATGCATTATAATCCTTTTGCTTATACCAACAGTGAGGTAGATATTTTGAAATTTGTGAATGCTTTAATCCAGAATACAAGGGGCAAGGATTCAAAAGAAGATTTCTGGGTCAATGCGGAAAAATTATTGTACTATGCGTTAGTTGGTTATATCTTTTATGAGTACCCAAAAGAAGAACGAAATTTCATTGCCTTAATGGATTTACTGAATAAAGTAACAGTGGCTGATGATAGTGATGAAGATGCAGTATCAGAGGGGGATATTATCTTTAGAGAGTTGGAGCGAAAAAAAGGAAGCGATCATTTTGCACTTAGGCAATATAAGAAATTTAAAGATGCCGCTGGAGAAAGTGCGAAAAGTGTTCTTTTCTCCTGTGGTACAAGAATGGCTCCATTTGATTTAACAGTCATTCGTGAGATTACTGAATATGATGAAATGAACTTTTATGACTTCCCAGAAGAAAAAACGGCATTGTTTATTGTCATTGATGATAAGAATACGACTTTTAATTTCTTAGTTGCCATCCTATACTCACAACTTTTTGATATCTTGTGTTATCTGGCAGACAATAAATATGGTGGAAAGCTACCGATTCATCATCGACTAGAAATGGATGAATTTGGCAATATCGGAAAAATCGCCGACTTTGAAAAGTTGATTTCAACCATTAGAAGTCGTGAGATATCTTGTAGTGTGATTATTCAAGCCTTAGCACAATTAAAAGTCATGTATAAAGATGATGAACAAACAATTATTGAAAATTGTGCGACCTTGTTGTACCTCGGTGGAACTGGTAAAGACACGCCAAAATATATTTCAGAAATGGCAGATAAAACAACCATTGATCATCGAAGTTACAACTTAACCAGAGGGAGAAATGGTAGCACATCAATCAATAACTCGATTATTGCCAGAGATTTGATTACAGCAGGAGAAGTTAGGCGATTAAAGCGAAATGAATGTCTGTTATTTGTAGACGGACTTTACCCATTTAAGTCGAAGAAATATGATATTAAAAAGCACCCAAGATACAAATTGCTTGCGGAATATGATGATGCAAATCTTTTTGATGTGGATGCTTTTTTGAATGCAGAAAATGACGAATGGGTAAAAAATGTCGCTACAACAGAGGGGAAAAACATACTTGATTTTGAAATAAATGATCATGATATCACAGAAATTTTTGATGAATATCCAGAGTTAAAGGTAGTTGATAAGCATAGAAAAAACACCACTGATGTAGTGTTTTGATTAACGTACTTTTTTCTCATGGATAACATTGGTAACAACAACTTCTTCATCATCTTCTGCGTCTATAATTTTATAGATAAAAGAATATCGCTCTACGATGATTTTGAAATATTCGACACCATTAACATTAGTGACAAATTGTCCAGAATAGGGGAATACTTCAAGTCGTTTCTTTACACGTGATCGCATTCTAGAAATAACGTTTAATGCAAGCTCAACAGAAGCAGACTCTGTCGCAATATAGATGGCAACATTTTTTAAAGCCTCATTTGCGCTTTCGCTATAAATTATCTTTGCCATCGAAGTACTCCCTAACTGTATTTTCCATCATGTCAAAAACGTCATCATGGGAATAGAATTTGCCGTTTGCACTAGATAGTGCTTCACTTTCAAGAATTTGTTTTCTGAATTCTGAATGATCCAGATATTGCTTAAAAGTTTCCATGCTCATATAAACGCCATCAGCATAGCCGTTTTTAGTTAAGAAAATCGGCTCATTAATTGATTTTGCTAAGTTTGAAACTTCGGCATAATTGTTTCTTATCTCACTGCTTGGCATGACTTGCATATGAATCCCTCCATATCTTAATTTTGTTAATATTATAGCACAAAAACGATATTTTATCAACTAATCACATTGTTAATTAGAAACAATCGTGCTAAAATAAATCGTAGAATTTTAAATAACTCAAAATAAAAACTAAATAAGCATCAAAAAGGCGGACTGATAAAACCGTCTTTTTGTATGCCTAAAAACAACAAAAAAATGAAAGAAGTGTGAAAAGAATGAATTTAGATACATCGTTAATAAGTGATTTTACAACAGCCGCAGGTTCATTAATTGGACTAGGCGGTGGCATCTGGGCATCAATGGGAATTGTGTCCTTAGGTGGTGCATTAAAAGAACAAAACGGAAATGAGATCAAGGCAAGTATTTGGCACATCTGTGGGGCTGCCATTATTACCGCAGGTGGGGTTTACCTTGCGACATTGGGGTAAAGTTCTTGAGAATTTTACTAAGAAAAATAAAAATGAAAGGGCGTGTTTGGTATCTTTAATTGGTTTAGTTTAGAAGGTCCCATCATGAATGCCATCTATCGGATTATCAGTCAACTTGAAAACATAGGTTATGGAAATTTAAGTGTAGGTCTCTCTGAATTTAATTCGGGAATGTTTGCGACCGTTGTGCAAATTGCACAAATGGTTGTGACTCCTATCGCTTTATCTCTTTTAACCTTATTTTTAATGCTTGAACTGATTGAGATTTTAAAGAAGGCTGCAGGTAGTGGTGGTGTGACTATGGAAGCAATGATTCCATTTATCTTTAAATTTGTTATCTCATATGCGCTAGTGAATGGTGCAGTGGGATTACTGACAGGTATCTTTAATATCACGTTATCCATAATCAACAATATTACATTATCAATTGGGTTAAACAGTGATTTTTTAGATTTAGAAGCAACACGTTACTATGTTAGCGAAACAGGATTCGCAGAACAGTTAGATTTATTTGTGGTTGTCTTTTTAGTCAGTGTCATTGTGATGTTGGGAAGTGTGATTATAAATATCAAAATAACGATGCGGATGATTGAAATCTATGTCTTTATTTCCCTAGCTCCATTACCACTATCAACACTTGGCTCAAGTGAAGCATCCCTTATGGGGAAATCATTCTTAAAAAGTTTTACAGCTGTTTGCGTTCAAGGGATAGTGATGTTGGTTTATTTAAGTATGGCATCAGGAATGTTTGCGACCATAGGCACATGGACAGCAGATGGTAGTTATATTGGTTCAATATGGGGCATCGCAGGATTTATGATTTTGCTTGTCTTTGCGATCCAAGCGAGTGAAACAACCGCAAAGAAAATCATTGGTGTGATGTAGGAGGTTATGAAAATTAGAAGTGAAGAAGAAATAACGGAAGATTTAAAAAATTTAAGAATGTTGATTGTGGATGAAGTGGTTGAAAAGCTTTATCCAGAATTGACATGGAGAAGTAAGGATGATATTGATTATGTCATGTCTTTGACAGAGAAATCATCATGGCAAAATTTAGAACTGAATGTAAGAGAAGCGTTGAAAGTTGAAACACTGCCGAACTTACATCAAGATGATCTTTTTCTCGCAGTGAAAAAAGGAATGGTTTATACCTTAACAGGTTATGCCAATCCAACCAATAGACGTGCTTTATACCAAAAGGAAATAAAAGCACTTGATGATTTTATCAAGATGGTAAATGATGATAGTGCTGATTATCCAGAGTTATTTGACAGCTATTACATGAACCCTGTTGAGAGTATTTTGGTGTTGGGAAGTGAAAAGGATAAGCTAATGACTGTTCGATTTTTAAATCGAATGTTTACCATCGAGACTGAAACACTTGATGAACTCATCGATTATCACAACTTATCGCCAAGTGCGTATGTGGGAGCGATTAAAAAACTTACGGTTCACTACCAAGAAGAATTTCGAAAGCTTAGACATCCAGACTATTATCTGATGAAAGATGAGTTATTTAAACAAATAAATGAGGTCGGACAAGTGGCAATTACCCCATTTGAACACGATACCGATTCAAAATTTACCAGCTCATGGTTAGGTTGTTACACGATTAGTAAAAGCGACTATGAACGCTACAATATCGAAGAACTAGGTGTTGAAGGCGATCATCTTCCCTATCGACTTGATGAACAGTGGCATGAGATTCATTTACACGAATTGAAAACGAAAAAAGAACTTGAACTCAAACAAGCAAAACAAGAAATAAAACCCAAGAAACAAAAATCACAGGAACTTAGGAGGTTATGATGACCAATACAATCGAAGTCGAAGTCCCACATGAAATTATGGATTACCAGTCTAAAGTGATGTTTGGTTTAACCTTACGACAATTCCTCGCAAGTCTTGCCGTATTGGTATTAGTTGTGCCGACTTACATCGCCATGATTTTATGGATCGACATCAACAACCAAATTGCCAATATGATGATCATGCTTATCTCAGCACCAATCCTCGCTTATGGCTTTATCCAAAAAGATGGTTTTACCTTTGATCAAATTATGAAACGGAAACAAGCTTATCGGAATAGCTATAAAAAGCGGAATTACCAAGTCTTAGCAGTTAAAAAAGAAAAATTCAAATATCAGAAATCAAAAGAAATGGAGTTGAAAGATTATCCTATTCAAAAGAAAAAAGGCAAACAAATTAAACAAAGAAATCTTGCCAGGCGTTCAATCAGGAAGGCAAAAAGAGCAGAAAGAAAAATCATTAAAACAAAAGGTTAACACAACTAAAATTAAAAAGCCAAGGTCAACGAAAGATACCATCACTTATGAAAAGATGTACAGCGATGGTGTCTGCGCCATTGGCGGTGGTTATTATTCAAAAACAATCAAGTTCGCAGATATCAATTACACATCAGCCTCAAGGGAAGCTAAAATCAGTGTTGTCTCAAAATACTGTACATTCTTAAATTCCTTTGATTCAAGTATCCATGCACAACTGACGATTTTTAATCGCCATACGGATATTGAGTTCTTCAAAGATACGATGTTGATGCCGATGAGAGGAGATGAATTTGATCTCCACCGAGAAGAAGCGAATCAGAGACTCCTTACCCAAGTAGATGTTGGCGAGAATAATGTCATCAGAGAAAAATACATAACCCTTACGATAAAAGCTGAAACATATGCCAGTGCGACAACCCAGCTAAGACGACTAACATTTGATGCGATTAATCACTTTAAGAAAATCGGTGTCGAGGGTTATGTGTTATCTGGTGGACAACGGTTAGAATTAATGAGTAAAATCATGCGACCAAATGAAAAATTTATCTTTGATTATGATCGACTGATCGAATCAGGTTTATCGACAAAAGATTTTATTGTACCAGAATATTTTGACTTTTCTGATAAATCACGCATTCAAATTGACGGTCATAGTTATACTCAAACACTCAACATCTTGGATTTACCAACCGAAATCGCAGATAACTTGGTTTCTGATTTAATGGAAATTCCAACGAATCTGACCTTTAATATGCATTTAGTTGGTGTTGAAAAAGAATCGTCATTAAAAATAGTCAAACAGAAACTCGCAGGAATGCATATCCAAAAACGAGATGAAATCAAAAGACAAATTAAAGACTTAAATGGTGTTTATGATGAATCATTGTTACCAGAAAATCTGGTTGGCTCAATGAGTAATGCTCAGAAAATATTGGATGACTTAAAAGAGAAAAATCAGAAGATGTTTAAAGCAACTATTCTGATTAACATTAACGCATCAAGCTTAGATGAACTTAACTCAGTCCACGATCGAGTGACAAGCATACTAAATCGCCATTCTTGTAAGATGATTAAGCTGATTGATTATCAAGAAAAAGCATTGAATGCCACCTTACCAATCGGAAGGAATGATCTTGAAATTCAGCGAACATTAATGACATCATCAGTCGGCATTTTTATGCCATTTACCACTCAGGAGCTATTCCATGAAGATGGTATTTTTTATGGTTTAAATCAAGCAAGCAAGAATTTGATTTTCCTTAATCGTAAAAACCTCATGAATGCGAATGGCTTTATCTTGGCAAAATCGGGATCAGGAAAATCAGTCGCAGCTAAGACAGAAATGGAACAAGTTCTACTTACCACAGCTGATGATGTGATCGTTATTGATCCAGAGCGAGAATACTCAAAAATGGCTAAAAGGCATAATGGCGAAGTTATTGATATCTCATCAAGTTCAAGGCATCATATCA
>Ga0209755_10008109_pt1 | contig 11286 bp, 2 predicted proteins | sample TergutCo191P1_FD_187301 | JGI IMG/M metagenome (GOLD analysis project Ga0209755, IMG submission 187301) | Cornitermes sp. P1 segment gut microbial communities from Petit-Saut dam, French Guiana - Co191P1 (SPAdes) (version 2) | ecosystem: Host-associated > Arthropoda: Insects > Digestive system >... | reverse complement strand
CTTTAACATGCACAGTGGAAGGATATTCGGCAATTCCGTCAATGCTTTTCTTGCCTCAAATGCCGTGGGTGGCGGGGTTGCAAATACCAGCACCTTCAACATGTTCGGTGGTGAAATCTTCGACAATGAAGCCGGACAAGGCGGCGGTGTTGTAAATACCAGTAGCTTTACCATGCACGACGGGGCAATATTCGACAATACCGCCATTTCCTTCAATCCCGAAACCCCACACCAAGCGTTTGGCGGCGGCGTGCTTAATATAGCAGGCACCTTTAGCATGCTTGGCGGTGAAATCTTTGGCAATGTGGCAAGCGGTAATGGCGGCGGCGTGCTTAACGAAGGCGAAGGCGTTTTCCAGATGCATGGCGGGGAAATTTCCGACAACACCGCGACTAATGGCGCCGGTGTGGAAAATTTGGGTACCTTCAACATGAGCGGCGGGGTAATTCACGGAATTGATTATACGGAAGATGGAAATACGGCCACTTCCTCTTTTGCGACATTACGTACCAGCGCTAATGCCATATCTCAATTTGGCGCCTTTGACCCTATTTTTGCCCCTGGGGGTGATTTACCCAACACGGATCTTACCCTGCGCGTGACGGCTGGGGATCTGGTTATTCCGGATATGGGTGGAAGCCTTGCCATGCAGCTTGCTTGGCTACGAACTTTTGCGCAGGGTGATAGTTACACTATCGTTCTAAGCGGCAGTGAAACCATTGCCCCGACACTGTCGGACAGTGGCCCTGCCCAGGCATTGCCAACTGGCAGGGAACTTACCATCTCCATTGAGGGCAGCGCGCCAAGCGAAATAAGCATTTCCGGCAATGGGAACGCCTTTAGGGTGCCTGCTGGCATAACCCTGATATTGGACGACGACATCACGTTACGGGGCAGAAGCGGCAACATCGTTCATCTGGTACGAGTGAACAATGGCGGTACCTTTATCATGAACGCAGGATCAAGGGTTACGGGTAATATCAACACTTCCCTTACTGGAGGCAACGGTGGTGGCGGCGTATTCGTGAACAACGGCGGTACGTTTATTCTGAACGGCGGGACGATAGCGAATAATGAAACCACCAATATTGCCGCAGATGGCGGTCATGGTGCCGGTGTTCGCGTTCATTCCGGCGGTAGGTTTATCATGCTTGGCGGGGAAATTTATGGCAACCGTTCTTCCAGAGACGGCGGTGGCGTATTTGTTACTGGCGGTGCCAATCAGGGTGTTTTCCAAATAAGCGGCGGTACCATTTACGGTAGCAGTGCGGCGGTGGAATATGATCGTCGAAACAGGTCCAACGGTTTTGGAGCGTCGTTGAATAGCGGCGCAGGTATAGCCCGATACGGTACGTTTGAACAGGCTTTTGACGGTACTACGGTTGAATCGTTGGGTGAGTTTGAAGGTAGGGGTACTTTACGCATTTCCAATACCACGATAGTGGTGGTAGATGGCGATTTTGAGGGTATGGATACCCAGCCAATTGATGCGAGCCTTGTCGACCTGTTTGACTGGTTGTTGGATGCCGCAGAGGATGGTGAAACATACCACTTTCCCGTGAACAGCGTCAATGAATATGTCCCGCATGTTCCATTCCCAAACTCGAGACTGCCCATCGGCCTAAGCAATATTACCGTCTATCTTTACAGTCCGGGTGGGCCGCGTGAGGTTAGGCTTCCCAGGGAAGGTACGGTTCCCGCCCTTCAAGGAATCCTTTTTAGCATACCTTCTGGTGTTACCTTGGTGCTGGGTGAGAACGTTACGCTGGTGGGGCGTAGCGGGGCAATCCCGCCTTTGCAAAACAACAATGCCTTGGTACGAGTAAACAGCGGCGGAACCCTTATCATGAATTCGGGGTCGAGGATTACGGGTAATATTGTCAATTCCACCCAAACCCAGAATGCCGCAGGTGCCGGTGTGTGGGTGAACAGTGGCGGCACGTTTATCATGAACGGTGGGGAAATATCGGATAATGTCACCGGTGGTAGCGGAACATCGCTTAACGGTGCCGGGGTACGCGTTGAATCCGGCGGAAGGTTTTACATGAACGGCGGGGTGATTCTCGATAATGAGATTCGCCCGGCTGGTACCACTTCCCAAGGTGGCGGCGTATGGGTTGCCAGCGGCGGTATCTTCCGCATGGGTGCTGGGACCATATATGGCATTGATGCGGAGTGGGTTCGTGACGATGAAAGTGCTGTTGGAAACGTGGCTTCTAACGGTGGGGCCTCGTTATTTGCCGCTGCGGGTAGCTTAGTCGAGTTTGGCACGTTCAACGGCGCTGTCTCGACGGATAACTTTGTCAAGACGGGTGACTTGCGCACCAGCAACCTTACCGTGTATGTGGACGCTGACGGATTGCAGCCTCCGGCCAGGGTAGGGAGCCTTGCTACGCAGCTTACCTGGTTGCGGGAGTTCGCGGGGGACGGCATGGTGGGCGGTATTGCGGAATACACCATCACGCTAAGCGGTGACGAGACGATTCTCCCAAGCACTGCCGATACCGGTACTGGTCAGTTGTTACCCACCGACAGAAGTCTTACCATTATTATCGAGGGCGATGAGCCTAGCACTATCAGGGCTTCCGCCAACGGAAACCTCTTTAGGGTACCTTCTGGTATTACCTTGATACTGGACGATAATGTTACGCTGGAAGGGCGCGGCGGAAACAGCAATCACTTGGTACGAGTAACCAATGGCGGTATCTTCCGCATGAATGCGGGATCAGCGATTACTGGTAATACCAATAGCCATACAGGTGTCAACGGCGGCGGCGGCGTGAATGTTGCCACGGGCGGCAGGTTCATTCTGGACGGTGGAACCATATCGGGTAACACTACTACTGCTACCACCGATCTTGGCAATGGCGGGGGCGTTCGCGTTGAATCTGGCGGCACGTTTGACATGCTTGGTGGGACGGTTTCCGATAATGAGAGCCAGTTCGGCGGCGGCGTGTTTGTTGCCAGTGGCGGTACCTTCCAAATAAGCGATGGGACTATTTACGGCAACGGGGCAACGGTAACGAGAAACGTTTCCAGGGGCGAACTTGGCGCATCCTTGAAGAATTTGGGCGTGGCCCAGTTCGGTACGTTCATCGGCTATGTTTTTAGTCGGATGGGTGATTTAGGTACCAATAATCTTACCATAGCGGTGACCAACGGTAGTTTCGCCCTTCAGCCCGAGCCGCCGGCAGAGGCCACTCTTGCGGAACGCCTTGACTGGCTGCGGGCTTTTGGGCAGGAGCAGAATGTCACTATCTCTTTGCATCGAAACGAAACACTCAGCCCCGCCCAGGCGTTGTTGCCGGCCGGCAGGAACATCACCATTACCGGTGGGTATAGTATCAACATTTCCGCCAACGATGGAAGCCTTTTCGATAGCGGGAGTCTCTTTTCGATAACTCCCGGCACTACCTTGATTCTGGAAAATGTTACGCTGGTGGGGCGCAATGCGAGTACCCACGCCGCAAACAACCATGGCCCCTTGGTGGTGGTCGATGGCGGCACCCTGCGCATGTACGCTGGGTCAAAAATCACCGGTAACACAAACACACTTGTTCCGGGCCTTCCTGCTTGGTGGCTTGGCGGCGGCGGCGTGCATGTTACCAATAGCGGAACATTCAACATGTATGGCGGTGAAATATCGGGTAATGCCACGACTGGGGCGATGTTGGGTGGCGCCGGCGTACATATCGCCGATGGCGGAACGTTTACGATGCGCGACGGGGAGATATCTGGTAATGAAGCCGGAAATGCGGGAGTCACCGGCCTTGGCGCCGGCGGCGTGCGCGTTGCGGGCACTTTTGTCGATGGCGTTGCCAACATGGGTACCTTTAACATGTATGGGGGGAGGATTTACGGCAATAGCACGATTGCGGCCGCAGCCCAAAATGGCGGTGGCGTGCTTGTTGCCGCCATGGGTGTATTTAACATGCGCGGCGGTGAAATATCGGGTAATGTCGCACGTGGAAACAACAGCGCGGGCGGCGTGTTCGTCGCTTTTGACAGCAATTCGCCGCGTCGCGTTGCCGGAGTTTTCAACATGTACGATGGGACGATTTCTGGTAATAGTGCGACCGCATTTACAACACAAACTGCCGGCGGTGTACGCGTTAACGGTAGCTCCGATGGCACTATCCCGATCTTCAACATGCGCGGCGGGATAATATCTGGCAATCGTGCGTATTCGACCGCGACCAACGCTGCTGGCGGCGTGAATGTTCTTGGCGGCAGTTTTTTCCGCATAAGTGACGGGATTATTCATGGTAGCGATGCGGGCGCGCTTGCGAACTATGCCACGACTGGCCCTCATGCTTTGTTCCGTACCACGGCGGCTACGGGTGCCCAGTTTGGCACGTTTGACGGTACTGGTGCTTTTACCAGGGGTGGCGATTTGCTTAACGAAGAGCGCACGATAGAGGTAAGAGGTGGCGAGTTACAGCCATGGTTGTAAAAAACTGTGTCCTGGCATCTAAAAATTCGGGTGCTAGGACCCATAATTCAACATTGGCGGTGGGCGTGCGTTCATCGTCAATGTGAGGAAGGCTTTTTATGAACAGGTTCAAGGGGTTTGTTTTTATCGCCATCGTTGCGGTGGCTGGGTTTATGGCGACGGCTTGTGATAGCGTTACACCGCCGAGGGCACATGACTGCTACATTGATGGACATAGTTGGAGTGGCGAATGGGTGGTGTTAAGTGCTCCTAGTGAAATAGAATACGGCGAAGAAACAATGAGCTGCAAACATTGCGACGCATACGAAACGCGCCTTATTCAACCTACGCACGACTGTGACACCGATGATCACTTCTGGGATGCATGGAGAACGACGACCCCGCCCACTGCGACGGGATATGGTGAGGAGACAAAAACTTGCCTTCGTTGCGAGCGAGTTGAGATGCGTCCTATTCTTCCGATCGATTTATTCAGGCAGCCTTCTGCTGGTGGGAACCATACCACGATCATTAGAATGGATGGCACGCTTTGGGCCTGGGGATCTAATTTGTGGGGTCAGCTTGGCGACGGCGCCGGAGGGGGCTTTGCAAATGACAACGATCACGCCACCCCGGAAATTCAGCCCAATGCGGTATGGAGATCCGTGTCCGCTTTGTGGGGCCAGATTGGCGGCGACGGGGACGGGGACTTTTCCGCCGCCAACGACCGCAGCACGCCTTTCGAGATAAAGCCCGGTACGACATGGGCGTATGTGTCCGCGGGTGATACCCATAATGCGGCTATTAAGGAAGACGGCACTCTCTGGGTTTGGGGAAGCAATGGAGATGGCAAGCTTGGCGATGGTGCGATGGAATTCCATTTCTTCGATCCAGATTCCCCCGAGCAAGGCGGGTTTTACGTCTTCATAAACCGCAACACCCCCGCCCAGCTACAGCCCGGCACGACGTGGAAATCCGTTTCTGCGGGCGTGGTGCATACCGTCGCCATTAGAACGGATGGCACGCTTTGGGCGTGGGGAAGTAACTGGCCTGGTGGCCAGCTAGGCAGTGGCGAGGTTGAGTTTCGGTATTTCGCTCCTGGTTTCCCCGAGCATGGCGGGCATTATGCACCCGTAGATAGCTACACCCCGGTTCACATACAGCCTGGTACTATATGGAGATCTGTGTCTGCGGGCGCACTGCACACCATGGGTATTAGAGAGGACGGCACGCTTTGGGCATGGGGAAGTAATTCGAGTGGGCAGCTTGGCGACGGCACGACGATCCACCGCAACACCCCGGTTCACATACAGCCCGGCACGACATGGAGATATGTTTCTGCGGCGGGCGCGCACACCATGGGCATTAGAGAAGACGGCACACTCTGGGCTTGGGGCTACAATGAGTATGGCCGCCTTGGGGTAGCGGCGGAATATACCGCAACCCCCATGCAGGTACAACCCGGGACGACATGGATCGATGTGTCCGCGGGGACTGAGCATACCATGGCCATTCAAGCGAACGGTTCGCTTTGGGCATGGGGTAGCAATAGGTATGGCCGAACCGGGCTTGGGGTAACGACGGGAGCCGCCTCGACCCCCACCCAGGTGCTGCGCGGTTCGGTATGGAAATCCGTTTCCACGGGCCGTGAATACACCGTAGGCATAAGAACGGACGGCTCGCTTTGGGCTTGGGGAAATAATAGGCAGGGACAGCTTGGCGACGGTACGACAACCAATCGCAGTGCCCCCGTCCGAATAAGTACGGTGACGGATTGATTTTGAAAAAACACTGTTTGGCTGTTCTGCCGCTTGGTTCAAGTGGGTTGGATGGCTGGTGGTTTTTTATAAAAACGAGCAAAGGAGATTGCGATGAAAAACAAGTACGGACTTTTCGGGAACCTTGACCAAACCTGCCGCAGACAGGCAGGGGTTCCTCTTTTGATTGTCACGCTGATTGTGGCAGTTGGGCTTTCGGTAACGGGGTGCCCTGATTCTGTGCAGCCGCCCGTAGTCGAATCCGTTAGCATATCGACGGATCCGGTAGACGCGACAACGGTAACCAGGGGTGTTCCGTTGCAGTTTACAGCGGAAGTGTTGCCTGCGGGGGTATCCCAAGCGGTTACCTGGAACGTCAATCCATCCTATGCGGGGAGTTTCAATGCCGCCAACGAGTTTGAGGTTTCTGATACGCTTGCTCACGGTACACAGGTAACCATTACGGCTACGGCGGCCGGTACCAGCGTGGTATCTAGCCCAATAACGTTGGCGGTAAATGTCATACCTACGAGCGTTACCATAGCGGTTCCGCCAGACACGGCAATGGTAACCAGGAGCGTGCCGCTTCCGTTTACCGTGGATGTACTGCCCGCAGGGGCGCCCCAGGCGGTTACCTGGAACGTCAATCCACCCAATGCGGGGAGTTTCAATGCCACCAACGAGTTTACGGTTTCTGAGGAACTTGCCCATGGCACGCCGGTAACCATTACGGCCACAGCCGTTGGTACGAGTGAGGTATCCAACGAAATAGAACTTACGGTAAACGTTAATATAACAGGCGTTAACATAGCGACGTATCCGGCAAATGCGACAACGGTAACCAGGGATGTTCCGTTGCAGTTTATAGCAGAAGTGTTGCCCGCAGGGGGATCCCAAGCGGTAACGTGGAATATTACCCCCCCCTATGCTGGGGATTTCAAAGACAACGACGAGTTTTTTGTTTATGATGGGCTTGCTTACGGTACACAAGTAACCATTACTGCCACGGCTGCCGGCACCAATCTGGAATCTGACCCGATAACGCTAACGGTAAATGTCATACCCACGGGTGTTACCATAGCGGTTCCGGCAGGTACGACAGCGGTAACCAGGGGCGAGCCGCTTCCGTTTACCGTGGATGTACAGCCTACAGGAGCACCTCAGGCGGTAACGTGGAATATTATCTACCCTGCCAACGCCGGGAGTTTCAATGCCGATAACGAGTTTACGGTTTCTAATACGCTTGCTCATGGTACACAGGTAACCATTACGGCCACGGCTGCCAGCACCAATCTGGTATCCAACGAAATAGAACTTACTGTAAACGTCATACCTATGAGTGTTACCATTGCTACCGTTCCCACAGGCGCGGTAGAGGTAACTAGGGGTATATCGCTGCCCTTCACTGCGGATGTACACCCCACAGGAGCACCACAAGCAGTTACGTGGAATGTCAACCCTGCCTACGCCGGGAATTTCGCAGGCAATGTCTTTACGGTTTCTGAGGAACTTGACCATGGCACGTTGGTAGCCATTACGGCCACGGCGACTGATACCAGTGTGGTATCCGCCCCAATAAATCTCACGGTACACGTTAGACAGGGCCTAATGGTAAGCATCGATTGGGCGGATTTCTATGGTCTTGCGCCTGATGCGGAAGACATTGACATAGGCCCGATCAGCATTCTGACCGGGGGGAATATTACCTTGAGCAATGTTCCTAATGGTGTTGGTAATGACGACATCAGATGGTATCTTGATGGATCCCAAATTGGCACTGGGGCAACACTTGGGCTGAGGAGCGAACACCTTGGTACTCTACTAGGGCCGCGTTCTGTAACACTGGTAGTGATAGTAAACGGGTCGCCGTACAGTAAGCGCATTGCGTTTACTGTAACGATGTAACATTGCAAGGAGTAACGAGAGATGATACACATACGACAAAAGGCAAAACTGTTTGCCGCGCTGTTTGCAGCATGTTTTTTGCTGGCTCTGTCAGGATGCCAAAACCCGGTTCAACCGCCCAGAGTGGGAGGCGAACCGGTGGGAACTGGTACCCTTTCGTTGACGATTGAGAGGCCCGGCTTGGCGCGAACGATTCTGCCGGGTGCGCCGATAGATGATGATTTTGCCGCATTCAGGCTTGTGTTCGCCCACTATAGCGATCCCGACTTGAATTTTCATTACGAATACTGGGACGGCGATGCCACGATCCAGGTTCCCGTGGGAACCTGGGACTTGACGTTAACCGCGTATTTGGAGGGGGACGTATATCCCGTTCCCGTGGCGTCGGGCACTTATGAAAATCTGCAGATGGGTGAAGGAGCCAATTATGCCGGAATTTTGCTTAGACCGCTTTTGGGAGGCGAAGGAAGGTTCGAATGGAACATAACCGTCCCCGAAAATGTCGTTTCCGCCAGTCTGGAAATTTTACTTTACACCGATCCTCTTCCTCTCACGCCTGTGCATTCGGCCTCTTTTGACAATGTTGACGGGGCGATATACGGCGAGCATCCTCTGCCCGCAGGCCGGTATCTTGTGGTTTTCAGGTTGCGCGATGGTAGCGATGAAAGGGTCGTGGAGCTAATCGAAATCCTGCATGTCTATCGGAACATGATAAGCCTGTTCGATCCCGATTTTACCGTGATTGATTTCCCCACTTCGTTGCTGGATATGATAGCGTATGCATGGAACGGTGCATCCTTTGGCGACTTGGCGGTTAGTCATGGGCACTTTAGTATTTTGGGCATAGAAGGCGTCAATGCCGGCAATTTTGCGGGCATTGTTGGCAGGTTTGCTTATCATTACCCCGCCGCCTCTGCGAACTATTTCCCTGATACTTTGGCAGGACTAAGAGTATTGGTCGATGCCGCATTGATCGGCATAGGTAGAGCTTCCATTGTCGCCGGTGATTATGACAATTCCGATGACATAGAGGAGGCTATTGCCAGGCTGGTCAGGAATCAGACGACCGCCCTAACCTTTACTTGGGCGAATGATTATGACACGGTAACCGTGAGAATAGGCGACATTTACAATGTGGTAATTGCCTTTGTTAGTATACCCGGGGACACCTTGGCCGAACAGCTTCAATGGTTGCGAGCTAATGCGCAAGATGGCAATTCCTACCTTGTCAGGATAAGCGGTGTAGAAATTCTTACTCCTACCACTGCCGATACTGCAACTGCTGCTAATGTTGGAAATATAAATGCTCCCCAAATGTTGCCCACTGGCAGAAACATTACCATTATTCTTCGCGGTGCGGGAACGGGAGATATTGTCAGGCTTCCAACCGGACCAGGTACAGGAGCCGCTTTTAATGGGAACCTCTTTAGAATACCGACTGGTGTTACCATGATACTGGACAACGTTACCTTGATGGGGCGCAGCGGGCCGCGTACAGCTACGACCGATGCACAGAACCACAACAATAATCACTTGGTACGAATAAACACCGGCGGCACCTTGATCGTCAATGCGGATGCAAGAGTTATCGGTAACACCAACCAAAGCGGTTCGACTGGCAACCAAGGCGGCGGCGTACAGGTGAACAATGGGGGTACGTTTATTCTGAACGGCGGGGAAATATCGGGTCATTCCCTTGCAGGAACCGCCCCGGCGGGGCTTATAGGTGCCGGTGTACGCGTCCAAGATGGTGGCAGGTTTTATATGCTTGGCGGGATAATTTCCGACAACATTATTGATGTTACTGGTACTGGGGTTGATAATGCCGGTCAGGCCGGCGGCGTGTGGATTGCCACTGTTGGCGGCACTGTCCAGAATCCTACTCCCGGCGGTTTTTTCCGTATGAGCGGTGGTCGTATTCCCGGAGTTGACTATGATGATGCGAGCCTTCGGAACATAGCCGTCCATAACGCCGCGTCGTTGCTTCACGTTGGCAACACAGCCGAGTTCGGAAGTTTCACGGGCGTGTTTGACGGCATAACCGCCGGGTCATTGGGTGATTTTGTGCCGAGAGGTAATTTGCGTACCAGCAATCTCACCATTAACGTGGCTGACGGCGAGAGGATTGTTCAGGCAAGGAGCGAGAGCTTTGCCTTGCAGCTTGACTGGGTGCGGTCTTTTGCGCGGGATGGCTATGCCTATACCATTGAAATAAGTGCCGATGAAAATTTTTCTCCCGACCTTACGACGCTCCCTGTCGGCATGACCGATCTTACCGTCATTCTTACCAGTGCAGTTACAAGTGTTACGCGTTCTGTCGGCCTTCTTGACAGAACGAATGCGGCGGCTTCCCCCACTCAAGGACCCCTTTTTGACATACCTTCTGGTGTAACCCTTGTGCTGAACGACATCACGCTGGTGGGACGTAGCGGGGCAGTCGCTGCGGCGCAAAATACCAGTCCCCTTGTGCTAATAGGCACCGGCGGTACTCTTCGCATGAACGATGGTGCGACTATCACCGGCAATATCAATAATAGCGCCGTCTCTGGTGGTGGCGTAAGCGTGAGCAGCGGCGGCATATTTGAAATGCGCGGCGGGGCAATTTCTGGTAATGCGGCGCAATTTGGCGGAGGGGTATTTGTTTCCAACGGCGGTGCCTTCCAGATAGAGGACGGGACAGTTCACGGCAACGAGGACACCGTGGATGCCGCACTTAGAAACACGACTAGGGATGGTGCTGGTGCGTCATTAGGGAATTTGGGGACGACCCAGTTTGGAACGTTCGATGGTACCGGTTTTAGCAGTACCGGTTGTTTGGGCACTAACAACCGTACCATAACGGTGACCGGCGGCGTTTTTGATATTCCGCCACGGCCGGGTGACACGGAGCCGCTGGCTGACCGGCTTGCTTGGTTACTGGCTTTTGACGTGGGGGATGACGATATCACTTTTTATCTACACGATAACCAAACCCTTTCCCCTGCCGAATCCCTTCTTCCGGTTGGTAACAGGACAATCACTTTCGTTGGCGTCGGGGGAAACCGAAACATCTCCCTTTCCGCCAATGGGGTTCTCTTTACTGTGAACCCTGGTACGACCTTGGTGCTGGAAGACGTTACATTGGTGGGCCGTAGAGTTGGCGGTAACGGTAATGCGAACAACAATAACCACTTGGTGCGGGTTAATGACGGC
>Ga0209755_10008108_pt1 | contig 11287 bp, 10 predicted proteins | sample TergutCo191P1_FD_187301 | JGI IMG/M metagenome (GOLD analysis project Ga0209755, IMG submission 187301) | Cornitermes sp. P1 segment gut microbial communities from Petit-Saut dam, French Guiana - Co191P1 (SPAdes) (version 2) | ecosystem: Host-associated > Arthropoda: Insects > Digestive system... | reverse complement strand
ATCGTTGTCGTCTTCCATTTCCATGGAGTCAATTATGGTGTGGAGGGCGGCTCTTTGCACTTCGTTTTCAAAATGCATAACGAACACAACTGCCATACCTGCGTCTGGGTTCCCGGTGAGACTGTGTATCCATGCTTCATAAGTCACGTTGTCTTCTCTTTCTCCGGTAACCGCATATCCTCTAAGTGACGAGTTTCCAATATACCCTTCTCCAAGCACAATGCTTTCTCCTCCATCTAGATACCCATCGAGAAAGCGTTCTGCCAAGCCTGCCATTCCCTCAAGAGGCTGTATGAAGTCAAAGGATATCTCCAGTGAGGCAGTTCCTCCGCGAGTGTATGTAAACCGCCAGTCATAATCGCCTTCAAAAAGTTCAAAGAAATCCGGATCAGGATAGGCAACAAGTGTTAAGTCTGTGCCAGCCATAGGCATTACAAACCTCGGACCGTAACCCGGCAGGGGAACGTCAAAACCTTCCAAATACACGGTCACTGTCATTGTTGCGCCCGAAATATCATCAAATTCGCCATTGTCCGACTCATCTCCATTTGCCGAACCCCGTTCGTAGTCCTGCAAATCCACTTCCCCGCCATCTTCGTGGGTTTGCCCGGCAGAAACAACAGATTCGTCATCATTATCTGTATTTCGGTTTACTACAATCAGTTCTATGCAAAAAGCGACTAGGAATATTGCTGCCAGCAATGTAAATACCAGTACAGCATTCTTTACGGTTTTAGTCATAGGCAGTACCTCCTATAGGTGTGGAATATAGATCGAAAAATGTATAATGTGGGTTGTGTGTTTCTACGAATTATGACAGCTTTTCAATACCTCTTTCAATGCGTGAGATGGTTTCTTCCTTGCCCAGTATCCAGCAAATTTCTACTGCTCCGCCGGGGGTTACTTGTTTTCCGGCTATTGCAATGCGTACAGGCCACATTAATGTGGCATTTTTCACTTCAAGGTCAGCTGCTAGTGCTATTAGCACATCATGGATGTTTTCTGATGTCCATTCCTCAATGCCTTCCAATGCCTTTTTTGCTTCCCCCAGCATTTTTTTTGATATTTCTTTATCCGTTTTTGACTTTTTATGTACAAACAACTCTGTATCATAATCAGGGAGATCATCGAAAAAGTCAACCTTTTCCGGAATATCGCTGAGCTTTTCACAGCGAGCTTGCAAAATTGACGCAATTGCTGCAACCGACAGGCTTTCTTTTTTGACCGTCTGGCGAATAAATGGCTCTGCGAGCTTTGCAAATTTTTCTGGTGTGAGTGCACGAATATATTCACTGTTGAAATGGTTTAGCTTTTCAACATCGAATATCGCCGGTGATTTTGATATTCCTGATATTTCAAAAACTTCAAGCATTTCAGGCAGAGTAAATAGTTCCTGCTCTCCTCCCGGACTCCAACCTAAAAGTGCAACATAGTTGAGCACTGCATCAGGCAAATATCCCTGACTTAAAAGGTCGTTATATGTTGGGTCACCATGTCTTTTTGACAATTTTTGCTTTGCATCTCGCATCACTGGAGAAACGGTTATGTATACCGGAATCTCCCAACCTAAGGCATTATATAAAATATTGTATTTCGGAGCTGAACTTATATATTCGCTGCCTCTCAGGACATGTGTGATGCCCATGAGGTGGTCGTCAATTACATTTGCAAAATTATATGTTGGCATTCCATCTCTTTTTAGCAAAACCATGTCATCAAGAGTTTTGTTTTGAGTTGTAACTTCTCCGAAAACCATGTCGCTGACCGTTGTTTCTCCGTCACGCGGTGCTTTCATGCGAACAACAAATTGCGCACCTTCGTCTACCCTTTGCTTTGATTGCGCATACGGTAAGTTGCGGCATGGGTCGTCTTCTATTTTGTATTGTGTTTTTTCGGATTCAGCCATCTGGTCAATGCTTCCATCATCTCCTACGGATTCACAGAAACAGTAATACGCATCCCCGCTTTCACAAAGCTTTTCAGCATATGGTCTATAAGTATCTTTTCTCTCACTTTGTGTGTACGGAGCAACCGGACCGCCTACATCCGGCCCTTCGTCATAAACCAGACCCGCGCCAATAAGGGTTTCTTTTATTATTTCTGTAGCACCCTCTACAAATCTTGCTTGATCAGTGTCTTCTATCCTAAGTATAAACGTTCCACCTGATTTTTTTGCAACGAGATAGGCATATAGTGCAGTACGCAGACCACCCACATGCATATATCCTGTAGGGCTGGGTGCAAAGCGTGTTCTGACATCGCCTTTTGGTATTTTGTTTTCCATTTCCTCAAACCAATTAGCCATTTTGTCGTTTCTCCTGTTCTTCTTTTTCAAGTTGAAGATAAGCTACTTTTCCTATCAGGGTTTTTGGTAGTTCCTTTCGGTATTCAAACTCACGCGGTAGTGCGTACTTTGTCACATTTTTTTTGCAATGCGCAATTATTGATGCTTTTACTTCCTCGGTTGGTTCCTTGCCATCACGCAGTACAATGAACGCCTTTATGTGTGAGCCGTGGAAATCATCCGGCACTGATATTACACAGCTGATTTGTACATCTTCGTGCTGCTCTATTACATTTTCTACCTGTGATGGGTATACATTAAAGCCTGATGATACTATGAGCCTCTTAATGCGCTGTCTAAAATACAGAAAGCCTTCTTCATCCATCATGCCAAGGTCTCCCGTTAAAAGCCATGTGCGTCCATCTTCGTGGGTTTGGAGGACTCCGGCGGTTTCCTCCTCGTTGTTGTCATAACCCTTCATAACCGTAGGGCCTGAGACAAGGATTTCGCCTTCCTGCCCATATGGCAACTCTTCCTGAGTGCCATGTTTTACGATTTTCATATACATATCAGGATATGGTATACCTATACTTCCCTCTTTGTGAAAGCGGCGAGGGGTCAGGCAGTTTGCAGAAACACTCTCCGTCATACCATAGCCTTCTCTGATTTGTTCTTTTGAGCCATGCTTTTTCAAAAAAGCATCTACTTTGCTCTTTAGCTCTATCGTCAAAGTATCTCCGCCACAGAAAATCCCTTCCATTTGGGACATATCAAGCTTGTCAATATTAGGCATACGCAACAGTGCCTCGTATAGCGTTGGAACTCCGGCTATGTAGTGCGGTTTATATTTATCCAAAAGTTTTGCATATTCCTTTAGAGAAAACTGCGGCACAAGAATTGTCATACAGCCTGTTATCAGCGCAGTATGTATACATACGCCGAGACCAAATCCATGGAATATCGGAAGTATCGCCAGCATTTTATATCCCGGTATAACACAGTCGCCCGCCGCTATGGTTTGCAGTGCAAGCGCGTTTATATTAAGATTTGTGAGCATGACACCTTTAGATGTGCCGGTTGTTCCACCGCTGTATAGTATTGCCGCCACATCATCTGCTTGCATTTTCTCATCATACTCACCTGTGTAGCTTTGTCCGCGTGCGATGAGATCTGTGAATCTAAGTATGTTTCCCGAAGTGGGCTTACGCTCAATGCCTCTGCCTTTTGTCATTTTGTAAAGCGGTTTTTTTATCCCCGACAGACCATCTTCGATACCTGTTAGTATAAGCAGCTTTGCTTTTGTTCTTGGGAGAATCGCTTGTAGCCCTGAGCCAAATTGGTCTAGCGTGAGCACTGCGACACTGTTGCTTGCATTTACATAGCGCACTTGTTCTTCTTCCGATGACAGTGGATGTATCATACTTCCCACCGCACCGATTAGGTTAAGTGCGTAGAGCATTATTACTGATTGTGGAGTATTTGGCATACAGATTGTTACACGCTGCCCTTTTTCGATACCAACCGCTTTGAGTCCGCGTGCGCAGACTTTTATTTGTTCAACTAGTTGGCTGTATGTTTTTGTACACGCGAAAAAATCGTAGGCTGTGTTGTTCGGGTACTTTTCGGCTGTAGCTATTACTTGTTGTGCTATTGAGCATGTTGGATATTGAAGTGTATGTGGGATGTTTCCGTACGAGTTTAGCCAGGGGGCTTTTATGTTCATTTTTTGTTTCCTTCATTTTTTGGTGATTGTATCATATATCTTTTTTTTAATCAATATTTTCCATGCTCTGAAATTTGAGATAATATAATTATTCATGTCATAAGTCTGTCTCAGTTTGTTTGTCCGGCTCGTTAGACAGCCCATCATTATTTGATTCAGTTACCATATTTAATACCAGCAAATTTTCATATTTTTCACTCGCAAATTTTTTTGTTGTAAATTGCTTTCATTGATAGTATAATCGTAAACCAGTCCTTTGGCAAATAGTTGGAAAAGGTGTCGTATGGATTTGTGTGAATTTGAGAAACACATCAAGAGCGGAGATAGAATGCATCTCGTTGGTATAGGCGGGGTCTCTATGTCGCCTCTTGCAGAAATTTTGCATGGCATGGGTGTCAATGTTTCAGGTTCTGACTTCAGTGATAGCCCGGCAATTCAAAAACTTCGCTCACTTGGAATTAATGTTAAACTTGGACATTTAGCAGAAAATATTATCGGTGCCAGTTCTATCATTCGCACGGCTGCCGCACGGGAAGATAATGTTGAAATTAAAGCGGCACGTGATCAGAATATTCCTGTTTTTGAGCGCGCTCAGGCTTGGGGTTATATCATGCGCGGATACAAAAATGCTATTTGTATCGCCGGTGTTCACGGTAAGACGACCACTACTTCTATGGTTACGCAGATTTTGCTCGCCGCCGAAACCGATCCGACAATTATGATTGGCGGAACATTGCCCATTTTAGGCTCGGGCTATCGCGTTGGCAAAGGTGATGTTATTGCTGTTGAATCCTGCGAATACTATAATTCATTTCACAATTTCAGCCCCACGGTGGCTGTTATATTGAATGTTGACGCTGATCATCTGGATTTCTTTAAAAATCTTGACGAATTGAAAAGTTCGTTTTGCAAGTTTGCATCACTTGTTCCGGAAAATGGCCACATTGTCTGCAACGGCGATGATATAAACACTATAGATGCTTTGGCTCCGCTTAGACGTGAGCTTCTTACGTTTGGGTTTAACGAAACAGCTCGTGTGCGCGGAGTTAATGTTTGCACAAGCGGCAAAGCTCCTACGATGGATGTACTTTATGACAACAAACCTTTTTGCACCATCAAATTGAGGATTCCGGGCATGCATAATCTGCAAAATGCTCTCGCCGCAACCGCCGCTTCGCTTTCCATAGGTATTTCAGCAAAGGCGATTGAGGAGGGGCTTTATAATTACACAGGTGTTGGCAGACGTTTTGAATATAAGGGTAGCTTCAATGGCGCCGATGTTTATGATGATTATGCACATCATCCCAGTGAGCTTCAGGCACTGCTTGATGCTGTAAGCACCCTAGATTATAACCGAGTTATACTTGCTTTTCAACCTCATACCTACACTAGGACCAAGGCACTATTTCCCGAGTTTGTCAGAGAGCTTTCACGTCCTGATATAACCTTCTTAACAGCTATCTACGCCGCCCGAGAAAGTAATGATGAAAGTATTTCCTCCGATGTTTTAGCGCAGGCCGTGCGCGGGGCTAAGTGCTATCCTGACTTTTCGCAATTGGTTGATGAAATCAAAGCTGTCGCACAAGAAGGCGACATCATTTTGACCGTTGGCGCAGGCGATATTTATCAGGTTGGCGAGACGCTTGCCGGATATGAGAATGAGAAGTAGATATTCAGTGTTCCATTGCAATTAATAATAACACACACCGGGTGTCCATCATGGATTTCCGGTGTGTTTTGTCATCATTTTCTCGCTATTAAGCCATCAGCTGCCAAGGCGGTAATCATGGCATAAACCAATAAGAATTCATACCGGATAGCTGTTGCATACTTCCTTGTATATTAATTTCATTTATACCTACCCCAATGTTTTTATAAACTATCCTTCCGTTTGCATTACATCATCTATGCATTCTGTCTCAAAAATTGGTACTGGTACAGCAGCTTTGGTGAATTTTTTTAATACTATGATAGAACCAATAGAAACCGCAACGCTCAGCAACAACAAGATAACCACGTAAATCCCATACGCTCCCACAGTTTCCAAAATGGCTCTAAGCATGATATTGCCCATATTAAACGCTATGTGAGCAATTATCGCTACCCAAATGTTACGGTATCGCAGATATAGAACTGACAACACAATCCCCATAAAAAAGGCGTATATACCTTGGAATAAATTAAAATGTATCACCCCAAACAGCAAACTGCTGATCAGCACAGCTGCCCATTTAGGCATCCATGAGCAAAGGCGGTTTAGCACTATACCGCGGCAAAGAAGTTCTTCCACAATTGGCCCAACGATACCTAGTGCAAGAATTTGTACCAGAAAGCTTCCAGTGGTTAGCATTTGAGTAACCTCATCATGAGATGGAAAATATTGAATAATACCACTTATTCCTATAATTGCAATAAGCACAAAATTTAAACTACCGAACAATAATGTTGTCATTATGGCTGTAATCGGCCTAAGCTTCGCATTTTCATACACTGGCAATCCGACACGCTCCCTGCGCCACATTAGGTAAAACACCAGAAGAGCGACAAGGCTTGCCGCAAGGGAAAACCATAGGAAATATTCCGTTGAAAATTTCTCCACCCATGCATCAACCAACGCATAAAATTCCACATAATCATCAGTGGGATTAACAGCTATAACAGCATTACCGGCAATAAACATGGTAACAAAAACGACAGCCTCGCTAACTATGAAAAATATTAAAAACGGATAAATAATCCTCCAAAGCTGTCTCGGGATAGAATATTTTTTCATTCTTCTACGCCTTTTCTATAGAGTGCAATAACATTCAAAACAACAGTGATAATTGCAACATCAACTAATTTTCGCCAAAATTACATGTATTTTATTGACTCGCTCCTCTAAGCTTAAATCGGCATTTACCCAACGGTTTCACAATTTTATGCACGTAATACGTAACCACCGCAGTTTGTACGGCTACCATTAATAAAATCCACAAACCCTGGCCATCTCTTAAAATGAAAACTCCCACACCCACTAAGCATATAATGCCAACAATATTGAGCATGATGCTTCGCATAAAATATTTTTTTGGAACAACTTCGTGCAGTTCGGGGTCAAATAATGTTAATTTTCCATATAGTACCAACACAAAAATGTTCATTATCACCGTCATTGCGATAGGCAGTGCTGCTTGAAACTCAACAAATAGGACAATCATAGCAATATAAATAATACAAATAAATGTCAGTACCCCTGAAAGGCGGGATCTTATGACTAGCAGGTTCTGCTTTGCCTCTTCCTGATTTGATTTTCTAAGGCGATAGTAATTATAATATACACTATATACCAAAGCAACAGCTGCTACTATATTCGAAGCAATAAAAGCTACGCCAACAAAATTACTACCTCTGCCAAGTAGTAAGAATATAAGTGATATGCTTGCGCAATATATATACCATATAACACTCGGCTTAATTTTCAAAACATGATCACCCCAAAAGAAGATACAGTAGGTTTGTTATATTACCCTCATACTAATTGGTTTGTGAAACCGTCACTGTGAAAACTACGTTGTTAAAATCGCTAAAACGCTATTGAACATAACTAGAAAACTTATGACTATCAGGATAACACACGATACCATCAAAGCGAGCCATGCCCTGAATGGCTTCATGTCAAATATAAGGCGAAACACGGGATTTTTGTGCGGCTCTCGTTTTTCGTTTGGCTCTCTCTTTAATATAAAAATATTGACCAAGGCATTTATGACATATGCCGCCAAAGTCCAAATAATAAAATATGTGAACGTGAACCCAGGAAAAAAGAGCAACGCAAACACAGCTAAAATATATAAAACTGCAAATGAATAAAAATTAAAATTCCGCCAAATAGAAAGTATTTTTTTCATAATCTCAGCCTCGGATCCATAATTTTGTTAATTGCTCTTTCCAGTCGGTTTAGACCATATTACTACACCCAAAAGCAGCACAATGACAATTCCATGGATAATAGTCAACAAAACGGCACTTGCCGGAACAAACAGCATTATAGCCCCGGCTATAAATGTGATGCAAAAAGAATATGTGAGAATTCGTGGTAGTTTTTCTTTTGTGCTATAAAGTGGAGGGGTATAGAAGACAGTGATAAAACTACGATGAGATACGCCCCTTCCGTAGCAAAAATATCAATAACTTCGAATGCGTCCAAAATACCAAACGCAGCAAAAGTTAACAAGAAAATCGCCATTACGATTCTTACTTTTACAGTTCGCACTTTATTCATTCTCCATCAACCTCCTTATACGTTTTACGCCAGCCAATACGAATTTAGCGCCAACAAAAGCGCAGCTATCAGACCTATACATAATGAAACAACAATAGTAACAATAAACAGCTTTTTCCATTTCTCGGGCACTTTTTCCCATGCGTTTTTTGTTACACGAAGGTCTTTTATTATGCTTATAGCGGAAAGAACAATAGCGCACAAAGTTATTGCAAATGTTACCAAGTACACCAAATCTTGGCTTCGATGAGAAACAAACATATCGACAACGAAAACAATCGAATCTGCGATATATCTATTCATAAGAAACAGGGCAAATCCGATAATTGCTAATATATGCCTTTTGAGAAAATTTTTCATTTTGCCTTCGCACTCCATGTGCCATTCACATTTCACGTGGGATCATATCATATTTTATGCACGTTTTACACAAGCCACCACATTGTTAACAAAATCGTAAAATTCGTGATTTGGTTAATTAAAACCTATTAACCTATCACCAGAACCAATTATACAGGTTTTTCTTCTATACTGCTCATATGGCGATCCTCCTGAATTTTGATTGTGTTAATCACCTACAATTACACCATTTTCTAGCTAGCTGGAAATACCGTACTGAAAATCCCATGAATAAGCTCGTTGAACATTAAGGTATCGAAATCTCAGTTTACAGAAGCACCTCGGCTGACACTATCCAGAAAAGAAAGACTATTTAAGAATTTGACTATATTACTCGTGCCGGTTCATTCAAATTTCTATGGATGAACTCGGAATTGCCGCCGGAGCATAAGGACTACGTTTTTACAAAATATCCTCAGATTCATGAACTCTATGCCTGCATTAAGGAGTTCCGTCAGATTTTCGAAAGCACATGGATGCCGTTGCTATACCTGTTTATTGAAAAATACAAGAAGTCCGAACTTAAAGCGATTTCCACTTTTGCAAATGGTTTGAAGAAAGATATTGAGGCAGTTGAAAATGCTGTCAGCAGCAGTCTGTCAAATGGATTTGTCGAGGGTACTATCAGTAAGTTAAAGATGGCAAAGAGGGGTGATGTATGGTCGCTGTAGTCGGAATCTGTTAGCCGCAAAGCTGATGTATGAGCTGAACACAAGCTAAAACGGATATGTGAGGAAAAATCTGGAGACAGCGTTTTCTACACTAGCAGCAAAACTCAACAAATCCAGTAAAATCAATGAGATTTTGACATGACAAATTGTGTTTGTCACTACAAATAATATAGAAACGGCCATCTCTCAATGATATAGTATTGTTGCGACAAACCACATCTTATGGAGATGTCCGTTATCTATCTACAAGAAATCATATAGGATATAAACCTGTTCGTATCCCAGCCCAAAGCGAAATTCTACGATGATTGGATATAAACCCAATAAATGGTGTTCATGAAAAAACGACAGGAAATCTCAGAAAGAAGCTTTGTTCTGTCATTCATTGTCATGAAGTGCGGGTAATTTTCGCAGATAATAGACCTGCGAGACTATTTGAACAATAATTTTCTTATTGCTTCATTACTGCGGCTTCAATATTATGAAACCATTGCCGTCTCCCTCGATCGGATTCTACAATCTGCTTGAACGAGTAATCATATGTCTCTGCGATTAAATACGACAATGCCAGCAGTCGAAGTTATACCGATATAAACTAAACTTACACAAAGTGTTCGAATTATGTCACCAGTTCCAACTGTCACGGAATCTGTTAGGCTCGCTATAATGTTAGTAATTTCGAATCTTGTGAAAAACATGTGGTCTAGCCCTTGTAACATTGCTGAAAATGTTAGAATAGATGGAAAAAAAGCAAATAAAACTATATTAGCTGCAACTGCTCCTGCTGTATTTCGGATAATAGACGAGACAAATGCTGCAAGCGACACAATCGCATAAAAAGCTAACAGTTGTACAAAGAAGATAACAACCAATCTCCCCCATAATACAATGCCATCCGAAAATCCCCAAAAAATTGTTGCAAATACGGATGAAATAGACGCAGAGGCAAAAACAATAATTGTAACAGCTGCACAACAACTTATTAATTTTGACAAATAGACTGAAGTCCGCGGATATCCTTTTGATAAAACATTTTTTATTGTACCGTTTGAGAATTCTGATGCGAATAAAACTGCAATAAGTATTGTGAGTGGTATACTCAGAAAATCTCCAGCACCAAATATCAATGCATCTGAGCCAAACAGTCGAAAGGGTATACCCAAATCTCTTAAAGAGTTTTCAATCTGTACAATGTCGGCATCAATTGCAGTAAGAAACGTAGGAATATTTCTTATTAAGACAATAGATATAACGGCAAAAAGTGATGTGACTAGTAATATAATCCAAAAACAATTTGATTTAACTAGCCTTTTTCTTTCATAATTCAACAACTTTAACATCATCATATCCCCCCATTAGTTTTACAATGTAGTTTTCCAAGCTTTTATCATCAAGAGAAAATGCTTTTATGTCGGTATCACTCAGTTCCGCAACAAGTTTTCCACCTGCAATTACGCCATAGCATGTTACAAGCTTAAACAGCTCGCTTAAAATATGGCTTGAGATTAAGATTGTCAATCCATACTCACGGTTTAGCCTGTGTATTATGCCACGAAATTCATTCATACCGATTGGATCTAATCCATTTATAGGCTCATCTAAAATTAAAAATTCGGGCGAGCCAATCAAAGACATTGCTATTCCTAGGCGCTGTTTCATACCGTGAGAAAACTGGCTCACTTTTTTACTGCCTGTTCCCTGCAGCCCAACAATATCTAAAACAGAATTTATGCTAAAACGTGGGTTTCCTGGCAAGAGTGAGAGCATAACATCAAGATTTTGCCTAGCCGTCATTGTGCTATACAATGACGGCGTTTCTATAATATAACCTATCTTCGCTCTTTGGCAATTTAATGCGGTAGAACCAAAAAGCTCTAATTGACCACCAGACGGTCTTATGAGTCCAGCAATCATTTTCATAACCGTTGTTTTTCCAGCACCATTCT
>Ga0209755_10008107_pt1 | contig 11288 bp, 10 predicted proteins | sample TergutCo191P1_FD_187301 | JGI IMG/M metagenome (GOLD analysis project Ga0209755, IMG submission 187301) | Cornitermes sp. P1 segment gut microbial communities from Petit-Saut dam, French Guiana - Co191P1 (SPAdes) (version 2) | ecosystem: Host-associated > Arthropoda: Insects > Digestive system... | reverse complement strand
GGTTGTTTCGTTACCGCTCATTCTAGCCACCCCCATATTACAATTTGAAAAATGATACCAACTGCCGTAAAGTTTCGGCTTGGGAATTTAATTCTTCCGAAGCGGCGGCGGTTTCTTCCGATACTGCGGAATTGGTTTGGGTCACTTTTGATATTTGAGCCAGTCCGTCGCTCACTTGTGCTATTGCTTCGGCTTGCTCTTTTGAAGCGGTGGAAATGTGGTTTATAATCTCCAAAACTTCACTTGCACTTGCGACAATAGCATTTAATGATTCGGCTGTGTCCTCTGCAATATTTGAGCCAGAATCCACACGGTTTATAGAATCTTGAATAAGCACGGTTGTTTCCGTGGCGGCTGTTTGGCTACGTCCTGCAAGGCTTCTAACTTCATCAGCTACAACGGCAAAACCTTTTCCGTGTTCTCCTGCTCTAGCGGCTTCAACACTCGCATTAAGTGCAAGCAAATTTGTTTGGAACGCAATATCTTGGATAGTTTTTACTATAGCCCCAATGCTACTAGACGATTCTTTGATTTGTGCCATTGCTTCTACCATTTGCTTCATTGCTGTGTTGCCCTCTTGTGCATTAGCGGTTGACTTATTGGATAGTTCGTTTGCGTGTAATGCACTTTCGGCATTTTGCTGTGTCTGTTGGTTAATCATATCAATGGTAGCGTTAAGTTCTTCTACTGAACTTGCTTGCTCCTGTGCGCCATTTGATAACTCTGTTGCACTGGTGGAAATTTGACTTGCTCCCTGTAGCACTTGGTCGGACGCTACAGATATTTCAGCCATTGTCTTGTGTAGTGTTTCGTTAATATTGTTTATGGAAAGTTTAATTAAATTAAACGAACCTACATAGTCACGGTTTATTTTGTTGCGTAAATCACCATTTGCCATTTGTGCTAAAATTTGCTCTAATTCATCTATATATGATGATATATCAGCAACTGTCACTTCAAAATTGGCTATGATGTTTCTAAATACACCCTTATAAAGATTAGCGTCTGCATTATGTCCAGCTTCAGTAATTTTTCGGTCGATAATATTCAAATCGAAAACGCCAGATTTGAGTTCTTCAAACGCTATATCAATAACTTTTAAGGGTACATCTATAGACTCGGTAATGTTGTTTAGTCCAACCATTAACTTTTCCCAATCGCCACTGTATTTAGATGTATCAATTTGATAACTCAAATTCCCATTTACAGTTGATTCGATAACTAAATCAATTTGACTTGCAACATTTTTCAACTGTATCAAAAAAGCGTCTGTTTTTTCATTCACTATTGCACGCTTGCCGGGAAGTCTTTTGGATTTTACATCAAAATTACCTTGCCCCACAGCTTCTATTGCTTCCATCATAACCCAGCTTTCATCTTCGGTGTTATCTACAGAAGAATTGATAGCTTGTATTAGTTCTTTGTAATCGCCTTTATATTTGCCTAGGTCTATTCTGTATTCATAATCCCCAACCAAATTTTTAGCGAGAATGTCCGTGTCATTGTGTATATTTTTCAATGTTTCTACAATGGTATAAATGTTGTTACCTAAAGCACCAATTTCATCTTTTGGTAGCCTTGACTTGTCCATATTCACGTTTAAGTTTCCGTTGGCAACGTCACGCACTAATGAATTTAACTCTTGAAAACTAGACGAATTACTACTCGTTGCAAAGTACAGTACGGCAATGGAAACCAAAGCAACTACTATACTAACAATCGGCATTGCCACAATAACTGTAATAGCGGTAGACACAATGACTACTAAGCAAATTGCCACCATCCGCTTTATTTTAGTGTTCATGGTTCTTGATTGCCCCATAATACCCACTCTCCTTAATGTGTTGTTGGTAGGTGAGATTCTCACCGTTGCTCACGGCTTTCTATAAAGGTACAGGTTTATAGAGTAAAAGGAAAAAACTGACAGGTGTGCAAATGCGCACCTGTTTTTTTAATCCCCGAAGAAAGGAGGTCTCCGAATGAAAAAAGAATATTTGGTACTTGGCACATGGATAGACAAGGCAACATTTCAACCCAAAACGTCAATTGCGCCGATATCGCAAGGAACAAGCAAAATTGGTAACAAGTTTGCGCTAACAAACACCGACCAAAAAGAAACAATAGACGGTTCATACGACATTGGCGAAATCTTAACCGTAGAAATGGAACTAAAACGCTCCCAGCCAGAACCCGGCGAAATAATGGATGAAGATGTAGCCTAATGCAAAAACAGGAAGTGTGCGCCTCCTGAGGTGGGGGCAGGGGGTCCCCACCGAAGGTTGCGCACACCCCCCTCCCACCCGAAAAAGGAAAGGCGTGAAAAAATGATTGAAGCATTCGAACTATACAACCTCCTGCGAGTGCTGGGAGAAGAAAACGCAAGCCAATTGGAAGAAATAAAAATCCAGCTCGCCCAACAAACCGAACTGCAACTAGGCTTCAATCACTGGAGTTTGGCACTGGCGGCAATGAATATCGGACTGATGTTCATACTGATAATTGTTTTGATATGGGGGACTCGAAGATGACGGAAACATACCTACAAGCAATCATGATGGGACTGGGTACAGGGCTAACAACCGGAACAATGGTCTACATCTTTAGTTGGGGAATCCGAAAAGTTCTAGCGATAATGGAAATAGCAGTATAACCCAAGGCAACAAGCACTGCGAGTGCACCGCCGTGCTGTGCATAAAAAAACTTTTAACAGGAGGAAAATTTTATGTTCAAAAAACTGAAAAGCAAAGCAAGCGCACTAAAAATGAGCGTCATGACACTGATGTTCATTATGATGATGTCCGTAGTGGCATACGCCAGCGGAGACCCATTCGATGCAAGCACGGTAGAAAACATTGCCGTCCTCCGTGCCGATTGTGAAAAACTCTATGCCGTCGCTGTCGTGGACGTTATCCACTACCGTTCCTGTGCCATCGGGTGTAAGGGGTCGCATTGTTTCCGTTGGGATTATTGCGGCTTCTTGCGGCGGCGGGGTTGGTAACGGCTCGGCTATTGGGTCGAAAAACGGATTGCGTACCCTTATCATGCCGGAAACATTCCCCATTAAATCGGCGGCTTGAATGGAGATATACTCCTTATTTTCCGCGTCGTTCACATAATCCGAAAGACGCATGGCAAGCGCGGATGCGTTGCCGTCGATGTCGGTTACGTTTATACGCAACATTTCGCCATCCACCCAAACCGCGTTTACGGTAAGGGTTTCTTCGGGCGGTTGACACGCATAAACGGGCGAATAAAAAACGCCCATACAGAGCATGAGCGTCAAAAGTGCAAACAGCTTATTTTTCGCTTGTCGCATCGGGTAATTCCTCCTTGTCTAATTTTTCGGGCGATTCTTCCGCATTTTCGCGGCGCGAATTTTTCAGTACGGCTAAATCGTCCTCGGTGATAACTTCGCTGCGGAACATTGCAACGATTTCATCATCTTCCAGTTTTGTAAGTTCCTCTTTTTGTTGCCTAAGCCGCGCCCGAATTTCCGCAAGTTTTGTTTCCGTCCGGGTTATGTCGGCTTTTTTGCGTTCAATTTTCGGGTTTGTAATCACATAAAAACTCCTTCCTAACCGCCCATAAAGGCGTTAAATGCGGGGTTGACATGGTAGCCGTCTACCAAAATTTCAAAATGCAAATGCGGCCCGGTGCTGTCGCCTGTACTGCCAACCGTGGCGATAACATCGCCCATTGTCACCGTATCGCCAACACTTACGAGCAGGGTATCGGCGTGGGCGTATCGTGTTTCAATTCCGTTTTCGCCTACGATAAACACCACATTTCCGAAGCCGCCCATGTACTCGGAAACGGTAATAACGCCGTCATGCGCGGCGCGAATCGATGTTCCCGTAGGAAGCCCAATATCAATGCCGCGATGAAATGCCCTTACGCCGGAAATCGGATGGACGCGCCAACCGTAATGGCTTGACACAAACGGAAACCAATAGAAATCAAACGGACTGCCAACAATTTGCCGACTGCCTTTGCTTTGCATAAGGATTGCGAAATGTGCCTGCTGGTCGAGTGCCATTTTTTCCTGTACGACTGCGGAAAATGGGCGCGAAGTTAGCGTCACCGTCATAATGTGCCACTCGTATGGAATCGGGTCGCCGTCGGGTTCGCTTGGCGGGGCGAAACGAATTTCCATGCTTGGCGTGAATGTTAGCGTGTACTGCGCGGCGAACAATGCTTGCAAATACGTTTGAATTTCGTCGAAAGTAAATTCATGGTGAACGGCGGTAAGAAATGCCATTAGCGCAACAGGGCAATGCCCGATACTGCCGATATTAAATCGGTATTCGTCAAAGCCGGGGTGACTGATTTGCACGTTTAGAATTTCAAGCCGTAAATCCGTTTCCCATTCGGAGTAGATAATCGCGGCGTTTTCTATGGCATCGTCCGACGCGAGGTGCGTTGCGGAAATGATGGCAGAAAATCCGCCGCTTCCAACGGTAGCAACCAAACTGAACATCGCCATAAAAATCAGCAGAATAAATGCGATTATTCCTGCGATAATCCACACCTTCGGATTTTTCAGCACTGCTTTTACGAGAAACCGCGCAGCTTTCGCCGCCATTTGACTGATTTTTTTCATCGCGCCGCCTGCCTTTTTCGCTTGCCGCGCTTTTTTTGCGTACTCCTTGCGGATTTTTCGTTTTTGCCACATACGCGAAAATGCGTTGCTTTTTAGCTTGGGATTTTCGGCAAGTGCTTTGCGGTAGGCGAGATTTTGAGATTTTTTCGCCGCCTGCCGTTCCAGTTTCGCAACTTTGCGATATTTCGCGGTTTTGCGGAAACGAAGTGCAGAACGAACACCACCCTCTGCCGCCAATTCCGTTCTGTGTGCGGCTTTGATTTCCACATTTTCATGCTCAACTTGAAACATTTTTGAGTGAAATTTTGCAATGCCCGCGTTAGCAACCATTTTGACAGGTCGGAAAGGTAACGCACCTCTGATGTGTTCGCCCTGCGATTTGACCTCCCGCTCGAAGTGTAGCTTTTTTTGCCCCTTACCTGCTTTCTCATCAAAGACACGCTCGGAGCGGAGTTTCTTTTTGGCAGGAAGATTGTTTTTTGCTTTTTCCAATTTTTCGTTTGCGCGTTCCGCCTGTCGTTCGGCTTTTACGAGTTTGCGGTCGGGCTTGCGTGGTGGCTTGCCGGGCGCGGTTTCGTCCTCCGAGAATTTCAACCTGCCGGGTTTGTCGGGCTTGAGTTGAGATTCGGGCTTACCGTCGTGCAGTTTTGATGGAGATTGTGTGTCGGGTGGTTTTTCGGCGGGAACGTCGCGTTTGTTGTCATTTGTCGAAGTGTCGTCATTTCGCGATTCGTTATCGGGTGGTGTGTTCGCTAAAACAGGCGTTCCCTTTGCCATGTAGCGGCTTGCCTTGCGTAAACTGCGGATTGTACACAGGCTGATTTTTGTAAAACACCGCAATATGCTCATGCCGCCGCAATGGTTGTCTATTTGCGTTTAGGAATCCGCTTGTAAGCACCTTATCCCAAACCAAATCGTATCGGTAAAGTTTTCGGTTCGAGTTCACCAAGTCAATGAAAAAGCCGTTGCTTGCAGTTAGCACGATGGCGGCGTTATCTTTCGTTATGCGTCCATACAATTCCCACAGCTTGCAAAAAGGCAGGGCAATGTCGCATTTGTTCTGCGTAATGCCGTATGGCAAATCGCAAAGAATCATATCGACTTTTATGCCCTGCCGTATTAAGACTTCCATTTCGTGCAAACAATCGCCGAGAATTAACCGCATCATGGGCTTGTTTCCTTGACTTCTTGGGGCTTCGTTGTAAGTAACGAATATATTTCCCCTGTAGGGTCAAAGCGGTCGGCGAATGGAATTATGACGTTTCCATAAAAAAGTAACCCTTCGCCTGCATTGGCGTGGGTCACATACGAAAGCTGATGGGAAGAAATGCCAAGTTGTTTCGCAAGAATTTGCCTGTCACCTGCCGCTTGATTGAGCATATAAATGAAGTCCGAGTTTTCGAGAATATTCTCAATCTCGCGGGAAGCCAGTAAATCCTTGACGTTTTGGGTCAGAGCCGTCGGCACACCGCCCCACTTACGAAAGCGTTTCCAAATCTCCACGCTATACGCGGCGGTCTGTTCTTCTTTCAGCATGAGGTGGAACTCGTCTTGATAGAACCACGTTGTTTTTTTCGCGGCGCGGTTGATGGTTACGCGATTCCATACGGCATCTTGCAGGATAAGCATGGCAATCTTTTTAAGACTTTTGCCCATTTCCTTGATGTCATAACAAACGAGCCTGTTGGAAATATCCACGCTTGTTCGGTTATTGAAAACATTTAGCGAACCTGTAACGTAAATTTCGAGCGCGGTGGCAATCCGCTGTGCTTCCGGTTCGGCTTGGGCGCGAAGTAAATTGTACAAATCGCCCAAAATCGGCATTTTGTCGGGGCGCGGGTCGGCGAGATAATCGCGGTAAACGAGCCGCACACAACGGTCGATGATGGTTTTTTCGACGGGTTCAAGCCCCATTTTTCCACCAACAATCAACTCACACAATGACAAGATAAAATCACTTTTGAGCGTTAAGGGGTCGTCCTCGTCGCTGTAATTCGTGTTAATATCCATCGGATTGATGTGCTGTGAAGATGTCGGCGACAATTTTATTACCTGCCCTCCAAGCCTGTTTACAAGCGGGAAATATTCCGCTTCGGGGTCGGAGATGATTATGTCGTCGTCGGTGATAAGGAACACGTTGATAATTTCGCGCTTCGCAGAAAATGACTTGCCGCTCCCCGGTGTACCAACAAATAGACCGTTTGGGTTTTTTAATTGCTTGCGGCTTGCCATAATTAAATTGTTGGAAAGTGCGTTCAAGCCGTAGTACAGGGCTTCGCCGCGTTGGAATAATTCGCAAGTGGTGAACGGCACGAAAATTGCAACGGAAGATGTCGTAAGCCCACGCTTGATTTCAATTTGATTCAAGCCCAGCGGCAGGCTGCTCATAAGCCCTTGCTCCTGCTGATAATCAAGACGTTTTAACGCGCAGTTATGCTTTTGCGCGACACCCGCCGCCGCGAAAACATCGTTTTCAAGTTTTTGCTTCGTTTTCGCCGTGTTCAAAATCAAAACGGTGACAAGGAACATCCGTTCATTTCGCGATTGCAGGTCGTCTAAAAGTGTTTGCGCTTCTTTGCCGTAAGTTGCAAGGTCGGTAGGGATGATGTCCATATCATATCCGCTACGCACGGCCTTTTTCTGTTCCTCAATTTTCATGCGGTCGAGGTCGGAAAGTTTGCGCTTGATTGTTTTAATTGCTTCCGATTGGTCTATGGATTTAATGTGAATCGTAACCGTTACGGCGGAATCAAGGTCGAGAAAATCCGCAAGCATACGGTCTGTCAATTCGGGTGCGAGTATTTGCAGATGGCTCACCGCGCCGTAATGTTCGCCCATGCGGAACGTGCGCCCATCGCGAAAATCGAATGACGTTGGCGCGATAAAATCCTTAGTGGTTTGCCCCGTGCGGGTGATGCTTTTCCAATCGAAATTGAATTTTTCCTTGCCGTCAGGGTGGAACATTCCATGCAAAACTTCAAGCCGTTCCGTGCCGCTGAGTGAACGCGCAGGAACGCCGAGTGTTTTGAAATTGTTTACAACGTCGGTTTCCACGCGCTCCGTGCGGAGTTTTGCCGATTTCAAATTGTCGGCTTCAATTCCGAAGGTGATGTACTTATTTTTCACAAGACCATTGTTGCCCTTCGCCTGTTGACTACGGATAAACTCGCCCAATTCGGCACAAAGACTGTCTGTGTCGTCGCCACGCAAGCCGATGTCGATGGACTTTAACAATTCGTCGGGATTTCCGTATTGGTTTACGGAAGAAATTTGCACACCGATGGAGCTGTCAAAATAGTTGAGCAGGTCGCACCATCCCTCGAAAATTTGCGTTTTGTCGTCGTTTTGCGCCAAGTGATAATTGATGTCGCCGAAGTTGATTGTTTTTGTGAACAGTTTGTCGTTCACGCGGCAGATGCCATCGCGGTATATTTCGCGGTACGGAATGGATTGTTGCGCGGATTGCGGCTTGTCGGCTCTGCCGAATAATTTTGCCGCAAAGCGTGAAAAAACGCCGCCCGATTTTTTGCCGGACGGCGTTTTTTGCTTGCTATTTGCGGGAGAATTTCGCATATCAGCGCGATTTTCTTTTGCCTGCCGCACGTTTGCCGACAGGCGTTTTTGTTGTTGCCGAGTTTTCGTCTGCAAAATTTTTCGCCTCCTTTTCCAAGACTTCGTAAAAATTTTCGGTTTTGTACGGTCGTATGCCCGGCCAATATTTTGTGCGGATATAATTTCGCAACACTTTTTCGGCGGGTTGACCGTCCTTTTCGTACATAGCTAACAAAAACAGCGGTAACATAATCGCCATCATTGCAAGAACGGCGGCGGTATTTCCGATTACGCCGCGTGAGAAAAAATACACAGGCAATCCGATTACCGTCGCCGTTCCGAAGCATAGCAACTGGCGTTTTGTCAAATTAAACGCAATTTTCGTTTTGACTTTGCTGAGGTCTTTCGGGATGCTCACAAACGCCATAGCCTAATCCCCCAATCCGGGCGGTCGTTTTGCCGCTACATCCCTTTGCTTGGGCGGGGTTGCAGCGGCTTTTTCCGCGCCTGCCTTTAGGCGGTTTGAAAGCGTTTTCTTCGCGGATTTTTCAAGGTCTTTGTAGTCGTCCAAAATCTTCGCGTTGATTTCCTTTCGCAAATCGCCGTTTATTGGAAATGCTGTGTCGCGTGATTTTCGCCCGTCCTTCGATTGCGGCATAACAACAGATGTGCTGTATTCGTCCTCCACAACTCGGATATTGCGGATTGCTACTTTGTCGTTTACAGAAATACTGGCGAAGGCTTTTGTATCGCCTTTCGGGTCATTTAGCATAGACACGCGAACGTCCAACTTTACGTCGGAAATATCAATGTCGGGGGCTTTTTCGGGGTCGGGATAGCCACGTTGCTCCGGGTCGAGTGCCGATGTGACTTCATACTCGTCAAGCACCGTGCTTGTGATACCCTCGCGCAGTTCTGCGGTAAGCGGAAATGCTGTGTCGTTATATTCGTTTGTTTTTGTGTTGTACATTTGTGGCATGGAAACGAATAATCCGTTTTCGCCCTCAACAACACGAACGCCGCGAATTGCGATTAAATCATCAATCGCGACGCTTGCGAAAGCGCGTGTATTTCCCTGCGGTTCGTCGATGGGATATACCCTTACGTCCAATTTACTGTCTGTCATTTGATTACTTCCTTTCTTCCCGTTTGCGGGTTTTTTTGTTGTTATTTTGCTCGTCTTGCGCTTTGACTTTTTCGTTTGCCGCCTGCATTTTTCCCGCAAGAGTTTTTGGTTTTTCGGCAACCGCTTCTGCGATTTCGGGCGGTTTACGCACTTCGGCAAGTTTATCTGTAACTCTTTGCAGAAGTTCCTCCGTGTTACCAATGGGGAACGCCATGCGTTTAGAGCGTTCGTCTGAAATGATACTCGCAAGCCGAACCTTATCTTTTGGGTGATACACCAACGCCTTCACATTTCCGCTTTCACTCATAAGACGAGTGCGGTCTGTGTCATACTCCTTGCGGCTTACCGTGATTGTTTTTCCGGCGTTTACGCCGCATTGGTCGGAGTAGATTAGTGTCAATGAATCCAGTGGCTCGGAAATTTCGCGGATATGTTTTGCAAATTCTGCGTAGTCACCCACTTCAAATACATTTCCTCTAACTGCGCCGCTTTCCCCGATGCCCGTCACTTCTATATAGAAACCGAACATATCAAGGTCGCTTTGGCGATAATCGGTCATGTAGCTATGCGGGCCGGTTTCTTTGATGAACATATCGCGCTCATTTTTAAGATGAGTTCCGTGACTGCATACGTGCCAAACAAGCCGCTTATCTTCGGACGTACCCGTTTGCGCGAGTTCTTTCATGTGTTCAACATCGTATGTCCAGTCTTTCGGATAATGGATTATGATTTTTTCGGAAATTTTGCCGAGATAGTGTTCGAGGTCAATATCCATATACCGTCGCAAAATATTGTCAGCAATTCCTTCTTCCGCTTCAATTGGCGTAGGTATCGGATAGGAGGCGCGAAGCTGTGCGGCGATTGTTCCTAACTCGTTTTCGGTTGTGTAGGTTAAATCACCGTCGTTTTCAATACGATATGCAATTGACGCTTGAATTTCCGCCGCTTGCTCCTGCGTGAACAACTTGTTTTGCGACACAAGCCCGGCGCGTGATGCAAAGTTTTCTTTCGCGGAGTTGTAATCTTCCGTGTAAAAGCCGTTTTCTACGCCCGCATCATATCTGCGCCATGTTACAAAGTGGAATCCGCGTCCAATTTCGGTATCGTTCCGCGCCGCAAGCAGGACGTTGTTATACTCGACAAGCACACGAAATTTCTTCACTTCCTCAACGGATATGACTTCTGCCATTTCCCATGCGGCAACCGATTCATTCACACTCTGAACAATCGGTCTGAGCGTGTTCATTACAAAGTAGTCGTGTTCCCTTCCGTAGCTGATGTCGCCTGCATCGTTTATGAACGGCGAACGGTCGTCCTCCGGCAGAACCTTGATTTTGCCGGATTCGGGCATATAAACCGCATCGGGAAAACCTGCTTTTGCCAGTTCAAACAGTAGTATCTTTTGTTTCAGTTCACTCATTGCCATTTTTCAAATCACCTCCATTTTATCCACCCGCGCCGAACAGCGAACGCGACATGGAACCCGTTTTGAACAAGATTAGAGCCAACAACACCGTGTAGCCGATAGTTCCCCATACGGCGTTATGGATATTTGGCGACGTAACGATACTTCCCAAAAGCGCGGCGTATATCGCAACGCACACCATAATAAGAAAGCCTTGAAATGCAAGCGCGAACAGGGCTTTTAGATACGAGTTGCCGATATTTCCCCATTCGCGATTTACAAGTGTTGACATCGGGATGGGTGCGACGGAAATTGTCAGATATATCTCAATCATGCGCCCATAAATAATAAGGAATATGCACAGCGAGATAATGTCCATTGCAAGGCTTAGTATCAACGACTGCAAGAAAAATCCGACTAACGCACCCGTACTCATTGCTTCAAGTTGGGTTTCGAGGTCGGTTAGTGCCAAGCCAATATCAAGACTGCCGCCGATAACGCCCGCGCTTCCGCTAACCACGTTTTGCGCGACACCAAACACAAACATCACAATGTCAAACGTGTGCGTGAGGATAAAAACCGCGCAGAAAGTTTTGAAAATCCAC
>Ga0209755_10008106_pt1 | contig 11288 bp, 6 predicted proteins | sample TergutCo191P1_FD_187301 | JGI IMG/M metagenome (GOLD analysis project Ga0209755, IMG submission 187301) | Cornitermes sp. P1 segment gut microbial communities from Petit-Saut dam, French Guiana - Co191P1 (SPAdes) (version 2) | ecosystem: Host-associated > Arthropoda: Insects > Digestive system >... | reverse complement strand
CGCCCGTACAGATCCTGTTCCACGCACAGCTCCACGAACGCGCGGAAGACGTTCTTCAGCGCCTTGCCGTTGTCGCGCCGGAAGCGGGATATCGTCTTGTGATCCGGCGACAGCCTGCCCAGCAGCCAGATCACCTCAAGATTCCTTTTCGTCTCCGTCTCCAGCCTGCGCGACGAGCGCACCCGGTTCAGGTAGCCGTACACGTAGAGTTTCAATATGTCCCTGGGGTCGTAGGGCGGACGGCCGGTGTCGTTCGGCGCGGCCCCGCGGAAGCCCAGCCCGTGCATGTCGAGGCCGTTCACGAACGCGTCTATCACGCGCGCGGGGTTGTCCTCGCCGACGTAGTCCTCAAGGCTGTCCGGCAGCAGCAGTGTTTGTTCGCGGTCTTCCCCGCTGATGAAATCCATGGTCCCTCCGTGGCGTCCTTTTACCTCGTTATTGTATCACATTTATTGCCACTTTTCTGCTTTTCACACAATCGGAGTGTCCGTCACCGGAATCGGAGCCTGCGGATGGCTTTCCTACATGTCCGGCTTCAACCTCGCCAACCGCTCCGGTTTGTGCTATTCTATGTAACGCGAGTTCTGATTTCGCAAGGGGGCTGTTGAAAATGGCGGTCTTTGTTTCGAAAAGCGTTGCGGTTTGCCCCCCCGAATCCCGTTCGCCCCCAAAACCGGAAAAGTCGTTTTTCCCCGCGTTTTTTTCCATACCGGGCCGCCCCCGGTTTGTGCTATACTGCACGGGCTGGCTTTTGCCCGCGTAAAACCGGCGCGGCGTTTTTGAACCGCGCCGGACAAAACAATAAGGGGTATGACATGAGCGGAAAAATCGGGTTTTTCGGAGTAATCGCGCTGATTGCGCTGGTCGGCCTTTCGGCCACGTCCTGTCGGGAGCCGGAGGCCGCCGGCCGGGGCATCCACGGGAACCTGCACCGTATAGAGTACAACGGAAACGTGGCCTACGTTTTCGGTTCCATGCATCTGGGCCGGCCGGAATGGTTCCCGCTGGCCGACGTCGTGGAAGACGCGATGCGCCGGGCGGACGTGTTCGCCTTCGAGTTCGACCTGACCCAGGAGGAACTCGCCGTGACGATAAGCATGGAGTACATATTTCTGCCCGGCGGCCAAACCCTTGCGGATTTTCTGCCGCTGGACGTGTACGAAACCTTCGTGGCGAAAATGTCCACGTATTACACTTTCGACTACGCCTCCATGAACGTTTTCACGCCAATGTTTATTTCCATGCTGACGGCCATGGAGCTTTTCGGGGAGATGGAGCTGGACCCGGCGTACAGCGTGGATTTGTACGTCATGAACTTCGCCCTGGAAAACGGCCTGCCGATAATCGGCCTGAACAGCCTGTTCAGCGAAATTTCGATACTGTACGACCTGCCGGACCACGTACAGATAGCGCTGGCCGAAATCTCGCAGGACAGGTCCGAAGCGCTCCTGGCTGCCAGGGATTTGCGGATGGTCGAGCTGTACGAAACCCAGGACTTGGCCGGCTTGCTGGATCTTAGACTGTCCATGGCCGAACCGGACGACGCGTTTTCGGTGCACTTTCTGGCGAACGCCGTTCACGCGCGCTGCCGAATATTCGCCGCCGAAATAGAGCGGCTGCTTAGGCAGACCCCGGAACCCGCGACGTTTTTCGTCACCATGGGAATACTTCACATAATCGGGGGCGAGGTGGACACCAACGTGCTGGGCCTGTTAAGGGATGCCGGCTTTGACGTCGTACCCGTCTTTTGACCGTACAACCGCAATTTTAGGAGAGCAAACATGAAACTGGAAATCCGACACGCATGGCATCCGGACGACGTGAGGCACTACGACACGGACTCCATGCGGGAGCACTTTCTTTTCGAGGACGTTTTCCTCAGGGACGAAATCAGCCTGTGCTACACCCACATCGACAGGGTGGTTTTCGGCGGGGCCGCCCCGGCTGAAAAAACCCTGCGGCTGGAAGGCGGCAGGGACTTCGGCGGCGATGTCTTTCTGGAGCGCCGGGAACTGGGGATCATCTGCGTCGGGGGGCGGGGAACCGTTTCCGTCGACGGCGCAGAGTATCCCATGAAGAAGGGCGACGGCCTGTACGTCGGCAGGGGCGTAAAGGACGTAACGTTTTCCGCCGAGGACAAAAACGCGCCGCCCAAGTTCTACCTGGCCAGCGCGCCGGCCCACGCCGCCTATCCCGTCGCGTTCATCCCAATCGAAAAGGCCAACCCGCGCAAACTGGGAGAGGCCTCCGCCGTGAACGTGCGCACGATTTACCAGTACGTGCATCCGGCCGTGTGCCAAAGCTGCCAACTGGTAATGGGCATGACCGTTCTGGAGGAAGGCTCCGTCTGGAACACCATGCCGTGCCACACCCACGAGCGGCGCATGGAGGTGTACATGTACTTCGACGTAAAACCCGGCGCGTCGGTTTTCCACATGCACGGCCGGCCCGACCAAACCCGCCACATAGTAACGGGCAACGAACAGGCGATAATCTCGCCGTCCTGGTCTATACACTCCGGAGTGGGTACCGGAGCCTACAGTTTTATTTGGGCCATGGCCGGCGAAAACCAGACCTTCGACGACATGGACACCGTTCCCGTCGGGGAACTCAAATAGGGGGAAAACATGAGCGTACCGGAAACGTTTTCACTTAGCGGGAAAGTCGCCTGGATAACCGGCGCGTCCTACGGAATCGGTTTCGCCTTTGCCAGGGCGTTTCACAAAGCCGGCGCAACAGTGGTCTTTAACGACCGGAGCCGGGAGCAGGTAGACATGGGGCTGGCGGCGTACAAAGCCGAAGGCATTCCCGCCGCCGGCTACGTCTGCGACGTTACCGACGAGGACGCGGTAAACGCGACCGCCGCGCAAATCGAAAGCGAGGCGGGCCCGGTGGACATACTGGTAAACAACGCCGGAATCATCAAGCGCGTCCCCATGACCGAGATGAGCGCCGCCGACTTCCGCCAGGTGGTGGACGTGGACCTGAACGCGCCCTTCATAGTCGCCAAGGCGGTAATCCCCTCCATGATTAAAAGGGGCGGCGGCAAGATTATCAACGTGTGCAGCATGACGAGCGAACTGGGCCGCGAAACGGTAAGCGCCTACGCCGCGGCAAAGGGCGGCCTGAAAATGCTGACGAAGAACATCGCCAGCGAGTACGGCCGGTACAACATCCAGTGCAACGGCATAGGCCCGGGCTACATAGAAACGCCCCAGACCGCGCCCCTGCGGGAAATACAGCCGGACGGCAGCCGCCATCCCTTCGACCGGTTCATCCTGGCCAAAACCCCGGCCGCCCGCTGGGGCACAACCCGGGACCTGGAAGGTCCGGCGGTGTTTCTGGCCTCCGGCGCGTCGGATTTCGTGAACGGGCATATCCTGTACGTGGACGGCGGGCTTCTGGCCTACATCGGAAGGCAGCCCTAGGGGGCCGGCGGCAGACCGGTTTTCGCCCGGCGGACTGCCGTTGGGCGGAACCGCCCGCCGGGCCGGGCCGCCCGCGTCAAACTACCGGGGGAATTGAGGCGAGGGCGGCAGTTCCGGCCAGGGGATTGGGTCCGGCATGGCGCGGAACTGTTCGCGCACCCGTTCCAGGTTGGCAAGCTCGCGGCGGATCGTTCTGCCGTAGTCCAGTTCGCCTATTTCGATGCGGTAGGCGGAGTCCACCCAGAACTGGACCCTCGGCAGTTCCACGAAGCGGAAACGCCTTTGCCGCGAGAGTTCCGCCCAGCGCCGCGCCTCGTCCCAGTAGAACTTTGCGGCGCGGAAGGTTTTTTCGGCAATTTCCAGGCTTTCCAGGTTCTGATCCCTCCAGGGGGCGTTGAAGAAGAAGGCGCGTCTTCTGTTCCACATGTTGCCCAGGAACAGGTGCTGCTCCACCATCTTCACGTTCAGGTGCATCATGAAAAGGTAGCGGTATTTTTCCCACTGGATTTCGGTTTCGATTAGGGCCAGGGCGAAAAGCGGGTTGGCGAAATCCGCCGCCAGCGCCCTTTCCAGCCAGAAGATGTTCTCGATAAAGTTGTCCGGATCGCGCTGGAGGTGCATGTGGAACAGCCGGTAGAACTGCTCCTTGAAGGTTACGACGTACGCGCCCAGCGGGGCGGTCGCCGAAAAAAGGAGAAGGCAGAAAGCGGCCGTCAAAAAACGTCTCTTACGCATCCGTGTTTGGTCCTGCGTTAAGTATCGGCATTTTCGACACGGCGCTCCATACGGCCAGCGCCACTTTTTCCGGTTCCGGCGACGCGTCCACGATTTCCACCGTAACCCCGGCGTCGCGGTACTCGTTCAGCAGGGAAAGGTAGCGTTTCCGCACCCTGCGCTGGAACTCCGGAATCTCGAAAATGTCGAGCGAGGAACGGGAACTCACGCGTTCCAGCGCCGCGTCGGGGTCCAGGTCGAAAAACAGAAGCAGACGCGGGGCCGGAAAACCCAGGTTCAGCCTGCGGGGAAGCTCCTCCCCGCATTCCAGGCCCTGGTAGGCCAGCGACGAAAGGACGTAGCGGTCGCAGACCACCAGTTCCCCGCGCCGGCAGCGCTCGATTATGCCGTCCGGCGCGAAAAGATGCTCGTTCCGGTCCGCGGCAAAAAGCCCGGCGAGCGTTCCGGGGTGCAGCGCGGGGCTGTTTTTCAGCGCCCGGCGGATTAGGCGGCCGATTTCCCCGTCCGTTGGTTCCGCCGCCGGATGGAAAACCGGGGTTTTCCCGCCCGGTTCCGCGAATTTCCGGCCCAGAAGCTCGATTTGGGTGCTGGTTCCGCTTCCGTCGCCCCCTTCGAAGACGACGAAGTTGTCTAGTATTTCGGTGAACACGAAAACAGGCTACCCCGGTCTCCGAAAAAAATCAACAATCGGGCCCGTCCGGTTGATACAAAACGCGGCCGCGTATGTTATAATGGTTAGTGGGATTCGTGTGCCCGGCGCCGTTGCGCGGTCGGGCGGTCTTGTCGCTTTCCGGTAGGGGGAGCAGTTGGAGATGTTAAAGGGAAAGCCGTTTCCGTTTAGGCCATGTGTCCAGATTCTCGTTCTTGCCGCCCTTTTGGGGCTGGGCGCTCTCGTTCTGCTTCCGCTGTGGCGGATGGCCGACGCGGGGCTTGCCGGCATCCGGGACGGCCTGATCGGCAGACTGGAGCTGGAGCTTGGCCGCGAGGTGCGCTTCTCCTCGATAAGCCCCTCGATATTCGGCGCCTTTGACATCCGGAACGTTCGCATAGCGGCGGAGGGGGAGGATCCCGTTCTGGCCGTTTCCCGCTTTAGGGTAACCTACTCCTTCGTGGACCTTCTTTTGGGGAGGGTGCCGGCGGTTCGCTCGGTGCGGCTTGACTCGCCGGTCATAGACTTCGATCTGGTGCGCGACAGGGACATTCTGGACCGGTTCGGCGGCGGGGACGGCTGGAACTTCCGGGACATAGTGGCGGAGCTTCCGGACGGCCTTACCCTTCAGGTTCGCAACGGCAAGTTTATAGTACGGAACGGGGACGACCGCCTCCAAATGGACGCGTTCAACCTGGCTTCCGGAGTGGACGGTTCGCGTATAAACCTTGACGCGCGGTGGGGCGTAAGCCTGAACGCGGCCAACCCGATTGGCGCGCCGGTCGGCCTGGAGCTTTCCATGCGGCTCAACGGCTCCGGATGCGCGGATTCCGGGAAGGCCGAGGGCGTTTTCTCCGTCCCGTTCGTTCGCGGGGACGCGGTAAGCTCAAGCCCGCTGAACTTTGCGCTGGTTTTGGCCGACGGCGTTTTCGGCCTGCGAAAAGCGCCGGGCGCTTTTCCGTTCGACGCGTCCCTGGAATACGTTTTCGCCGACGGCACAATGAACGCGCGGCTGGACCTTCGGAATTTCAGGCCGGACGAGATGTTCTCCTTCCGCGGCGGTCTTGAGGCCTTGGACCGGATTCTGGACGTGGCCGTCGTCGGCGAGGCCAGTCTGCGGCGCGGCCCCCTGGGCGAGCTGGAGTACGCGATAAACCTGGCGGGCGTAACGGACAGCTACGGGCCGAATCCGGCGCGGGGAATGACGTTCGAGCTGGACGCTTCCGGCGACGAAAACGAAATCCTGGTTCGCGCCCTTCGCCTTTACCTTCCCGACGGCGGCGATCCGGACGCGCGTTTTTTCGGCGGCCTGGGCTTTGTCGGCAACGTGGCGCTCAACCCCCCGGTTCCGGAGGGAACGCTTTCGCTTGACGGCTTCGGCATGGCCGGGATGAGGAACGTAAACGCGGTTATCGCCGTTCGCGCCGACTACGACGAGATAACGCTGCGGACGGACGCGCTGCGCTTCGGCGACGACGGGCGGGCCACTCTGGGAGCCGCCATTCGCCCGTTCGGCGAGAACGTGGACTTCGAGGCCTCCCTGGTTCTGGCCGGCGGCGGCGTTCCGGGGTCGGCCCTTTTGCGCGGCTCCATGGTACGGGACCCCCGGCTTCTGGACTTGACGCTCGCGGTAAACTCGTTTCCGGTGCGCAACGTGGCCGAAATGGCGCTGGCGATGAACGACTCGCTGGCGCTGCCGGTAGGCGGGCTTTTGTACGACACCGTCGTCAGCGCGGAATTCTCGTTTTCCACGGACTTCGACCGGATTTGGTACTCCTCCCCCTCCGTCTCGTTTTCCGGCGGCGGCTTCCGGGGGACGCTGGCCTTTTCCGGGACGGAAAGCGGTCTGGAACTGGAGCGGGGGCGCGTCGTCTGGCGGGACGAGACGCTTCTGCTTTCCGGGCGCGCCGATTTCGCCTCCGGAACCGGAGCCCCGGGCGGCGGTTTCCTCCTGAATCTGGGTTACCGGAACCTGAACTACCACGTCCAGGGCGCGTTTTTGGGAAACGCCGTTGTGGTGCGCGGTTCCAACGGCCTTGACGTGGGCCTGATCGCGACGGAAGGCGGCGGTCGTTCCGGCCACGTTCGGGCGGAAAATTTCCCGATTCCGTTTTTGGGACATCCGGCCCTGCTTTCCGTCAACGCGAACCTGAACTTCGGCGGTCGGGACTCCTGGTCGGTGGCTTTGGAACGGCTTGAACTGACGGACCTGGCGGGCCCCGCGGGGCTTTCGCGTCTGCGCGTTTCCGGCCGCGCGAACGAAACCGGCGCCGACTTCCCGGTTCTGCTTTTCGAGGACCCCGTGGGGCGGCTTTCCGGCGGCGCGAGCGTTTCGTGGCCGGCGGACTTTTCCGGTTTTACGGGGAGCCTTACGGCAAACCACGGCGCGGAAAGGTACGCGGTGGAGGGGAGCTTCGCGGACGGAAACCTGGAGCTGGCCCTTTACGGATACTCCATGCAGCTGTCCCGGTTTTCCGGGCGCTTCCGGACGGTCGTGGCCAGCGGCGATCTGCGTCTGACTCGGGACCGCGCCGGCTCCCTGAACGCCCTGGCCAACCTTTCCTCCCTGCGCGGAAGGATTGGCCCGAGGGACTTAAACATCAGCGGCCGGGCGGAACTGGACGACTCGGAACTCAGAATAGGCGACGTGCGGGCAACCTTTGCCGGTCTGGTCGCGACCGTGCCGGAGCTTTCCGTAAGCCGCGCGGACGGTGTCGCCCTGGGGTCGGTGGAACTGGGCGGGACGTTCAGCGACAGACCGGTCGTCGGCGCGGCCGATCTGGACGCCGTTTTTTCCCCGCCGGATTCCTGGCGGAATGCGGGTGACGCGCTGGAAGCCTTTTCCGGGGCCGCCCGCGTGCGCGGCTTCGCCTACGGCGCGGACGCGGAAACGCAGGACTTCGACTTCGTGTTTTCCCGCGAGGACAGGGTCGTCGCGGTTTCCGGCGGGCCGCGCAACATGCTCCGCTTCAGGATGGACCGGAACGACAACATTTTCCTGGCTCTCTCCAGCCCGTCCCCCATTCGCGGTTCCGTAATCGGCACCGTAAGGGACAACCAAATCAACGCCCGGGGCAACGACCTGCTGATAGACCTGGCCGGCGTTTTCGGTCTGATGCCCAAAACCGACGGCTTCCTGGTAACCGACGGATACGCCACCGCGTCCGTGGACATACGCGGAAGCCTGCGCGATCCGGAATTCTACGGACAGGCCCGCGGCACCGGCGTGCGCCTTCAGGTGCCGCACTTTATCGCCCAGGATATGCGCCCGGTTCCGTTTACCGCGGTGTTCGACGGCGACGAGATTCGCATCGGGCCGGTGCCGGTCGCGGTTGGAACCGGGGCGGGGGTCGTAAGGGCCAGGTTCAACTTCGACCGCTGGGTTCCTAACATTTTCAGCATCGACATAGACGTTCCGCGCGAAACGCCGGTTCCGTTCGACGTGAACCTCACCGGGTTTACCGCCCGGGGCGGCGCGGCCGGGCGGTTCAACGTTTCCATGGAGGACCGCGTCTTCGACTTCTCCGGAAACCTGTGGGCCAACAACACCGTGATGGGCGTAAACACCGACGAAATAGGCGGCGGCGATTCCGGCGAACCGGCGTTTTCCGGGGCCGGAACGCCGTTCCGGGCGAACGTTTCCGTTACCACCGGCCCGGCCATGGAGTTTTTCTATCCTTCCACGTACTTCCCCCTGGTTAGGGCCACCCCGGAAATGGGAACCAGAATAGACGTCGCGGCGGACTCGCTGGCCGGACGCTTTTCGGTGAACGGCGACGTAAGGATACGGCGCGGCGAGATTTTCTATTTCCAGCGCAATTTTTACATAAGATCCGGTCTGCTGACCCTGCGGGAAAGCGAGCGCCGTTTCGATCCGCGCATTACCGCCCGCGCCGAACTGCGGGATCGCACGGCGGACGGGCCGGTTACCGTTTCCATGATCGTGGACAACGAGCCGCTGGCGTCGTTTACCGCCCGTTTCGAATCGTCGCCGACGCTTTCCCAGGTTGAAATCTTCTCGCTTTTGGGCCAAAGTTTTGTCGCCGGGCAGGACGTTTCCGACGTGGATCCGATGCAGACGCTGATAACCAGCACCACGGACATTTTCGCGCAGTTCACGCTGGTAAGGGAAATCGAGGCGCGCGCCCGTAACTTTCTGCGGATGGACATGTTCAGTATAAGAACCCAGGCGTTGCAAAACGCCTTCTTTCTGGAAACGGGCCTTATGCAGCCGCAGGTTGACATAACCGGCCGGTTGGGCAATTATTTTGACAACACGACCATTTTTATGGGCAGGTACTTCGGGCAGGACATGTTTTTCCACAGTATGGTTTCCATGCACTACGACGCGGCCTCGCTTTCGGGGCTGACGATTCAGCCCAACTTCGGTTTCGAGCTTCAGGGCCCCAGGATTGGTTTGGGAGATCTCCGGATACGCGGCGATTTCGGCATGACCTCCCTGGGTTCCCTGGCGGACTGGACGATTACCGACCCATCCGTTAGTTTTATCTTTGACTGGTTGCGTTAGGAGCTTTGATGCGATTCCATTTACTTCGAGCGGTTTTTCTCGCGTGCGCGTTTGCGCTTGCCGCGGCTCCCGGTTTTGCCCGGGAAGGGGACGACGACTGGTTTCAGAACAGGCCCATCCGGGACATAGTTTTTACCGGGCTTAGAAACGTGAGGGCGGCGGATCTGGAGGGGCTTATGAACCCGTTCCGGGGCCGCGCCTTCAACGATTCGCTTTTTTGGGAAATCCAGGGGATACTCTGGGCGCTGGAATACTTCGACATGATAGTGCCCGATCTGGAGCCCGTGGGCAACGACGTGCTGGTCCGTTTTGTCGTTACCGAACGCCCCGTGGTGGAAAGAATCAGCTTTATCGGCAATTCCGCGGTTAGGCGAAACGCGCTTCTGGACACTATTTCCACGAGCGTAAGGGACGTGGTGAACCACCCCAGAATCCACCTTGACGAGCGGGCCATCGTAAACCTGTATCTGGAAAGGGGCTTCCCGGACGTGGAGGTCAGGGCGGACTTCCAGGAGGATGCCGGCGTTCTGGTCTTCTTCATCACCGAGGGCGAAAGGGTTACGATTCAGGAAATACGTTTCGAGGGCAACAGCGCCTTTTCCGACAGAACGCTTCGCGGCCAGCTTTCGCTTCGTCCCAGGTCGCTGCTTCAGGACGGCGCCTTCAGCGAGGCCCGGCTTATCGCCGACCGCGTCGCGCTTGCCATGTATTACCACGATCGCGGTTTTATAGACGCGGTTGTTCTGGACGTAACGCAGGAAATCGTAAGGGACGACAGGGGCAACAACAACCTCATCCTGACCTTCAACATAAGCGAGGGGCCGCTGTTCACTTTCTCCGGAATTACCTTTGAGGGCAACGTCATTTTTCCCGCGGAAAGGCTGGCGGCCCAGGTTCGCTCCAGACCGGGCGAGGTGGTGAACGCCCGCAGGATTCAGGCCGACCTCCAGCGGATCGCCGACCTTTACTTCGAAAGCGGCTACATCTTCAACACAATAGTCCCGGACGAGATACGCGATCCGGTGAACCACACGCTGGGTTTCCACATTTTCATAATCGAGCGCGGCAGGGCGCACATCGAAAACATTTCCGTTGTCGGCAACGTTAGAACCAGAACCGACGTGGTTCTGCGGGAGATTCCCCTGATTCCGGGGGACGTTTTTTCCAGAAGCAGGCTGGAGGAAGGCTTTCGCAACCTGATGAACCTGCGCTACTTTTCCGTGGTGATTCCGGAAACCCCGCCGGGCAGCGCGGAAGGCCTTATGGATCTGGTGTTTGTCGTGGAGGAAATGCCCACCACGGAACTGCAGCTGGGCCTTACGTTTTCCGGAAGCGCGGATCCGGACACGTTTCCCATTTCCGCCATGTTCCGGATGAACGACCTCAACTTCATGGGTTCCGGAAACCAGTTCGGTTTTGACATAAACGCGTCGCCGGACACGGCCAACGCCTCGGTCATTTACAATCACAGGTGGATTATGGGGCTTCCGCTTTCCGGGGGGTTCGACTTTACCGTCCAGTGGTCCAGACGGCTTGCCGCCATGAACAACAGCGCCCCGTTTTTCCACGGCGACGAGGAGTACGCCTTTCCGGACGGTTTCGCGTCGCTGGAGGAATTCCTGGCGGCGAACAGGCTTCCCCCCAGGGAATTTCTGATGAACTTCCACCAGACGTATCTTTCGCTGGGCTTTTCCACCGGCTACCGCTGGTTTACCCCGCTGGGAACCTTCTCCATAGGCGGCGGCATAAGGGGCGGTATCGTCCACATCAGATACGACGGCGATGTTTACCGGCCCTTCGATCCGGCGCTGCGGGCGGGCAACAACAGGTGGACGCCGATGAACTCCGTGTGGACGTCGGTCGCGCTGGATCGCCGGGATCTGTTTTTCGACCCCTCAAGGGGCTACTTCGTCTCGGGGCGTTTTGCCCTGCACGGAGTTCATCGGCG
>Ga0209755_10008105_pt1 | contig 11289 bp, 8 predicted proteins | sample TergutCo191P1_FD_187301 | JGI IMG/M metagenome (GOLD analysis project Ga0209755, IMG submission 187301) | Cornitermes sp. P1 segment gut microbial communities from Petit-Saut dam, French Guiana - Co191P1 (SPAdes) (version 2) | ecosystem: Host-associated > Arthropoda: Insects > Digestive system >... | reverse complement strand
AGAAAGCCATCCGGGAGAGTAGGTCAGCTTTATATGCAAAAATTACTAAGATATATGCCTGCTCCAAATGTAATGAAACTATTTGTATTTGTGGGTATTGTTTGGGCAGCGGTTCTTGGTCCGTCATCATTTGTTTTAATACTTACCGACATTGGGGCAACTAACTCGCAAATAGGGATTTTTACCGCCATTGCATCTATATTAAGTGTAATTTTTCAGCCTTTTTGGGGAATGGTTAGCGACAAGCTTGGTTCGCCAAGAAAAGTACTTAGTTTTTGTCTCGTCGGTTCTGGGGTTGTTTTTGCCTGTGTTTTATTGTCAAATAATTTTTATGTAGTGGCAGGCTTGCTTTTGCTTGATGCAATAGCACGTTGTGGCGTTATTGGACTTTTAGACAGCCATACTATAACCGAGGTTAGTAAGGTACCTGGTTTACAATATAGCCATATACGCTTTGCAGGCTCCATTTTTTTTGGACTTTTATCGTTTGCATACAGTGGGATTATCGATGACTTTGGCGTTATGATGATAATTCCTATTTCTACAGTAGTTATTGCATTTGCCGCTTGGTGGGGGTTTTTTATGTGCCGTCCACCAAAAGATGCCGCAAATGCAGAAGTATCTTATGCAAAACCAAATCTAAAAAAAGATGCTTTATCACTGTTAAAAAATAAGCGGTACATTCTTTTACTTGTAAGCATTGCGTTTATGGCACTTGCGACACAACCACTTTGGACATTTATGGTCGAATTTTTGGCAGTAGCAGGGGGCAGCCTTGGGGATGTTGCGCGTGTTGGAGCTTTGCGTTGCATTATAGAAATACCTGTATTTCTTTTTGTAGCTATAATGTGTAAGAATACCAGCCCTAAAAAGCTAATGATAACCGGGGCAATTTTCATGATTTTGTACGTGATAGTACTGTTTTTTGCCAATTCATTTTTCTGGGTTGCAGTTGCGCACATGTTTGGAGGAACACCGGGGTTTATTTTTACACTAACCGGCCGCTTGCGGTATGTAAACGAAGCAACCCCCGAATCTGTACGTTCTACATCAATTACGCTTATGGGAACGATAGAGGTTGCATTTGGTTCAATTTTAGGTAGCCTTGTTGGCGGATTTATGTTGGACATGCATGGTACACGCGTGCTTACAATAGCTTCGTTTATAGCTGTTCTTGCTTCTATCGTTGTATTGATGTTTTTAAAACGCAAGCCGCTGGAAAACTAAAACAGTTCTTTTAAATCGTCTATACGCCGGAGGATTTTTTCTTTGTCCAAATGGATGTATATACGGTTGTTTTTCTTTTCATAGTGTACGATCCCAAGAGTAAGCAATGCCGACGTATGATGTGAAATATTTGCGCCGGTGCAGTTTAATTTTTCTGCAAGCTGGGTTCCGTACATGGGCCCTTCTTTTAGCAATTTAAGAATGCCAAGCTTTGTGCTATCAGAAATGCACTTTAAAAAGGCTTCCGCATCCTCGCCGACGATTTTTGTCTCCTCAAATATTTCTTTAAAGTCTAAAATATGAAAGCCCACAGTAAATGGCGCGCATTCATTATAGCCTGCACCCATAAGTGATGCAGAATTAACCTTGTAAATACCCGGATACACCATAAAAAAATGCTTATCGTCAAGAGTTACGTTAAATTCGTCTTTCACAATGCTTTCGATTTCGGTGCTAAGCCTATTCATAAGTGGGGTTACTTCGGCGATTATATTTGGTCTAAGTCCAATTATTAGCTCTGTGATTTGGGAAATTAGTGTCGTATAATAATTCAAATACAGCTCGAAATTATGATACATACGCAACGCATCCAGCTTGTTAGTGTCCGATGTTGGGAAATTTTCTATGTGAAGAAAAAATTCGTCGGCAGTTTTGATATTAGGCGGCGTTTCAATCCCAAATTTTGACATAAAAAAGTCTTCATCTAAACTAGCCAAAATAACAGTCTCGCTGCTTTGGAGTCCTTCTTTTAAAAGCTGGTTATAGTAAAAAACTGCTTTTGCATAAAAATGTTCTTCGTCATCACGGTGTTTAAACAATAACTGCGCCAATTGCTGCCCGGTTTCTTCATAACCGGGCATATTAATTTGAACATGTTTTTTGATATGTCGTTCTAATTCAATGGGCGCTTTGAAAAATTGCGAAATAACAGATTTACACCTGTTACCACGCCTTGCAATCATTTCAGTCATATCATCTTTTATGGATTTGTCGTTTATGATGTATGACAAAATTTCGATACTTTCAAGCTCGTAGTGCGGTTCGTAATGTATTTTGTAACGCATGATGGCCTCCTTTTCATTTACGACTGCTGCCTCAATAACTTTGCGTAAATTCCGTCTTTAGCAAACAATTCGGCATGTGTGCCAATTTCCGCTATGCGACCATTATCCATTACCACAATTTTATCCGCGGTTTTGATATTGTGTAAGTTATGTGTCGTAATCAAAATTGTATGGTCGCAGCGCAAATTTTCGATTGTCTGCATTACATTGCGCTCACTTTCGGCATCCAGCGCACTTGTTGCTTCGTCAAATATAAGCACTTTCGCTTTGCGGCACAATGCGCGTGCAATTGCAATACGCTGTTTTTGTCCGCCAGATAGGCTGCCGCCTTTTTCGCCGCAGTCTGTACCATAGCCGTCGGGTAGGGAAGTTATAAATTCGTCGGCAAAGGCACGGGTTGCAGCCTTTTTAATATCATAGTCGGAAGCTGTGCCCTGGTTGCCCATTGCGATATTTTCGGAAATAGACATGTCAAACAATTTACAAGTTTGGTCTACATACGAGAAGTGACTACGCCACTGTAGTAAATTCTGTGTAGTGAACGGCAAGCCACCAATTTCCATGCTCAAATTATTACGTTCGTACATGCCCATTATAAGACGCAGTAATGTAGACTTTCCGCTGCCAGATTCCCCTACAAATGCTACCATTTCGTTTTCTTTAATGTCAAGCTTTACGTCAGTTATGGCATTTTGTTCGGAGTTTCTATAGGCAAACCTAAGGTCACGCAGACTAATTTCATGGCTAATAGGGTTGTCAACAGCTACATATTTTTTTGTATCATTTGTAACTTCTGGTACAGAGTCAATAACATCAAAAATCCGTCTTGCCGCAACAATAGGAGGTTGCAGGCCAGCGTATGTTGTTCCAATTTGCGACATAGAACTGCTCATTGCCCCTGCCAGTGGGAAAACCATCACCAGTTCATGAAAATACAAACTGCCGTTTGTTACAAACCAACCGCCCAGCCCAAAAATAAGCATCATAGATAGCCAGCCCTGTACAGATGTAAACACATCTTGCCACATACCTATAAAAGCTTGCTTAAACGCAAGCTTTTTAAGCCGCCCATTTTCTTTATCAAATGCAACTAGTGATTGCTGCTGCCTGCCAAATGCACGTATTGTAAGGGCACCGGCAAAAATATTGGATGTAACTTTTACAGCATCCGCATTAGCGTTTAATCTGTCTTTGCCAAGCTTTGCAAGCGGTGCGGCCAAACCATACTGGGCAACAAAAATTATTGCGCCGACTATCACTGCGCCAATCCCCAGCCGCCAATCGATAACAAAAACCGTAACTGCAGAAAATACAATAGCAATAATGTTGCTTAAAAACGGCGCAAAAGCATCGCTAAAAATATCGGTGGCGGTGTTAACATCAGTATTTAGTGCCGCAATGCCTTCGCCGGAATGTTTTGTATTTTCTAAACTAGACTTCATAAATGCTTTTACTAAGTTGCGCGTTATATCGCGTGTTGCCCAAGCCAATGTCATAACATAAGTGAAACTGCCTATTCCGATAGCTACCATAAAAATGACAAGGAATACTGCCATAAACCGTATTGCTTCAAAAACAATAGTAATTTCGCGTGTTACAATGCCTTCCATTACACCGCCCAAAAACATTGAATTTATGATTGCCATGCCAAACGCCTGTGCGCTGTATAGGAATACACCAAATACATACAGCAACATATATGGGCGCATGAAGCTGAAAGTTTTAAAAAAATATTTGCGGTCTGTCATATTATGCTACCTCCATAATTTGTGACTCGTACAGATTTTTATAAATTGGGCATTTGTTAAGCAACTCGTCGTGTGTGCCCACAGATGCTACTTTACCGCTGTCCATTACAATAATTGTATCGCAAAAATTAATTGCTTTTAGACGGTGTGCCACCATTACAACTGTTTTATCCCGCGCAATAGATTCGAAGCTTTTTAAAATGGACGCTTCGGTAGAAGGATCTAGTGCGGATGTCGCTTCGTCAAACAGGATTATTGGTGCATCGCGGTAAAAAGCCCTTGCAAGTGCAATCCGCTGTTTTTGCCCGCCAGAAATATTTTCGGCAGATTCACTAAGTACGGCGTCAAACCGGTTGGGAAGCGAATTTATGAAATCTAGAATACCTGCATCATGACAGGCTTTTTCCAATCGTGGCGTGTCTGTGGGCGCTACTTCGCCTGTAATATTTTGCCCAATAGATTCTGGGAAAAGGAAGCTGTCTTGCGGCACATAGGCGTACGCATTTCTTAACGATTCCAACGAAATATCTGCTGTGTTGTCCCCCATCAGTAATATTTCTCCGGAGCCAGGCTGATACAGCCCCAATAGAAGCTTTAGCACAGTGCTTTTCCCACTGCCGCTGCCCCCAACAAAAGCCACTCGTGAGCCTTTTTTAACCTGAAAGCTGACATCATCCAGTACCCGTTTTTCTTCCTCGCCCCCTGAGTATGAAAACGACAAGTTTTGAGCAGCTATTGCAACCCCATTGTCCGGCTGTAAAGCATTTCCCTTTGCCAGATTCTCTGTTTCCCCATCCAAAGCTTCCAGCAGACGTTTTGCGCCTGCGGCGGCGGTCTGTACCCGACTCTGACGCTGACTAAGCATGGCAAGCCATTCTGCCGTAGTAAATATAAGCATTATAAATGCAATAAATTCAGCTTCGGTCATATAGCCGTTTATAGCCCTGTTTGCGGCTAAAGCTGTTACAACCAATATAGGCGCAATTGCTGTAATCATTCCACCCATTACTAGCGGCAACAGAGAAATTGCATAACTTTTTGTTGCGGAAATTAATTTGGCAAATGTGTTATCACAACGCTCAACCATAATTTCTTCCAGTGAGTACGCTGCAACGGTAGATGTATTTTGTAAAGAATCATTAACGATGGCGTTAAAATTTGCACGAGCCTCTAACCGCTGTGCCTGTTTTTTTTGAATTGGTATCGAGATAATAATTTGCATTGCAACCAAAACTGGGAACGACACAAACAAAATTAGTGTTAACGGAACAGAAATGGTCATCATAAATATAAACACTACAATGATGGTTATAAAATCTGCAATCATGCGCAAGGCACTGCCGGAAACACTTCTGTCACTGTCGCCAACTAAGTCTATTGTAGAGGGTAAATCGTTGGTAAAAACAGAAAGTGATTCACCACTGTTTGCCCCTTCAAATGCCGCAAAAGGCTTTTGCAGAAAATATTTTGCAAAATTATCACGAAAGCGGTAACCCGCACGCCCTGCATACCGCCCAAGTAACAAGGCAGATACTGCAGACGCAATGGTCTGCAAAAGTGTTACTGCCGAAATAATGATTATAAACCGCACAAGAACATTTGGGCTAACATCTATCGCTGCCTGGCCCAAATCGCCGGTTAGCCTTGTAATAACCACGCTTGCCACGGCAATTACCAATGCCAACAGTAAATAAAGTATCAAAAACCCTTTGTACTGTTGCCCTTGTTTCTTTAAAACTTTAAAAACCAAATTCATAACTAACCTCCTGAAGTTTGCGTTTAATGTTGCGCGTAGTGATTAGATTATAATTTGACATGCATCTAGTGTCAAGTGATAATTTAAAGCAATTTTGTCGCATTAAATGTTTATTAAATTGCGCATAAATCATTTTCATATGTACATAATAAAAGCGCGGGATATAAAATCTCGCGCTAAATCTATTTTATAGGGTGATTATTATAGATATAAACTGTACTCACAAGTGTTTCTACCAACATGACGGTAAATGTACTTTAAAAGAGTTGCCAGTACAAACTAACCAAATTAATGCGCAAAGCGACGTAGATTGTCCGTATTATGCAAGCAGTAGCAACGTTATCGCCTAGCCGCAAAGGTATTGCTTGCTTCGACAATCGCATCGTAAATTGCGTATACTAACCTCCACTGATATTCTATGGTTGAAAGTAGTGCAGCTTCTTGTGGGTTTGTCAAAAAACCAACTTCTATAAGCACGGCAGGCATATTAGTATCGCGAAGCACAATAGTAGCATCCCTGTATACTAATCCGCGGTCTCTTGCATTGGTTCTGGTCACCATATGTCTTTGTATAATTTTTGCAAACTGGCGGCTGGTAAATGTATTATTACTATTTTGTTCCCGTTTTCCAAACCCATACAGGGTTTCGATACCGTGCGGTGCGGGGTTTGGTGATGCTATTGTTCCTGCTGCGTTGGCATGTATGGATACAAATAAGTCTGCATCAAGCTCATTGGCAAATTCAGCACGCCAAGGGTTTGGCACTGTAGAATCGTCATATCGTGTCATATATGCCCGTATATTTGGGTTGGCATGCAAAAGCGGCATTAGTTTATTCGCAAGATCAAGTGCAAAATGCCTTTCAACAATGCCATGATGTATTGCTCCAATATTTGTACCGCCATGCCCCGGATCAATTACTACAACAAAGTTTGATACTTCTGTTGGCAATTGCGCACGAATTATATAAGACTCTTCCGTTTGGTATACAGAAAATACAAGTACCCTTGCAGTGTCAAATACTAATCTTGCATTGCCAAAAGCATTGGTATCCAGGGTTACGCTGTTAATTAAACCATCCAGAATACTAAGGCTACCGCGCCCCAATTCTGTTGCAGAATTGGGTAGGTTAATATAATACTTTAATTGCAAGTATTCATCTACATGTGCTATTTGATTAATGTCCATCGAAAAACCATGGTTTCTTGAAATATGCAACTCGCGCCGTGTGCTATCATATCTTATCCCGGTTAAGGCTTTGTGCAATTGGAATACAATTGCATTATTTTTATATGCAACGCTATAAGCTGGCCATACATCCCCCATATATAGTCGTACATATGCTGTACCGTCTGTGTGTTGCCCTGTTGCAAAATTTGTTGCATAATTACCGGTAAAATTAAAATTGCCACTGTTTTGCATTGTAGCATTATCAATATTTATAGTTAAAAATTGTGGATAACCATCTGTAGATATACTTATTGTAGGCAACACATCGCCTTGTATAACAAGGCTGTCCATGCCATTTTCTGTTCTGGCAGATACATTGCTAATATTGTTTTTTGTAAACGCAATAGTTAAAGCTTGTCTATCTGCGGAAAGTGATAAAATAAAATCTGCCGCGCCTACAACATCAAATACTATGCGTGAAACCATAGGGACAGTCGAATACTGTGCAATTCGCACACCGCTGACCGGCACTGTATGGTGCAATGGAATGCCGCTTGTAACAAGGTTTTTTGAATTACGAATAACTACCACTACTCTGTTATCGGGTAATACAAAATAGTTTACCTCTGAAATAGGCGAATCTGCTACAACAACATATGCACCCATGCCAACTTCGCTTGGGGGAAGCACTTGAGTTATATTAGCTTGTGGGCTGGGAACATTCGCAATTGGAGAAGCCGATACATTTCGTGCTATGGTTCTGCCAGACGGTTGTGTTATCTGATATTCCGGAGGAGTTGGAGGCGAAGGAGGGGGCAACGTTAGCGGGGGTGGAAATGGAATAGAGGTACCGCCAGAGTTATTAGTAATTGGTTCGTTAGTTTCGGGTTCATTAGGGGTTGGTCTTGGATTAAGTATTTCCGGTGGGGTAGGTATGTAGCCATTTTCACCATTGTTACTCCTGTTACCAGGTGCATTAACTATTGCAGCGGGGGTTTCTTCATCCCAATATACTTCAAAACCAAATACTTGCGCTGGAAAACGCAGTGGTACCATTGTGGTATCCATTAAGATAATTGGAGCGGCATACATTGTTATAGGTTGTCCATTTAGTATAGCGACAGGTTCATCAATGGTCATAATTAATACATCATCGCCATGAAAAATGGAAACTTGTCTATTGCCCGAATGCCAACCAACACTGCCACCCATTTGCTCGAAAACAGCACGGGCAGGCACCAACACACTATCATTACGAATAACAGGCGGCGAAGGTAATCCACTAATTTCTTGATTATTAATAATTAATCGTACATTCGACGCTTTTACATCGTATGCAAAAAACAATGAAAAAACAGAAAGAAGCCCAAGAAAAATAAAAATCTTCATATTATCCCCTCGAATTTTGTAGAGTTAACATATAATAATAAAAAAAAATCCATTTTGCAAGATGCATAATGGATTTGTAATAATAAAAATAGTTTTGGCTTCTTCTTCAATAGCAAAATCTAGGTGTCTGTGGTTTCACAAAAAATAAGTTTTTTTACTGAGTATCCCATATTGGGCAGCATCGCCTCTTCTTGGCGAATAATCCCAGCTGAAATCATTTTACTTAAAGCAGAGTCTACTTCCAATTCTGAAAATTCCGGGTTGTTGCGCGATACGACAGTGACAGTTTTCCTATATGTCGCTATTATATCGCTTTTTTCTTGTACCCAAGCTAAATTCCTTAAAATAGCCTGTTCCAAAGAATCATTACGTTCTGTAGATGGCAATATTTTTGCGTACCAGTTGGCTGCATCTGAAAGCAAAGGGCTTAAAGAGCCGTCTATCGCATAAATGCCTACTTTTTTTTCATTAAAGTTCCGCAAAAATGCTACAATACTTTGGAAATGGCTGTCTCCAGTAAAAAGAATAAAATGTTTAATTTCTTGCCTTCTAAATAAATGCTGATAGATGTGGTCTAGCATAATAAAGTCTGTATAATCTTTTGTTTTGTCTCCTTTGGAGCAGTCGATAATACTGGTAGAAATGCTTCTTAGTTTAATTGGATGATCTTTAATTGCTTCTTGAGAAAAGTCCGCAAAGAAAATAACGTCGCGAAGTTCTCCTTTGTCTCGTACATGGTTGAACCAGCCCATAATATCCGGACCAACGCGATATTGATTTTTGCAGCCGTAGAACCATGCCTCATAATCTACAAATACAGATGTAGGTACTCTGTCAAATGTTTCGTCTTTGTAATTTGTTATATATTGCATAAATATGCCTCCAATAATTAGAGGAAGAAGCCAAGCGTATTGTATCATTAAATAAGATATAATGCAAATACAGGAAATCATGAAAATGATCAGGATACTCTTATCTGAAACACCTCAATCTAATCTATAATATTCACAAGAAATTATATTGACAAAATAAATCAAGTATCATATTATACTAAATATCATAGCGAAAGGGAGTTATAATATGAAAAAATTTAGTTGTACAGTCTGCGGTTATCTTCACGAAGGTTCTGCCGCACCAGAAAAATGTCCACAGTGCAATGTACCTGCATCCAAGTTTAATGAGCAAAGCGGCGAAGGCCTTGTCTTTGCAGACGAACACAGAATTGGCGCGGCAAAAGACGCTGACCCAGAAATTTTAGAAGGCTTGCGCGCGCACTTTATTGGTGAATGTACAGAAGTTGGCATGTATTTGGCAATGAGCCGCCAGGCCGATAGGGAAGGGTACCCAGAGGTGGCCGAAGCTTACAAACGTATAGCATTTGAAGAAGCAGAACACGCAGCAAAATTTGCTGAATTGTTGGGTGAAGTTGTGGATGTATCCACAAAGAAAAACCTTGAAATGCGCGTAATGGCAGAGCATGGCGCAACTCAAGGCAAAAAAGACATTGCTGTAAGAGCAAAACAATTAAACCTTGACGCGATACATGACACAGTTCATGAAATGTGCAAAGACGAGGCGCGCCATGGTATGGCATTCCAAGGCCTATTGAAAAGGTATTTTTAATTTGGAAGTTTTAAATAAACGCAACACAATTCACGGCAACTAATTTACAATGCTGTGAAAGAACTTAATATTCATGCCAGAGCAGGTAGTAGAATACCTTGCAGAAGAACACCCGGCAATTGGTAGAGCTACGGTCTACAGGAACTTGAGCTATTTATCAGAAGCCGGAGAACTACTTAAAATTTGCAATTTCTATGGTACTACCCACTATGACTACAACTGCTTTGAGCATTATCATTTTATATGTAATAATTGCAAACAAATTTTTGACGTATTTGATACTGATAACAAAATATCAAATATGCTAGAAACGTTTTATAATACAAATGGTTTTGACGTGCTGGCTTGCAATATTTCATTTAGCGGGCTGTGTTGGGAATGTAAAGGAATAGACGCTATATAAAAAGCGGCACACAGCCTAATGTCATTAAGTTAAGCCAAAAGCCAATGCAGTGTAAAAAATTAGACCTTCGGAAAAACGAGGGTCTTTTTTATTATCAAAATTATGAAACATGAATTTCCCTTTGCTGACATGATGCAAATGATTATCCACATGGGCGACAACACCATTTGCAGGGAATATTTATAAATCCAGGGTTACGGCAATGACATTGCAGCAACATCTGCTTTTGTGCAACAATGGGCAAAAATTCTACCGCAAGCTTTTCAACATATCTTTGGAGTTTTTCTCCTGGCAGAACCTGCCATGAAGCGATATATGAGCTATTGTCTTTTGCGGTGGGCTTACAAGCTTCCACTCAAAAAAGCGGACGCTTATTGAACAAGAGGTTTTCGCAAGGTTAATCATGTACAACTTTTATGAGATTGTAACTTCATACGTAGTCATCTCTCAAGCTGACAGAAAGTTTAGCTACCATGTCAACTTTACCGTTGCTGTTCACATTTGCCGCCGCTACTTGCGCTCCGATTACAACAAACACCCGCCAGATGTTTAAGCTCTAAGAAGCTGTTTAGAATCTCCTGAGCAATAATCCAACAAAAGCTAAAACGGTCATTTGCAAAGAAGTTGATAGTAGCCGCTCAGTGTTTTTCCAAAGTCTTCAAAATTTTTCAAGCCAGCTGAAGGAACGCTCGACCACCCACCGTTTTGGTAAAACGACAAAAGAGTGCAACTCATTTCGCTTCACGACCTCGACAGAGGCACCGAGTATACCTTTAACAGCCGCTGCAAAGGGTTCGCCTGTGTAGCTACCATCAACCAAAACGTTTTCAACTCTTGGAAGATTTGTAGCATGGCTTTGAAATATTGCAATTGCACCTGCCCTGTCTGTTACATTCGCAGTCGTAATAT
>Ga0209755_10008104_pt1 | contig 11291 bp, 13 predicted proteins | sample TergutCo191P1_FD_187301 | JGI IMG/M metagenome (GOLD analysis project Ga0209755, IMG submission 187301) | Cornitermes sp. P1 segment gut microbial communities from Petit-Saut dam, French Guiana - Co191P1 (SPAdes) (version 2) | ecosystem: Host-associated > Arthropoda: Insects > Digestive system... | reverse complement strand
TCCTCAATGACACTGAGAATCCTAAGATTCACACGTGGGACAGAAACACTGGAAACTGGAGGCATAAATGAAATGAACAAGATGACTATATAATAATATACAGAGATGAACTGGAACAAAGATATCACTGCAGAACCTTAAAATACTGTACTGTTTGACACCACAATCAACAAAGGCCCAAATGCACAGTATGTAGGCACCCCTCCATATATGAGGAGAGGTTATGGACACTGTATAACGCTAAATCACTTACATATCGTTGTATACTCGACACAAGAACTGAGATCAAAGAAATTGCGCAATTCCACCACCCAAATTCATAACCAAGGTCGCTGTAATACTAGTTACATACATAGGAACTACGAAATTCAGTTCCTCATGGCTTTGGTTAAATAGAAAGCTTTCACTGTAACTTCAACTGAATTCTTAGCTTTCAATGAGAGAAATAGAAAAAAACCCACCTTCAAGGCGGCACTATACATTGATAATCTAAATAACAACTTTCACTCTCACACACATTGGCACTTTTATACAGCACTTGTATGTTCCACCAAGAAATTTAATTCTCTGAAAAGTGAAAAACAGACAGAATAGTACAAAGACCATACCACCTGCATACAGCGGGTAGGGGCACAGTGACACTGCCTGCCTAAGCTTTATGCTCTTCAAAATTATGACAGCTACATGCAGCGCTCAACACTTGTCTGAATTAAATTACACCAATAGTTTTAACTTTTTAACATGGATATTAGTCATAAAACCATTGAAAGATATTGGTAGTTATGTGCACACTGATAAATCCCGTGGCACGACCTGCATTACAATACATACGACAATCACTATGGACAGAAGTACTGCATATGGAAATGTAGGCATAGTGAGATCAGAACCTCATTTCGTCCGCTCTCCAAATCACCACGAAATTTGCAAGCACTCTGCCACAAGTAAACAAGAAACATGACATAGAACACGCATGTCATGCATTAATAGAATGTGTGATCACAGTTTGGTCACCCCCAGCCAACATACCAGAAGAGCACATGCCTGCCTGACATGTTGTAGCCTCCAAATGGCATGTAATTTTTCCCAAAATCCGACCAGTCCATTCCACCCCAGCAGAATCATAATCCCTGTTAAGTATCTCTTCACTACCAAGCACCATGCCATTTCAAGGATGTGTTAAACTAATGCCTTTCAGACACCAACTCAAAAGGGTATAGACCTTACACTGTCATAGGACTTAATCAGGAACTACATATGATGTATGCTTTATCCTAGCCACTGCTGGAAAAAATGCCAAGAGGTAAAAGGGAATTGTTACATTGTACGATAATGACACACCCAAAGATTCCTCCATGGCACAAAGCCACGTGATAGGTACAGTAGCTTGTATTATCACAACTTCTGTTTGTCTCCAAGTACATTTAAAAAGTGAGCTTTCACATAATTGTATTCTTGACACCATATGACTCACTTTGCTTTGTACATTACATGGTTGCTTGCAATACTCATGTAGAGAGTTCTGTTTTTATTTCTACATTACTGTGACTGCTGTTGTTGGCATCTTCATCATTATGCTCAGTGTTCCCATTAGGTGGTGCTGGCTCTACACCAGTGGAACTCAAACTGTTTGTTCCATTATCTGCTGCTGCTGGTCCTGAAACTAAACTTGCTAGAAATTCCTCATTGCCACCAGCCATCTTGGTAAGAACTGACAATGAATCTTTCACTGCATGATATATGATGTTCTTGATCTGCAATTTGTCCTCATGGTTGGAATGTGTGTCTGAGAGCTCTCGGAACTCTTGTGTTAGATGGAAACAATGTGAAACATTCTCTGGAGACACGAAGTCCTCAGCCACCTTTATACAGTTGTGTAAATTGCGTACCTGTGAAGAAAATGCATAAATATCCCATCAGAAATCCAGTAAATGAACCAGAAGCAATATAAGATGAATCGAAAGGCCTTAATTACAACTCAACTACCAAGTTAATAACCCCAAATAAGCCTATTACAAATAAAATCATCATGTACCATTAAATGCCTACTTTGATCTGCAGACCAAAAAACCAGAATTTAAAAGGGCTGCATAAATGCCCATAATTGGCAACTGGCTGTAGGTGTGCTTCAATGTTCTAAGAAGCACATTGCACACTACCCATCTATAACATACAGAATCAAATGGATAGTAGTAATTCTCTGCTCTTCCAGATTTTGGACAAATCAAACATACATAGAGTCCAGCAGAAGTCTGACATAATGAGTATAGCCTACAATGAGAATTTCATTTCAGTAAGCAACATCTCGTCCACTGCCATGTTATTAAACACTGCAATATTCATCCCATTTAACAGTTTTTCTCTCATTTCTGAAAACTACATATGGCAAATGGCAACACAACTTACTTTTCAAGTTCTTCACTACTGGCAACATATCACCCATGTTTTGACATAAAATACACAAAAAGCATGGATTAAGAGTTGCTGTTGCTACTGCTGCTTGCTACGGAATCAAAATGCATCACCTTCCATACTAATTTTTCAGGTAACTTCTGCTATCATACTATAACAATCTAAAATTTACTCCTTTCTAAATAGTCCCAGTACACAATTCAATCACCATCAAACCTGAAATATACAGAAATAAAAAAGCCCTTACATGGTACGTATTTCAGTGCACATGATCACAAATTTGAACTTTTTACACAACTGTTCCAAGATACAAAGCTATTAATCCGCTGTTACAGAAGTTTATTCTGAAGCAGAAAATGTAAAAGGTCAACATCCTTTATACCAAATCTGATAACTAATAGTATAGCAGATATGTAAATGTTTGACCAAAAAGATGCACTTTTAGATAACAGAAGACCTGGAACTATACACATACACAAATCCCATGAGTGAGGGGCCAGAAAATTTAAACATCCTAGACAAAGTTATGAACTTAAAACCAATCTGTCCATAATCACGGTTGAAATTCCCTACCAACTGACAACTGTTTGCTAACAAGCAACGAAGTACAGATTGTACAGAAAAAAGATTCTCAGTTCCAGGGTCACAAAAGCCTTGTCATGAATTATGAACAACAACAATAGAGTAAATTTAATGGCTAAAATGGTGTGTTGGATGGGTAGTTTAGACGCAGCTATGTGGTTCCTCTAGTAACGCAAGTCACATTTCTCTAACTCGCACCTCCCACTCATTTCCCCAGCTTCTGCAGTTGCAGATCCAAGACTTCTCCCACAAGGTTCAGAACCAGAATGATGATGATGACTACTACTAGTACCACCACCACCACCACCACCTCCACCCCTTACACAACATTTTTCTGATCATCACATTAAGAAATTGGTGCTACTGATGTTGCTTGTTGCTACCTTCTCACTATACGCCATACTTCAACATGGTCACTGTACTGTCTGGCCACCCACATCTACCTACACCTCAAATAACAAACAATACAAGACCACAACATTAAATTACCTCAATGTGCTATGGCCTGCAACAGTAACTCACCTGATGTGGTGCTCCTGCAGGAATGAAGACTGAATCACCCAAACACTGGACAATGGCATATCCCTCCACACCATATTCTTTGTATAATCTCTCTCGAAGCGGACCATCTAAATACCAGCTCTGATCATGGATAGGATCATGGTGGGGTTCCAACCGAGCCCCTCTCTCAATAGCTACTTTGTTCAGCAAGTCACGGATTTTATCTGCATCTCGAGCATTATATATATGCCAAAGTGCACCTGGCAGCTCTCCTTTTTCACGAACACGTCGCCTTGTTAAGATATCACATCCTGCTTCATCGATTGCACGAAATGCTTCTGGAACACATCAGTTAACACAATGACAGTATTTATATGTTCACAAGTTCTAATAGCACACACACTGAAACTTTACATTATGCAACTGATGATTCAAAGGCACAAACAATGCAAATTTATGCTACTAATTTCTCACAAAAATCTGACCACTTTCATGGTCCCATATGAGAAACGACACACATCTACAGGAATGCTCCTATACACTACGACACAAGACAAAGCTTTGATTTCAAGTAACTCATGAAAATGTTGTCCTCAGACAGACACATCCTCAAGTTCAGTCACAAGTGTTTTACTGTTGTTGAATGACTGTGAAAGTGAAGTATCCAAGTATTTTCTCAAATACTGAATTTATGGGGCGGGTTTTAAAGAACCCACTCACCAAAAGAGGCAGTCACCATGCCACAAATAAAGATTACAACCACAAGTGTTATTTGTCTGATTTATATAGGGCAACTTGGGTGCGCAATAAGCAATAATAAGCAGCCTAGTTCAAGGAGATGGCAGAATACACACCAGACTTATACACATAATTCTTCAGCAGGAGAAATGGTGAGCAGGCAGAACAAAATTTTTTATTTGGGGGGGGGATTTTTCCCAACCCCTGCTACAAGAATCTGAACACAATTTATATTCCTAACAACAGAATACCTTTGATATGTTCCTCATTATCTCCATCCTTTGGAATCCCCACATACACCATGACATTCACTGCATCAGAAATATCAAGGTGTAAATTTGTTGTACCCTTTGTAGGGTAAAGGGCAGAGCCATAGGCATTGTACATCTTGGGTCCAAGATCTGGCCGCACAAAACATTCAGGTAGGCGACTTGCAAGATTCAGACGTCCAGTACGGTGAGTATATTCTGCTAAAGGCAACACTCGCATCAAGTCGCTGAATCGAGACGGCAGCATTTCTGCAAAATCTTCCCCTACAAATATAACAGGTATTTTTTTTTAAAGTTTTTTGTTATGCTGCGTTCATCAGCCATTCAAAATCATAAATGGGCCATTTAACACTGGTGTGTGAACATAATACTGCCAGATTTTTAAATACGAGCCTCACATAAAGTACCTGGTGTTTAGAGCTTACACACAGAGAATTTACAGCTTTCAAAAGAACAAAGAATCACATTTTGAAAATATCAGACAAGAAAAATGTAAAAACTGCCATGTGTAGCAGCGGCCTTCATGATGTCTCGCAGTTCCATGTACATCACCCACAAATCTGGTTTACTTGTGTAACATTCTGATAGGTACTTCCACCTCTGGTCACAGGGAGCTTTCTTTAAGTGGTCTGTTCAATGTGTCACGTTAATTGCACAAAGAAGGAAAAACTCTGATCTAGCACTTCAATAATCCTGTACCTGGTGGCCAATCCTTCAGTTTCAGCAACATGGGATTCCCTCTATCATCCTTCAGGCGACGAGAAAAATGTTCAAATCCTTCCCAGAATTTCCGCATTGGCTGATTTGGCACCAAGTTACCAGTCATACAGTTTATTAAGTCATTCTTATCCTCACCAAAGTCACGGGCAAACGAATCTGGATGCCACAAGCTCATGTCCAGATGTTTTGTTACATCAGATACTATCACAGGTTGGCCACGTTTCCACTGATCCTGCAAACAGGCAATCATCAAAAGTCTTACCACTGAAACCATGCATGAAAAAAGTGTGTGTGTAACTCCATATTTAACATTCAGCAACTTCTTCTCATCTAACATATCCAATACTATTAACAACACTAAGCATACAATGACCACCCCCAAATTCCACATTTATGTACAATTTTACATAAATATTTCGAACAACTTAAAAATTAGTAAAACAGGAAAAAGCATGTGGTAAAAAGACGTCAACCTGTACCTCTCACACAACAGGCCACATGCTTTTGGTATATGAAGCGCCTGTCCTTACAACTTCCGTACCATTTTTATTTTCTGACACATGTAACTGGTCTTCTTAGTTTCATATCGCCATGGCAAGAACCATTTTTGTTTGGAGAGGGTACCTGATGCCCATGTTTTAGTTCGGCTTCTAAATCAACTTGCGATGTCACAAGTACAGAGTTACAGAAAATGAATTATATTACATTTTGGGACTGAGAAACTCCAAATGAAAGTGCATTTTTAAGAATTAACCTTTGTCATCCTATTTGTGTGGAAATTTAAAACTCCATGCTAAGTAGGAACACCAGGCAGTGAAAGGTCCATTTGGCATCTAGATTTGTATGCTAAAGGTTAATGCTCCTCTTTCTTCCACTACAACCTTCTATGGGTTTTGCTCTTCTGCACCAGCAGTCCAGGCTTTTCTATCTTTCACGATTTTGCTCCAATTTCTGTTTTAGTTTCTTTTATTTATCACTTAGTCTCTCCATCTCTTCTTTAGTCATCCTTTGGTTTGCACCGTTACTGGGTTCCACTCCTATTAGGATTAACCTATCTGCATGCAAATAACGTTTTGAAATAACCCATCTTAATCTTTTACAACATAAAGTTTTCAATGCTCCACTGTTTATAATCATCCAGTTTTAGGTTTCCCTGCATTCTGCAGCAGTGTGCCATGTTGCTAATATTTCTAGAAGGTTCAGCTTCCATCAGCAGAGTAAAGATGATAGGGGGGTGACAGGGGAAGACAAGGTGTTTTGATTAGAGAGGCAGACATCTACCTACGGAACCAGGACACTCCTCAAAATCACTGCATGTCCTGTAGCACATGCTGCAGACTAAAACCAAGACAATTTGCATGTATCTTGCTAGGACAGCCAAAACTCCAATTTAATAGCCATGGAATAGTCAGCATGGTACTCACTGAATCAACATCCACCCAAGAAAAAAACTGCGGCCTGCAACTTAATTATCTAACTGCACAACATGAGGTGAAGTCCATTCTTCAATGTGTCAGTCTACTAACACAAAATGTCAAAAGGTGGATGTTATTATGATAGAATTTTGACAATCAACTTTCAGTTCTATTCATTCAGTACAGAATCACAGGCCAAGAATATAAATACTCTCAATCAGCAAACATCCCAGAATGTCTCAGTTCATTGCTGTATATGTAATGGTGAGCCCTAGATACAGAGATCAAGTTCAGACACTTTCAAAAGAATTCTTCAATAGGATTATGTCATCTACCCCCAGGGATGTTAGTATAGTTATTTGTGATTCACAGACTGAGAGGTTCACTGTACCAGAATAAAGCTTTGGAAATGCAATAACATCCCTCTCACCGCTGTGGTCGAGGAAGCCACCCTTCTACTCACAACCACTAAGGGCAATATATCCTAAGTATGTGCGCCAAAACTCAAACTGGTTCCATATCCTCATCTGGATGGGTACAGGCAAGGAGAGTGAAGGTAAAATCTACTTGAAAGCAATGGTGCACCAATTTCACATGAAACATGGCCTGTGCAACTAAATATTATATGGTGGTGCCAAATACTGGTGGGTTCTCACAATGGAAGTCGCTTCTTGTCACACTTCTGGCACCTACAGTGTTCAGAGGTGACTCCTAGATTTTGAAAAATTTTTGTATCCTTGCTTGGTGACATTACTATTACATGCAACCTGGAATAGAGCTACCTCAAAACAATTACTGTTTTCATTATTCACCACTGCCATAATCCATATTAGCATACCAACGAAACAAACAAACAAACAAAACAAACCATACCTGGAATATACGATAATTTCCTTCACAATTGGGATCGTTCAGTCTCAGCAGTTTGCCATCACAAAGCCACGAATGAGGAACATCTGGATATAAGATCTTACTCTCTGTCAGTGTCATGATGCGAATGGGTAGGGGCTCCCGACCCTTTTGTGCCCAGTTGTACCGTCGTACAAAGTGCTTCAGTTCTACAGGAGGTTTCCCTTCCATTGAAACAGAGCTGCCATGATGATCCTCCTTCTGGACACTGTGCTCAATAACACTTGAAATAACCTCATCAAGGGTGTCCAATCTTGACTTTTTTAAGCCCCTGACAGAGGCTACATTAGTTGCTGATGCTACTGAGGGACTTGCACTGGAAGATGTACCACTGCTGTTTGTACCACTGTTAATTCCACTGCTGTTCACATTGTTATTAGCACTGCTGCTAACACTGTTATTGTTCAGACCACCAGATGATGAACTAGTCGAGATGTTGGCTGGAGAAGCTGATCGGCTCCCACTACCATTGGGTTTGTGTGAAGGACGGATCAATAGCTCCCGCAGTGTTGAGTAGTTACCATCCTTATCTTCATCAGAATCACTGCTACTGCCACCAGAGTCCTTTAAGCAACATGTACACAAAGAGTCAAAATACATAATATGTACATTTAATTTACAGAAAATAAGTACCATGGTGAGAAAGTTCCAATATTTTCCACTTAATGTACAGGTGACCTGTAACTATTCAAGGCATTAGTGACTTTCAACAGGCTAACTTGCTGTATAACACACACAGTCACCCACACCACAAAAAGTTAGTGGAGAAATGAACTGAGAAAATCACGTAGACCTCCACCAGATGTTACCCTCCCCAGATCTAAATGCACATACATCTAGAATACAAAGTGAAAAAAACCAAGTTCTTTCAAAAGTAAAGACACCATGTACTAGAGCATGAAGCCAAAACCAAGTCATTTTATACAAAGCAATCATTTCTTCATAAATAAGGTACTTCATGAACAGCCCTTCTTGAGATGCCAACAGCTCTTCTGCAATTCAACAAATTCCCCACTTTATAGAAAACACACAGTCCAGAATTACCTTCGCAAGGGCCCCAAAGATGCATAACCACAGCCACATGAATTCTGTCAGCAACCTCCTGCCCTGTTTAACATCCATTTGAATATTATCCTCCCACTAACCACTAAAGTCTTGTGATCAAATCCCAGGCTGCATTTCTCATCTCTGCCCTACTTATTACACACCATTCCCAATCTCATTCTTGAATCATTGTAATATTTAGTCAAAGATGCACACTGTGAAACACATTATGCAGCGTATTCCAGCCTCCTGTCATTTCCTCCCTCCCTGGCCATAGTACTCTCTTCAGGACCCTGCTCAACATCTTCAGTCTGTGTATATCTATGTGAAAGACCAAGTTTCACACACACACACACACACACACACACACAACAATGACAACACCGTCAATAATATATTATCACATTTAAGACAATCATATGCATCTCTTGTAGCGAGTCTTCTTCTTCTTTTCTCCTAATTCTTTTTTATACCACTTGTAGCCCTTTCAGATGTGGCGTGTATTCTGCTACTGTTATCCTAATTTCAAGGTCATTTCTAATACTACATTCATAACATGTACAGAGCACTTACACTACATTACAATCATTGTTGCATAACACATGCAAGCATATTCAATTCCAATAATCATTTAGTTCACACCTGACAGCATGCACTTCAGGGGAACATTCCACTTGAAATTAATATTTTCCTGTGCCAAAGGCATAAACATGCACTCCTGCTCCAAAAGAAATAAAAGGACTACAGCTGAGGATCATAAAAAGCACTACAAAAGACGGACTCAAGCAGCTGGGGGACGACTCAAAAGAGGCGCCACTGCAATGTGTACTACAAGCTGCCAACTCAGTTCAAACTGAAGCCAATGGTTAACTACACAGGTCACAGTTTTGCATGTTAGCAATAAGAACTACCCTGTGTGCTTCATTTCATGTACTGCATAAGATACACAATCCCCCATCTTTTCACAAAGTGGAGGGAAAGCACTTAGTGATAAAAAAGACATGTAATTCGATACACTTGCCTTCTTCTGCTTGTCCTCATATGCCTCCCCTTCATTATGTACACAAACATCCACTTCTTGAAATTTTCAAACCACTCTTTACTGACAAGGGAGCTGCCATTTTCCCCACCCTCAGCCACACTGAAGCAGTTGCTTACCCACACAGCCTTCTCCCATGCAGTAACACAAACCACTAACAACCCTTTCTGTTAGTCATCTTCTAACTATACCTGTTAAGACCCTTTCCATCAATTCCAACAGGGGGCCATAATGAATAAGTTTTCCCATTCCATTAAACACCATATGTTACCCTTTCCCTTACCTTGGCTTCATTTTCAAAGACATAATTAATCATCAATTTCTTTACACCATGACATCCTATTACAGCATGCTTTTTCCCCTGCACACAGTATCCAACACCTTCATGTCTTCATACAGACATAAATTTCCCTTTACTTTTAGCCTTAGATCAGCATACACATCACTTCTTTTCAAGCATCATTAAAACACAAGGGCAATAATTACTTCAAAAATTCTGACTAGTGCATTCCAATTATATTCTGTATCATGTGATATGTACATACAGCCTGTTCACAATCTAATGGTACTGTGCAAACAATTGATTTCAGTCTCACTACTCACACTTCACCACAGAATGTAATACAAGGGTGCAAGTTAGCTGATGCAAGCACACTGGCACTGTCTAAAATAGGAAATTAGAATTATCCATAAGGAAGGGAAACTGTAAACAATATATGGAACTGCCTGCCAAACAATGCATTAAACGGAATAAAAATAATACAGTGAGATACAAACTCATGATTACATATAAAAAAAAAGACCCTGCTGTGGGCATATTTTTTTCTATCTCTAAATGCTCCTGCTGCTGTGGGCATATTTTTTCTATCTCTAAATGACCCTGCTGCTGTGGGCATTTTTTTAAGTCTCTAAATGTCCATGTTATGACAACCCCAACTCCTCGCAACACCAGACTGCAATCCACACAACTGCCATAACACTGTGATCCGACTACAGTTAAGAAGAAAGGCAGGGCCTCCTGTGTACTACTAGGAAAACATGACTACAGATTATGGAAAACGCAATGTACACATGTGGTGAGCCTGCTGTACTAATGTTTTTAACTTCATGAAGTTAGTAAAAAAATAAAAAATTATTTTCACTTTGCTTCAGTAACTTGGGAATATCAACTATATAGCACTTCCAACAATGTGTAAAAGTATGGAGTCACATATTTCATCTCTGGCAGCAGTTTGTATCTTGAGGAACATTGTTCTGTCACTTATGATTCTGATATACAACAATGATAACAGGAGATTCTCATATACAAAACTGATAAATCTTCACAGCTCTCAAAACTCTTGCATCTGTGGCTGACCACAAAACACTACCGTGCTTGAAAATAAGATACCGTAACCTGTAACACCAGCAACAGAAAGAATGTAATCCCAATTCTACGAGAACAAACGCGTATCTGGATGTCTCACAGTATCTGAAATTTGTGTGTTTTGGAGATAAAATATGCAGCTGTTGCAATCTGTTACACAGTACATATTGCAGCAGTATCAACAGCAGCAGTCTGCACTAATTACACATTGAGAGGGGAACAGTAACTACTACAATTTAAACCAACCAATGCAAACAATTATTATTACATTTACAATAATATTATAAAAATAACCA
>Ga0209755_10008103_pt1 | contig 11293 bp, 6 predicted proteins | sample TergutCo191P1_FD_187301 | JGI IMG/M metagenome (GOLD analysis project Ga0209755, IMG submission 187301) | Cornitermes sp. P1 segment gut microbial communities from Petit-Saut dam, French Guiana - Co191P1 (SPAdes) (version 2) | ecosystem: Host-associated > Arthropoda: Insects > Digestive system >... | reverse complement strand
CCGCCGCAAGAGCGTCGCCTTCGTTAGGCGCAAAGAGAGAGCCTAAGGGGCCCTGCGCCGTAAGCGGACTGTGCGTAAACTCGTTTAAAAATCTTGTTTCAAGATGAGGCATCGCGAGAATCTCGTCTGATTTTTTAAACTGAATCACTTTATCATTTATTGCGCGTTTTAAAATGTGCAATGTAAGAGGGCCGAGATACGCGCCTGCCGCCGCTTTTTCAAGGGTATAAAAGCCTGGAGTTTTTGTTGTGTTGTCGTATTCAATGTCAAGCAATCCCCTGTGGCGGACGTTAAAATTGCCGGATTCACAGACAACAATTTGCGGAGAAGAATTTGATTTAAAATTTATTTTTGGAATTACGCTTTCAGGATACGCGGTATTAAAACCAGTGCCGAGAATAAAACCGATTACAGGTCCGCTTTCTTTTTCAAGTTTAAAATCGTTGCGTGATCGGCTCAGCTCGCCGTCAGGTGAAATTGTAGCAAGGCCGGAGAGCAGGGTAGCGACAGTGTCGTTTAACAATACTATCGGCCCGGAATATTTGCAGCCTTTTGAGGCAAGCGCCTCGCGCAAACCTTTGCCGATTGCTTTGCCGATTACATCCGGAGCGTCGACTTCCTTGCTGAACGCAAGAAGCGTTCCGTCTGAATCCGATGATATTTCCATTTGATAGGAGAAGGTAAAGCCAATTCCTTCAACATGAGTGTTTTTGAGCAAAGGAAGAGCGGCGTCCGCAATCGCGCCGAAGAAAGCATCGGCGTTTAATTGTCCGTTCGTTCCCGGCATCGGCGTTTTATTTGTTCCCTGAGCGACAGCTTCGCTGTTTTCGTTAAAATAGATAAGGCTTGTTCTTAAATTGGTGCCTCCCGCGTCAAGCGCGAGAACGGTTTTTCCAGCCGGAATGCGCGAAACCGGAGTAATATATGACGGAATCATCGCGAGACTGGAACTTTTCCCTTCTAATCCTCTTTCAAGTTCGATCAATACTTCCTTCACAAGCGCGTGAAGATTTATTCCGTCGTAATGAAATCCGTAAAATCTTGCAAAATCAGCAATTTCATCAGCATCAAATTTCCACATACAAACTCCTTTTAAAAATTATTCTATGCTCTTTGCTAATCGCTCATTGTTCATTATCAAATGCCCTTCTTTCTATTTTAAACTGTTTTGCTTTATCTGTCACCTCTACCGCGTGGCCTGTCCGAAGGTAGTATAGCCAGATTCGGCATTGTTTTTTTGAAGGAACCGCGAAAATATCCGATACAGCATGATAATAACAGGTCATCTGCGCTGTATGTTCGCTTGGTATTTCCTTGCTGTCGGTTTTAAAATCCACTACGTGAATGCAGTCTTTATCATCAAAAATAAGATCGATTACGCCGTTTATAAAAACTTCCTTTTTATCTTTTACCATTATGCTTCTGAAAGAGAACTCGTTTTCGCGTAACTCAGCCGCTTTAGCGATTTTTCCAAGAGGAGAAAGAAGGAAACGTCTTCCTATTTCATTGCCTGCTTCAATAAAAACCGACAGCTCCGCGGGTTTTAATAAACAGGAAATATTGGAAGGGATTACAGCTTCCTCCTTGTTTAAAAGGGATTCTACGCATATATGCGCGATTGTTCCAAAACTGCCGGAATTGAATTTTGCGGAGTTTTTTTCGTCATCTTGCGAATAACGCGATAACAATGAATCTACTTTGTCGAAAATATCAAAGGAATTACCGCCTGAATACTCATTATTTATTGAAAGAAACGCGATAGATGATGTTTCCGAACCGGATTTATCCTCTTCTCTGTAAAGACTTACAGGCGTTATGTGATTATCGTGCAATACAGGCGTGCTTATTATATTTGCGTCAGAATAATAACATTTAACGCTGTTTATATAATTGTTTAAGCCCTCCTGATTGTTTTCCGGTTCTTTTTCATTTTTTTCTCCGCTTTTAATAAATTCGCTCGTATAAGAATGAATTTCTTCAATATTAAAAAAACTTGCTTTGCCGCTTAATCCGTCAGCGGGAATATAAGATGAAATTGCAGGTAACAGAATGCCTAACAATGTATCATTGTGTATAATCGCATCTCCTTCAATGTAAATTTTCTTTTTATGTTCTTTGTCGTTGTATTTTTTTTCAATATAATTTTTTATTATTATTGAAAAATCTTCTGTCTGAGAGTCATCTGTAAGATTAAGTATTCCTGTAATAAAAAGTTTTTCTTCGGCTCTTGTCATCGCGACATAAAGCAAACGGCGGAGTTCCGCAGTGTTCTTGCGGTTTTCTTCGGTTTTTACCTGTTCCCAGAAAAAATTCTTTTTGATATCGGGGATATTGTAACATTGAGAGGGCACAGGAGGCGCGAATACAATACCGGCGTTTTTTGAATCGTATATTTTTTTGCTTTTATTTGTTTTTGAATGTTTTCCGCAGCAGCAGATAAAAACAACGGGGAATTCCAGTCCTTTGCTTTTATGTATTGTAAGGAGGTGGACAGCGCCGGCGCGATCCATTGGAATAACAATGTCTTTAAGGCGTTCCTTTGAATCGCGTAACGCGCGTATTTGTTCTGTAAAAACAGCAAGCCCCTGATTTGCGTTATCTGCTTTTACAGCAAGATGATACAGATAGTCAAAATATTCGCGATATACGCTTGTGTTAGGATGCCATTCTGTCTCGTAACGGTATCCTTCGTTATACCACAGCCAGCTTACAAGAGAGCTGACATTTTCACTTTTCGCTTTGCCGCAAAGACGCTCATATACAGCTCTTCCGCAAAGGTATTTTTTCCTATCTTCTCCGCTTAAGAATTCAAGAGGAGAGTCGTCAAAAGGTTTTTTTTCACAAGTCTCATCAGGGTTTTCTTTAAACAGCGAAAGGCATAAAGCTGTTCCACTTAATGTCAGGCCCGCGAAAGGAGAACGCAGCATTTCCGCGTAAGACGCCCTGTCTGAAGGGTAAGCTGTAAGGCGCAGAGCCGCCATAATGTCGTTTACAACTCCGCTGAAAAAAAGATCATTTATATCTTCGCTTGTGTAAGGAACGCCTGTGAGTCTAAGGTGCTTTTCAAAAAGATACTGAGAAGTATGGGTGCGAAAAAGAATCGCGATATCTTTGGGTTGGTATTTTTGATCGCCGCTCTCTGTTTTTTCTTTTAATAATTGCCCAATCTTTTCCGCGACATACCGCGCTTCACACTCAACAGGATCAAGCTTAGTATCACTTTCATCGGCAGCGTCATCGTCTTCCTTTCCGTTTAATATACAGATTGAAAGACTGCCGTCCCCTTCGATTTTTGACTGAAGAGGAGTAAAAGACGCTTCATATAACGGAGAAGATGAAGATTGCCTGATAAAAACAGACGCGTTTTCATGAAGTTCTTTTTCACCCTTTGGATCAAAGCCGCTGCCTCCAAAAATGGCGTTAAACGCGCCAATAAGAGCGGAAACAGAACGATAATTGATTTTTAACGGAAGGTTTTCGCTTTTAATTTCATCTTTAAGTTTTCTGAAAACAGAAACGTCGGCGTTTCTGAAAAGATAGACGGACTGTTTTTCATCGCCGACAAAGAAAAGTTTATCAGGGCAAATATTTTCAGGCCCGGGAACAGAGTCGCCGGATAATTCAATTTTTTCTGCCAGTAGAAACAAAAGATCTTTTTGAAGCTCATTGTTATCCTGAAACTCATCTATCATTATCGCTTTAAAAGATTCTTTTTCATTCTGCCTTATATCTTTTTGTTCAAGAAGAATTGTGCGCGAAAGCCCCGCTATATCGCTGAATGAAAGGACGCCTTCCGCCCGCTTTCTGCGGAGAAATTGTTCTTGTAATTGTTGGAGCAGAGAAAAAAATGAAATTATTAAACCGGCCTGCATACAGTAAACAATAATCGATGAAAATCTTTCAAAAAGGGATTCGATGAGTTTAACACTTTCTTTAACCGGATTTGCCCTCGGAGAGCCTTTTTTTGTGCTTACTTCGCTTAAATCGTAAATAAAATAAAGCAGCTCTGACAATAATGTCTGTATCGGCTGGGATTCGGCTTTTTCTATTACCGATTCCACAGGTTCATTCAATAACAAGTCGAGATATTTTCGCATATCAGATGACGAAATAAAATTTATTTTTATATTTTTATATTTTTCGATTACCGGTACAAGGTCAGGGCACATCTTATCGATATCAGCTTTAAAATTTTCTATCTCTGCAAGAATGGATTTTATTTTATCAATGTGTTTCTGCCATTCTTCGCAAATAATGCCGAATTGCTGATTTATTTCGTCTGAGAAATTTCTTTGTCTGTCAATTAGGCAGTATAAATTTAAAAAATCGGAAAAAATGTTATGCGCAATATCATTCGGGCGGTTGTCTGAATAAAGTTTTTTTATTGCCGGATGATGACGGTTCGCGATTAAGAACGGAAGAGCCGTTTCTGTGGCAATATCGCGGCTTTTATCCATATTTATTTCAAAATCAGGACTTATTCCGTATCTTGGAGCGCATTGCTTTACAATGGATGTGCTGTAGGAATCAATCGTTTGGATTCTGGCGTGAATAAAATCATCCAGGGCTTTACGCGCTCTTTCTCCTTTTATTCCGCTGTCGTTATCTGCAATTGCCGTCAAAAGAAAATGTATCCTGCTGAACATCTGGCTTGCCGCTTTTTTTGTAAATGTCAAAGTCAGGATTTCATCTACTTTACAGCCTTTTTCCGTTAGCAGCCATGCAAAACGATTCGCGAGCACCATAGTTTTTCCGGAACCTGCTCCGGCCGCAATAACAGCGTTTTTTTCGCAAAATGCCGCCTTTTGCTGTTCGTCATTTAATTCAGGCAGAGTTGTTTTGTATTTTACAGGAGCGTTATTCTCTTTGCTCATTCGCGCTTTCCTAATGTAATGTTTTTTTCGTTTTTTATCGTATAAACTTTTCGGCAGATTCTGCTGAATTCACAAATATAACATTCTTTATAATTAGATTCAAATATTGAAAAATTACCTGTTATAATTTCATCTGCAAATTGTTTAACTTTATTGTCGAATATTTCTATTAATTTTTTATATGTTTCGTCCTGTCTTTCAATGCGATCCTGAGAGCGTTTCGGATAATTAATTTCATTTAGTTCATCATAAACATTTCCTAAAATTACTTCCGGTATTTGTTTTATAATGCTGAAAAAAAGCGCGGTTTCTATTTCTATTTTTTCATTGCTTTCTGTAAGCGTTATATACATGGGAAGCTGAAGATCGCATAACCCCTTATCGCCTTCGCCCGTGCAATCCCTGCGCTTCGGGAGATTTACCAGTTTAAAGTCAATTATTATATATTTTCCGTTTTTATCGCGCAAAATACAGTCTGACTTTCCGTTCAGAAAATATGATTCCTTCTGTGACTGATACCATTTTTCGCATCCGATTACGCTGCATCCGGAAAAGATTGAAAGGAAACTGACAAGGCAGTTTTCAAGATTGATTAAAAATTGATCTTTCGCCGCCTTTAAAAAACGGGTTGTAAGGGCGCTGATTTCTATTTTACCGCTTTTTTCTTCATGGGGCTGCAAAGAAGGAAATCCGTCAAATATTTTATTTATACATTTTAATAATAATATTTTATAATATCCGGGAAGGACAGCAGTGTTAAACGAAATATCAGGCTTTAATAATGTCTCTTCATTGTTTTTTAATTCCGTAAAAAATAAATCCAAAGCGGCATGATAAACATTTCCGTATATATCCTGAGACATAAGATTTGCTTCTACTTCCGTGTTTTCCAGCCCAATGCGGTTAAAAAGCCACTTTAACGAGCATTGATAATAAAGTTTTAAAGAAGAGGCTGAAACGCTTATATTTACGTCTTTCTTTTCAGTATTGTTCAAATAGGATAATTTTGTTTTTAAATAATTTAATGTTAAATCCGAAAGCGGTTCAGATATTTCGGGATTTTCCTTAAATCTTCTGTTTTTCCATTCATTAAAGCCATTTTTCTGGTTTTCATGAAGAAAATAATCCCCGCAAGAGGAAAAAGCGCTTTCTCTGCCGTAGTAATCATCACAAAAATATTCGCTGTACTGAGGGTCGTCAACGTAGGTTTCCTTTGGTTTTAAGGACGCACCGATTTTTGAATGGGCTATCTCGAAACCTGAAAATGTCAATTCGCTGCAGAAAAACGCGGATATTTTACGTGAATTAAATTTATGCAGATTGATAAAAGAGCGCGAAGCGTCTTCGTCAAAAATACCGATTTCTTCGCGTTTCTTTTTAGGCAGGAAATTAAGACGGGAGTATACGACGGAAATGTTGTTCTGTACGGCTCCAAGAACTATATGGCAGTCAAAAGGAGAGGATGCCGCTGTCTTATAAGGAAGAATTGCTACGCCTGTGTTTTTTGTTTGAGCCAGATAATTCACCTCGCTTAAATATTCGCTAAGAAATAAAAAAGGATCAGGCGCGGGAATATCGGGATAATTTTTTTCAAGTTCGGTGAGCTCCATCAATTCTGCGATACAGCGGGAGAAAACCTGATCTGTCTCTAAGGAACAATTGACCATGTCAAGAAAGCGTTCTCTGAAAATAAAATACTGCCTGCGAAGTTCTAAAAAAGATTCTGCCTGACGCAGGGCAAAAGTGTGCCTTTTTAAATCATAAAAAAAATCGCGGCTTTCTTTATCGAGAAAAGAGACAGGACTGTTAAAAGCGTCTTCCCAGACATTAACATGGCGCTCTTTATTTGGAAGCTCCGGCGGTGAAAGACTGTCCTCTTCCGGCTCCGACCACGAGCAAATACAATTATTTTTAATTCCAAAATCAACAAGATTGCCGATTTTTTCCTCATCTTTCCATTTTATGTTTTTATTCAGAACGAGTCCGATAAAAGGAGAAAACGCGAAATCCTGTGACGCGCAGTCAATTACAGAGCGGAAAAATTGTCCCGCCGGAAAATCCGTTAACGCCTTGCTGGTTCTTTTCGCGTACGGGATATTCCTGTTAGTAAATTCCCTCAATATATAAGGCTCATAGTTTTCCGAATCGGGGATGCTGACAACGATGGAATCCCATGGGATTTGGCGTTTTTCATGAAGGGCGCGTATGTAAAGAGACGCTTCAGTAATTTCCCTTCGCGCGTTTGCGTAAAAGAAAGTATGGCTTGGTGATTCTTCAGTATCTTCGTCGTTATCGTTACAACTGATTATTGTAACGTCAGCCGACAGCAATTCCCTGTACTCGCAAAAGTCGGAAAGCGCTTCCGGAAAGAAGATGAAGCAGTTTTTTCCGTCATTGTTAAATGGAGGAGTTTCCCACGCCGGTTCAAAGAAAGAATGTTCTTTTAAAAATTGCGCGTAACGGACGGCCAGAGTATACATATCTCTGTCGTCATCTTTAAAGTTTTCGCTTTTCTTCCGCGCTTCTTCGCCGAGAATATCGTCGGTTGACAAGCCTGTTGACTGTGTAAACCAGACGCCGAGCTGCGGCAGGATTCCCGTGAGCCATGAAGAAAATTGCCGCGAATGTTCCGCCCATTTTACGGTTATCAATGAAGTAAAAACCGGCGTTTTACCATGTTTAACAGCTTCGCAGTTTTCCATTATAAGACGGCTTGTAAAAATCTTTCTTAACGCCGAAGGAACGCTCTTTTTTTCTTTAACTTTTGATTTAATGGATTTCTGTTTAAATTTATCCCATGCGATAAATTTGCTCATTGCGATCGTATTGCCGCGTATTCTTAAAAGATGGTCAGCCCACCCTGAAACGGCTATATCCGTCGGAAAAACAAATAATGCGTTTGGATCATCAATATTATCGACAAGAATCTTTTCTGCGCGATTCATCATAATAGTCCGGTTTTCCCTGAAGTTTTTATCTGTTCCCTGCTTTCTGTCTCAATATAATTAAGTATAGAACAAAGTAAAAAAAAATGTAAGTTTAATCTATAGGCTCTTTTACTTGATACAGCTTTGTAATTCGGGTAAAATTACAAAATGCAGATAATCACCCTTGGCAACGAACTGCTCCGCCAGAAAGCTGAAAAGATTGAGAAAATTGACGAAGAAATTGTAAACTTCGCAAACGAAATGCTTGGTGTCCTGGTGCGGGATAAGGGCGTAGGAGTTGCCGCTCCTCAGCTCGGAATTTTGAAACGTATTTTTGTAGTTGCGGTACAGGGGGATGAGCCGCGGGTTTTCATCAATCCTTCAATTCTTGAAACGTCTCATAAGACTTCCAAAATTGAAGAAGGCTGCCTTTCAATCCCGGGCGTTTTTACAAATGTCGTCCGCTCGGAATCAATTAAGATTCAAGCATGGAATATTAAAGGAAGACCGTTTACATTGGAAGCAGGCGGGATGCTGGCACGGGTCATTCTTCATGAATATGATCATCTTGAAGGCGTCCTTTTTTTGGATCATCTGCCTGAAGGCAAGCGGAATAAACTTGTCGAAAAATACGAAAAAACCCGTAAGGCTGTTAAAACATAATATGAGAGTTTTGTTTGCGGCAAGTCCCGCGATTGCTGTTCCTGCTTTTAAAACGCTGCGTAATATGGAAGGAATCGAACTTGCGGGAGTGCTTACCAACCCCGATTCGCCAAAGGGGCGGCACGGGACGGCTCAGCCGACTGATGTGGGCGAGGCCGCGAATTTACATGACGCAATCACGGTTTTAAAACCTGAAAAACTCGACGCTCAGGTGAGAGAACAGATTAGCGGGTTAAAGTGCGATCTTCTTATCTCTTTTGCTTACGGGCGGATTTTCGGTCCGAAATTTCTGGCGCTGTTTCCGCTTGGCGGAATCAATGTTCATCCGAGTCTGCTTCCAAAGTACCGGGGGCCGACGCCGGTACAGGCCGCGATTCTTAACCGCGATGAGGTTACTGGGCTTACCATTCAAAAGCTTGCGTTGGAGATGGACAGCGGAGATATTATAATGCAGGAGCAGGTGCCTCTTTCCGGGGAAGAGAACACGGAGAGTTTAAGCGAAGTGATGGGCGCTAAAGCCGCTCTCATGCTGCCCGAAGCTCTGAAAAAAATCGCTTCGGGAGCGGATGCGATTCCGCAAAACCAAATGAAAACAGAAATTTCTTACTGCTCTTTGATTTCTAAAGATGACGGTATTATTGACTGGAGTCTCAGCGCACAGGAAATCGAGGCAAAAATTAGGGCTTTTACGCCCTGGCCTCTTTGCAGTACCATCCATAATGGGCGGGAATTATTTATTTTAAAAGCGGACGTTTTTTCCGGTGAGTCTGAGCCGGCAGGCAGCGCGGCTGAGATGCCGGGGCAGGTATTGGGACAAAATAAAAAATGTGGTATACTTATCCGGACAGGAAAGGGGATTCTCGCGGTTTCGCAGCTGCAGTACAAGACAAAAAAAGCGCTTTTCTGGACAGACTTTTTAAACGGAGCGCGGGGCTTCCCCGGTTCAATATTAGGGTAAAGGATTTTAGAATGGGCAAATTAGATTTGAGTTCAATTGAAAGTTATGTATCAAGTCATTTAAGAGTTTTTATCGTTTCAGTAATAGGTCTTATGATCTTTTTGATGATTGTCGCGGTATCGGTTTTCTTTATTGCCGTTCATGGCGAGGAACAGACAATGGTTCCTGATGTTGTTGATAAAGAGCTCGCTCAGGCTCTGATTGAATTACAGGCAAAGGAATTGTATCCCCGCATCGATCTTAGATTTTCGCAGGCCTCAAAGGACAAAGGTCTGATTCTTGAGCAGGAGCCAAGACCGGGGAGCATTGTAAAAGCCGGCCGCCGCATCCGGCTTGTTGTCAGTCAGGGCGTTGTTTTAAACAAGGTTGAGAATTTTGTCAGCAGCAGTATTGACGAGGCAAGAATGGATATTCAAACGATTAACGCCGCGGCTGCCGGTCTTTACCTTTTTACGATCAAAGAGCCTGTCATGTATCAATTTTCTTCCGAGCCTGTCGGAACAATTCTCGCGCAAAAGCCTGTTCAGGGAACGCAAATTTCAGGGCCTGTCGAGATGGAATTTGTTGTAAGCAAGGGAAGAGATAACCTTACCGTTACAGTTCCGCAATTAACCGGGGTAACGCTTTCCTCAGCGCTTGGCACGATTTCTTCAAGCGGGATAAATTATAAATTTACCGTAAGAGAAAAAACCGGCAGTGAAAAAGGAGAGACTATTGTCTCCCAGAGTCCGATTGCGGGTACAACCGTTCCGCTGAGTAGTGTAGTCCAGCTCACTGTAACCCCGCCTGACAGAGTCGCGGCTAACGAAGTGTTCGGGCTTTTCACTTACAGGATTCCCCAGAATCCGTATCCGCTTGCCGTTCGCCTTGAAGCGCTGCTTCCGACAGGAACAACGCAGCGTGTTTTCACGGTTAACTATCCGGGCGGAGATTTTACCGTTCCTTACAAACTTCCAAAAGGCTCCGAATTAATTTTGACGATGCTGAACCGCGAACTTCACAGGGAAAAAGTGGGGACGCCGTAAATTGACATGACTTTTTGTTTTGGGGAAAAATGTGAACAAGCAAAACATGGTGCAGAAAACTGTCGATGTGTTGAACTATCTGGCGGCTAATCCGCAGGGCAGCGCTTTAAGCGATATTGCCAGAGATTTAAATTACCCAAAAACAACAGTACACGATATTTTAAAAACGCTGATGCTCAATGATTTTGTTCAGTTCAACAGACCTGCGAAGAAAGAATACGGAATCGGCGCTCAGGTGTACACAATCGGCATCGGCTATCTTGAAACATCCAGCGTTTTTTTGACAGCCAAGCCGTATCTGATACTGCTTGCCGACAAATACGAGAAGACCACCTTTCTCGCGAAACGCAATTATGATCATGTTGTCTGCATTTATAAATACGCTTCCCTCCACGCGAACGCGCCGACCGGAAACATCGGCGATCAAAAACGGCTTCATTCAACGGCAATCGGAAAATGCTACCTTGCTTTTGACAGCGAAGCTTTTCACTTTATCAACACAATTGACTTACCCTCTTTTACTCCGTATACAATCACGGATCGCAAAGAGCTGAAAAAACATATTGACGAACTGCGCTCCCTCGGCTATTCATGGGAAAAGCGCGAATCCCATATCAAAATGGCGTGCCTTTCTGCTCCCATTTTTACCCATGGGGTTATGGTCGGCACAATAAGCATGACAGGCTGGTACAAAGAAGACGAGGATTTCACATCCCAGGGAAATGAAATCGCCCAGTTGGCCAAGCTCATTACCGCGGAGCTGGAGCAGGGCAGGGCATAGCTTCATTCGTACTCGATTCGTATGCCGGATACGTAAATGCTGCCGCCGTTGCTTAAAGCGATGAC
>Ga0209755_10008102_pt1 | contig 11294 bp, 9 predicted proteins | sample TergutCo191P1_FD_187301 | JGI IMG/M metagenome (GOLD analysis project Ga0209755, IMG submission 187301) | Cornitermes sp. P1 segment gut microbial communities from Petit-Saut dam, French Guiana - Co191P1 (SPAdes) (version 2) | ecosystem: Host-associated > Arthropoda: Insects > Digestive system >... | reverse complement strand
GTTTAACATAAGGAACACCCTCCCGAAGTCTGGTCCGTTCCTCCTGTTACACCCTGTATACATACACGCACGCACATACATACATACATACATACATACATACATGCATACATACATACATACATACATAAACACACACACACATACAGGCATAATAATACATTTCCAAAGTCCAATATTTCTGTCACACAACAGTTGTACATGAAACAAGCCAATATCAGACAACACACGGCACAACACGCAAGATGATGACAACAAACTTCACATTAAAACTTAAAATTTCTAAATATAAGTACAATACACAACATTAATTACAGCACCAGTATAGGAATATAAACGCAACACTATGCAAGCTAAACGGCGCACTTAACAACAGAGAGTAAAGATATGTCGCTGTTCTTTCAAGCAAAATTAGGCTAATTGAAGAGCATTAAAAATTACACTGGATAGTTTAATCGTTAAAACAGTGCATCTCACAGATAGTTCATGTCTCACATGGTTACAACTTCTTTGTCTGGCATGACATTGTGATGGCTGTGGGTTAGCTGTTTGTGATATCTTAGTAACTACACTATTTTTTTTTAAATTTGTGTGGGTATAATTAAGTCACGCAAAGAGACAGGCCTAATTACTGAGAGGGGTGGCGTGAATTACAAGTAGGACGTAATACTACAAATGTTCACAGGGCACATGCCACAGCCAGTCTCTTCATTATCATGGTGGGTGACCGAAACCTTGCCTTAGTGAGGAGCAAGAAACAAACACAGACATGTACCCTCTGGAAAAATGGGTCAGTTTTATGATTCCATGTCTGAAGCAAACCGGGAAAGGGAGAAGCTGGCATAACTACAGTATTCAACATTTGTACTCCGCAAGTATCCGACTTACCGCCTATCACGGCTGCTGTGTCGTGTGGCTTTCCTCAGTGCATGTCGTTATCAGTGCCGGTCTACTAGCAACGAAATTGGCGCTCGGAATAGCTAATATTGAGTGCTACTTAACCTCATTCACCAGTGAAAAAACCGCGATTCAGTACGACGTGTCCAACTGAAGCATCATGCTAACATATAAAAATGTGTTCACAACTCACTGTTTTTATTTTACATTAAAACACCAAATTCAAGACAGAAATTATCACTGAAAACACCGTGTTCTGTACATGCCCTTCTTTTCCTTGACTACACTCTCCAAGCTCTAGAGAAACACTGTAAATGGCAGCAATGATCACAGCGCCAACAGTAAAGTTGTCAAGAGTTTATCCACAGAATTATCCTATCCTCCCACTGCGTCATAGTGAAGTGTAGCTTTGAAGCGGGGATGCAGCCACTCTGGGCCAAATAGGGCGGAAAATAAGTATTTGAAATAAACAAGTTGCACTCAGCAGAGCCAAATAAAAGGAACCCCAATAAATTATTGTGACATTTAATTCATAATTTCTTTTGGGGTTTCCATTATGATTATTCGCTCCGGGCGCCTAAAATCCTAGCCACGCCAATAGTCCCATACAACCGAAATTACCATAATGAGAAACTTGATAATTTGTAATTTTCTCCAGATATTAAGGGGATTAGGAATAGAGACATAAATTGTATTGGAAAATCTGTAAACAAAAGGTCTTGGAATTCTTTGAACTGCTTTCTGTATAATTTGCGCAATTCCCTTTATTATTACTGTTAACTTACGTCAGTATCTTTGAGACTAAGAATTAGTATTTTCAGCTTTTCACACCAAACTAAACTGTTTGCACTTGCTTTTACATTAAAGAAATATTTTTACATTAAATGGAGCCGGGATAATACAGTCGGTATTTTTACTGCTGTACAAACTAGACGATTAGGGGTTCGAAGAGGACACGACATTTTGAAATTTCATTGATCCTCTTCATAATAAGTAATTCTTATTTGAATTGGGCCTTACTGACTTTCCTCGCAGTCGACTTTAGATATTACAAGTGCAAATATGTGAAATCAGAACCCCAAAACTTGCACAGTGCATCAAGCAACATCTCATTTACTTAATATTAAAAGAACGGCCTTCTAATACTACTAGACAATCTGTGTACTAAAATCTGTCACGAACAGCAGCAGGACCACACGTGCAGCTGCTGATTACGATGGACATTTTCCTAATGACACAATTGGTGGGTGGGAAGGAATGGGAACACAGAACCAAGAATGTCATTCATACACCAAAACCTGAGCGACTTTTTCGACGTTTTCGTTCAGGGAGTGCGGAAGTTGAGCAGATTTTTGACCGTAGATTTTTACATCGGAGTCCTTGGAAGACTCGTCTAACAAGTCACTTTAAAATTATATTTCCAGCAATAGTGAACTGCTTATTTATTTCGAAACGGTAATGCTTAAATACGCGTTTCTTCGAACCCAGTTAGTAACATCTGACTGTTCTTAACTTGTTGAAGTCATGTCCTGTGCCTTGCAATTTTGTTACTGGTCTTTGAATATGCATCTGAAGTGTTCATTAGCTTTGTATACAAAGGCAGGTACAATGTGTAGCCGTCCACCCAATCTATATCATAAAGAGATCAGGGCGTTTGATTGGATGAACCATGATACAAGGTCCATGAATATCAACCGTGTGAAATTCAACTTTCCAGCATTTCAGTAATATTCAACCCTTTCAATTGTCACTTCAGTATTCTTAATTTTGAGAAAAGATTAAAATATACAAAAATATAATTTTTCCTGCTGTTGTGTGTGGGGGTAAAAGATGGCCCTTCACAATGGCAGAGCGTGCGAGAATAGGGTGCTGAGGAAATTATTTGGCTTTTGAAGGGGAAAAATGACAAGAGCCAGACAAAAGGTCACAGTGAAAAGATCCATAAACTGCATTACACAGCAGATAATGGGTAATGAAATCAAGACAGATGTGGTGGGCGTAACAGGTGGCACACATGTGGCAGAAAAATGCATACAGGATTTTGGTAGGAACACCTTAGTGAGAAACCGCCAGAAATATCTGTGTGTATGTGATGATTATATTAAAAAAGATACTGAAGTAAGCGAATGGGAGACTATGGACTTCAGTATCCATCTCAGGACAAGGAAAATAGGATGTTGATAACATGGTAATGAACTTTTTGATTCCATAAAATAATGGCAACTTCACGCCTACAAGGAAAACTATCAGCTTCTGAAGATCTGTGCTCGATGGCGTCAATTGAGTCATTAGCAATATTACACACTCAGGATGAAAACATTTCACATATCATTTTCGCACAACATATGTGATCCAAAATAAAGTAGACTCCCCCCCACATTTTAGATATGCCTGTGGACAAGCTTTTTAAACCTCAAATCAAGAAAAATATTTAGTGGGGTTCCTGTTAAAATCAGACAGCAAGTTGCTACCATGGTTACAAAAACATTTTGTTCACTCTGGATTTAAACCTAGTGATGCGTTTCTTCAATAAATTTATACTTTTACGTTTATTTTATGGGACATAAAGGATAAAACTTGTGAAGTAATCTAAAATTCAAGTTTCATCTCAAAATTATTTATTTACCTGTCAGCAGATAAAGAAAGAGAATAGCATGTAGGTTTTCAAACTAAGGTTCCAATTAGAACAATCAGACACTACAGAACAAAAGGTAAATACCAGCTGGTTTGCATATCATTCACAGGTGTATATATATATATATGCACATGGGGACCTTTGCCTTTTAAGACAATCAAGGGGAGATATCTTTCTTGTTGGTCGAGTATGATGGACAAAGACGAGTTAATGAAGAACAGTTCTTTCTGTTAAAGTCTGCTAAACCTGGCATCACAAACCTTGTGGGAGCAAAAGTACCTGCTGACAAATTCACGAGACTGCCTCACCAGAAGTGTAAACTGGAGTTACTTGTGTGCGTCTTCATCATTTCCACTTGTCACTAACAAACGAGTTCCTCTATCCTCTATACAATATTTCACAGTGAATTCTGACATTTTTCATGTCCACTGCACGTAATCATGGCACTATTTACCTAACCCAAACTCCAAAATTGTAACTCTGAATCCTATACTGAGGATTCAAAATCGTGGAGGGACTGAATTTTCATGTCTGAAATGGGGGAAAAACCTAAAATCTATAAATCTTAAAACAAGAAACATCATATCTTATTTACGGGCGATTTTTTCCAGAACATCAAAAATAAATCAACAATCTGGAAAAATCTCAAATTCAGGTTCTACTGTACTTGATAGCAAAATGTTCTACTGCTGACTGGACAAGACTTCACATGTCAGGAGCAAAGAGGCTAGAGGGTGAAGCTGATCACTCATCACCCCTTAGTGATGAGGTTAAAAATATGCAGAGCGTAACCTCCAAACTGCACATATTAATTTTTCAGTGATAAAAATGGGGGAAACTTTACCCACACTACTGCTGTACAGTTTGCAGCACTATCTTGGAAAGTTAGAACAAATGGACTCCTCAAGAAATGCGCATACAATGTTATGCTTTGTAACGTGCCTGTAACTGCCCTATGCTTGGCAGTAAGCAACAAATCAATCAAAATGTCACTATGTGGCCAAATGGCAGTAAATACATTAACACAACACTGTTCAAAAGAAATATATACTTACAACTGTCCTATGTATTACGAAAACACAACCAGGGCATGATGAACTGTAAAAGTGGGAATTCTAGCTTGTGTTCTATGGTAAAACCAATTGTCTTTATAACAATCCTTATCAGAAACAATGAAATTAATTTTTCATCTGTTTAATGAAACTGTCATTGTCAGTTTCGCAGTGATAATCTGAAGTCACAGAATTAAGCTCACTGTTCCTCCAGTGTGTATTTCTATTCAACCTTGATTGTACTACATACACTAACACACGTCTGACTCACCCTCATTCTGACAGTATTCCTTGACAATGTACCACATATAGTGAATCTAGAACAAGTTTTATCAACATGAACCATAGGTTTCAACTCAGCATCAAAATTCTTGAAAACTGAAGCTAATGTGATCATTTGGCTACTAGTCTTGATGCTCAGTAACAAGACACATTTTCCTTTTATGTGCAAATCCATGCATCCAACAAATCTCAATATTTTACTGTTTAAAGAATTGATCACCTTTTTTAAAAAATGTTGGTATTTCTTTGTGAAACACATAATACTCCAGGAACATTCAAGGACTATACACTTCAACATATCATAAGTAGCAATTTTATATGAAGGTGACATTTTTGCTTCTCTAAGATTATTAGTCCCATCACCTAAGCGCCTAGTATAATGTCCACTTTACTTGCACCAATATATTTGTACTGCATCACTTACTGGTGTTTACTCTCCTGACCCCAGAATTATTTGTCAACATGTGATTGTTCACAAACAGCTTTGCTGTTAGTAGCCAAAGTACTGTGGTGTACTGACAGCACAAGTGTCTGTAGTAGCAATAACATGCTACAACACACCTGTTAAGTCTGACTTACATTACTCTTGCAACAGATCTTAAGTTTCTTTTGCCATGTTATATGCAAGAGTACTGCAAGTGAAGAAAATATTTCTTAGATCACTGCTGGACACAGTTTCATGAAGTAACTCACCCAATGAAAAGAAAATGTATACCAATATACATAAACATGTGACTACAAACAAACAACAGGGGTGTCCTGTTATTAAATGCATATGTCCTTGAAGCAGAAACAGTGAGTACAAAAGAATCTACAAGTTGATATGCACACAAATTTTTACTCATGAATCAAGTCCTAACCCTATCTACCACTGCTTTCACAAAGTGACTGTTTTTAAACTACCACTTCAGAGGAGCTCAGGTTGAGTAACTTGCAAGTATGATGTTATGCACACTGTAAGATCCATGGTTTGGTGGATCTATGACATCACATTAGCTTAAAAAGTTAACTTCTGATTCTGAATATAATTCACAGCAGAAGAAAATAATGGTAAAGGCTCTGCGAGCACATCTGCCTGCTGAGACTGTCAGGGAATAAACTTTAAATAAAAGTAACTTATAAATTACACATTGCCTTTACCGTCAGAAACAAAAAGCTAGGCAGTGTACATAGAACATAACATTGTGGCACATTCACACAACCATTTTTGCCATGGAAAAGTAACAATACATTTCCTTTGTTGTGCAAAGCCACATGTCACTGATAACTATATATAACTGTTGAGTGCTGCCATTGAAAAGCAACAATAATTGTCGACAACACAAATGGAATCAATTATTACTTCCCTTTGCACTGTGACTGACCTACAAAATTTTTTATACTGCAGTCAACAACATAAACATATCTTCATGTAAACTGCCTTAAATTTGTTTCTAACTTCAACAAAGTTTGGATTTTCTCAACAGACTTTCATAGGCCTCCATTGTCAACATATACTCTAAAGGCCTCCAACATTAATTTTCACCAAAATCTGACCAGTTGCAGCTATGCCAACACATTCAGAGAGACATACAGATATAATGAAGCTAATAGGTGCTTTTCATGACCTACATAAACTCCCTTGCAAATGATTACCATTGCAAACAAACAGTAAAACTACAAATTTCAAAGCTTACCACAATTTCCAGACATGAAGAAGTTCCATTATTTTTGTTCAGCCTACCACTTGAAGGAAAGATCGAATACCTTTCTGTGACTACCACAACAAAATATTTTCTGTTTTGTCTCACAACTCTTTGGCATAACAGCTCTTTCTTCCATTTCCTAACATTACTTTTTCATATCAAGGAAATTCAATCACAAACAAAATAAACATCTATGAACAACATGAAAGAACATTACTACAAAGCAATCAAAACTGTAAAATTCACAATAAGATCATTAACCATCTCTGTCAAAACCAAAACCGATTCCAAAACACAAATTCCACTTATAAATCAGTATCTATTACTCTAACATAAAAATGGTATTTTTTTTCCTCAAAGGGATAATTTACCAACACGCATTATGACCAACAACGCTAGCTGGATTTGTGGTAGCATCAGAACTTCAAAAATCAGCCAATACATAAATTTGGAAGTAATAAGATAATACAATCACTGCTTGTCATATGATATTCAGGTCTGAATACTTACTTTTTCTAATGACATACCTTTTACCTGTACCACCTGAAAGACCATAAGTTAGGCTATTAAAAAACACAACATTTTACAATATTTTATTTTTCCACATAACAAACTTTACAATTCTTCAATCTTCTGATGCAATGCTAATCAGTAACAATGATAAATAAGAGAGGAAAATCATAAATAATCACAGTCTTGCCATTAATTATTTTTGAATGATGAAATAACACAAATAATGATCCTACATGGCATTTATCACAAAAAAGGGAAAAAGATCATAAAGTGAGGAAGACTTCAGGCTTTCTTAACCTTTTTGCATTGTGATTTAAATGGTGACAGTCCACCTTCATGTACAACATTCTTTTCACTGGCATGGCAATACAATATTATCTTTTGTTGGAATAAAAAGGAAGGGTCAGGAAACACACAAATGTCTAACAATTAAGAAACAATTGAAGAAGAGATTTCTGATAAAGACATTTGAGACAAATAACATCAAAAAATAATAAAAAGCATTTTCCTTTGTTTCTGTATCAGCATAAAGACAGTGGAAATGTGTGTGACACAGTCCAGTTGCCAGAAAAGACAGCCCCAATTACACTGGCCAACAAAGATTTTGTCCCATGAAAAAATGTCTGTTTCTGATGTATTTTTCGAGGCTGAATTCAAATACCTTTCCTGAATTTCTCTATCACCCACACCATTCACTCCAGGTTAAAGGGCTGGAATCTTCTGTGCCAGGACACTAGTATGTTTTTACCACGGGCACCATGAAGAATTCAAGGATTTCTTCTCCCAGGACGATGGTGTCATGTTTTGCAATGATGTTTGTTCCGTCATGGAAGTTCTTGGCAATGAATATAACCCAGATCAGTGGTGCTTGTTCACTGATTTGTCAAAGTGAGCTTGAAGTTGTTTCTACCCCACAACAGAAATAGATTCCCTTCCATTCCTTTAGCTCATGCAGCCAACATGAAGGAAAGTTATGAAAGCATGAAGCTACATACTTTTAGGAAAGATTAAGTATGATAAAATTAAATGGAAGTTATGTGGTGATCTCAAGGTTGTGACAATGTTACTCGGAATGCAACTTGGGTATATTATATACTGCTGTTTCCTGTTCGAGTGGGACAGCTGGGACAAGAGGAATCACTATATAAATAAACTGTGGCCTAAACGAACATCACAGATGCCAGGGCAGAAAAATGTCAATCCTCCTCTTGTTCTTCCAGAAAAAATTTATCTGCCCCCTTCTGCACACAAAGCTGGGCCTCATGAAAAACTTTGTGAAAGGTATGGATAAAACTGGCCGTGGATTCGAATATGTGAGGAAGAAGTCCCAAATGTGAGTGACACAAAAATCAAGGAGGGTATATTTATAGGACCCCAGATCAGGGAACTGATGCAAGACAAACAGTTCGATGAAGACGTGAATGAGACTGAAAGAAGTGCATGGTTGTCATTTAAGAGAATTTGCAAGGACTTCTTAGGAAATCACAAAGCTGCGAACTATCAGGATGTTGTGCAGGACCTGTTGACTTCATACAAAGCTACGGGATGCAATATAAGTATGAAAATCCACTTTCTGGAGTCACACTTGGATTTTTTTCCCAGAAAATTTCAGCAAAGTTGGTGACAAACATGGTGAAAGATTTCACCAAGACATTATGGCTATGGAAAAGCAGTACCAAGGCAAGTGAACCTCAAGTATGTTGGCAGACTATTGCTGGACACTGAAGAGAGATGTACCTGACGCCAAATACCGGCGAAAGTCATACACCTCTACATTTTAGAGGAAAGTTTCTGCCTATTTCATAAGCATATAAAGTACTATTTTGCACATTTAAATTCCTCTATATCTTTGAAACCCTGCCTGATAGAAAAATTCTGTATACATATCTGAATTCAGCATAAAAAGTGCTGCTAAGTTCATTTATGGAAGTTCATGGGACAAAAAGAAAGTTAAATTTTGCTGACCAGCCGACTAGCCTTCCTTCATTTAAGCACTACATTCTCCTTATGATAAGTTTATCATCAGCTGCCCACACCACTGACATACTGTCAGTCAAAAGTAACTGTACCTGCTGTAGGCAATGAGCATGTTCAGATATTTTATAATAAAATACAATTCTCATATTTACTGTAGTTATACAAATGTTAGAAAGGGCCACCCATGTGCTTGTACAGATCCACATATACGCTTGATATTTTTGGTAAAAACATGTAACAATTCAGTCTGAGGGATGTTTCTATGAATGCTTCATAGGTGCGAAGCAACTTTTGGCCCCTTCAACATACACTATCATACCTTCTCACTGCACAACAAGCCTGCTGTTTATAAGCTGGCAGAAAAACTCTTGTCTTTGAAATGGAAGTCACATGGCACTAAATTAAGCTGTCCACTATTACTTTAATACATGTGTGATATATACTTTTATATAAAATTGTATACTTTTGTAATTGTGCATTTGGTAGTTATAATAAAAAATAATTTCAAAAATAAAAAAAATTACAAAATGTGCTTTCCACTGTTTATCACTGGAATGGATACTTAGAAACCTGGTCAGATTTTGCTAACACACTCAACACTTCAGCTGGCAGTTAAACGCATGCCAGTAGGTACTGACTGACGAACTATAAAGAACACAGCTAGCCACATCATCCGGACTCATACAGACTCTTAGTCAATGGTTCTTTCGTTGGTGTAAAGCAGCCGGAACGTGAAGCTGGCCAAAAATTATATTTATTGCATAGTTAAAGAATAAGGGAAGATATACTCAGTTTCTCTGTATGTGTTCATGACAATGAGAGAAAATATTGAAATGGCTGTCCTACGCATAGGATGCTCAAGCCAGGCAGGGTTAAAAATGCCATCCTATGTTTCAGATGCACGGACTCTAATCACTTTCACCTTACAATAGTTAGCACGGACTCTAATCACTTTCACCTTACAGTAGTTAGTATGTCCCCATCCCTTTTAATGGTCAAATATAACATACATGAACATTCTCCCACAGCTACATTACCCAGATATGAATTGCAGAACAATAACAACCTCACCAAGAAGTCTCCAAACACACACAGACATCAGGTACCAGTTTGACTATTCTGTCTGCACATCCAGAACACACGAACCACACAAAAAGCATAAACTCAACTATAAAAAAATAATCAAGGCCATAACAGGTTGGCAATACGGGGCATCATGAGGCCCATCACAACTGTCGAGATGAGGTTAACACTGTGGTTATCCAATATCTGTACCCCACTCACATGGCGAATGCCCTTCCCAGCATGCTCCACAACACAGCCAGTCTGTTCGTCTACACCTGAAACAGAAAAAAACTGTCCTTCATCCACACATAAAGTCAGCCTTCCAACAGTACAGAATAGATACGTTGCAGTAACATTCTGTCAAATTTTACATACAAATAAAACCTTTACCTGAATACTGAAGCGTTGCTCCAAGGATAGAATCTAGCAGGCTTCCAACAAGACCAGCAAAAGATCCTGCCAACATTAGTGGCCACTGTGGGGGACTAGCTGCCAGAACAGATGAATCAACAAAGTACAGTACAGACAAATAATATGAGACACCAACAGCAGTTCCACCCAGTAAACTGAACACAAGACCAGGTATTGTTACACCTCCATTAGTACCTGCAACAGAAAAAAACATGTGTATGCTATGTTGAATGTTTTACACAACTATAAACATATGTGCCTACAATTACTGTAAAACTGAGGCTTGACAATTAACGAACACAAACTGCACACAAGCTGACAGAAAAATTGTGACATACATACATCAAACCACACATTTCATTTGTACTTCAATTTTTGCTACATTTGAATTAAAATATCTGGAATTACACACTTGACAGCATCTTGAACTCCCGACTTCAAATGATGCATGTCAAAAGCCTGTCACATTTTCTACCACCTGTAATATGCAACCCACAATATTCTGCCACAGTAAGGCCCTGGTAATGCAGTAATCAAGGTTTCAAAACTGCTCACACTCCTTCAGAATTCAAACATGTGCCAGAGACTGTCCACAAAACTTTAATGAGATTTTCTCACACCAGTGGCTTAGGCAAGGAGCTATAATATTGAGGGTATGTCAAACTCTGGTGTATTTTTATTTTTTACTCTTTGGGTGTGGTATAGTCTAGTCCCTGGCAGTGTAAGTACCAATAAGCCAATCAACTGTACCATGCCCAGATGACAGACAGTAAACAT
>Ga0209755_10008101_pt1 | contig 11294 bp, 6 predicted proteins | sample TergutCo191P1_FD_187301 | JGI IMG/M metagenome (GOLD analysis project Ga0209755, IMG submission 187301) | Cornitermes sp. P1 segment gut microbial communities from Petit-Saut dam, French Guiana - Co191P1 (SPAdes) (version 2) | ecosystem: Host-associated > Arthropoda: Insects > Digestive system >... | reverse complement strand
CCGGCAGTGACGCTCTTTACAGGATTCCGTCAGAAAAACAAAAACCGCCTGTAAAAACGGCGAAGCCTTTTCCCGCCGCTCCGGCGGACACAAAGTACAGGCGTGTCGCCAAATTTTTAATTTTAATAGGAAGCGAACAAGCGGCGGAGATTCTTGCCGGTCTTGATTTTCAGCAGATAAGCGAGATTTCCAAAGAAATCACGTCGATAAAAAAAATTCTTCCGGAAGAAAAAGACGAAATTCTTTCTGAGTTTCATGCGCTTTTTTCCGGGCCCTACCGCTATCTTGGCAATTCTCAGGGCGGCATAGAAACCGCGCGCCGCCTGCTTTATGCCGCTAAAGGTCCTGAAAAAGGCGAGTTAATTTTAAACAAAGCAGTTCCCCGGACAAAGGAAAACCTTTTTGGTTTTCTGGAAGAATATTCAACAGCGCAGCTTGTCCTTCTTTTTAATGAAGAAAGCGCGCAGACAACAGCTTTAATTCTTTCCAGAATGCCGCCGAAATGTTCAGCAGGTATTCTGAGCAAACTTCCGCCGGAGCGCAAGGCGGATGTGCTTTTGCGGATGGCGCATCAAAAAGAAGTTTTGCCGGAAGTGCTTGAAAAGGTATCTTCCGCGTTAAAGGAAAAAGTCAGGAATATCGGAGGCGGCGCAAAGGATATTAAAATTGACGGAATGCAGGCTCTTGCGGCGATTTTAAAACAGGGCGATTACGCGTTTGGCGACAGGCTTATAAGCAAGATTGAAGAAGAAACTCCGGAGATTGGCCATAGTCTTAAAGAACAGTTATATACCCTTGATGACGTTATCAATACTGTTGACAGGCACATTCAGGAAAAATTAAAAACGATGACAGATTATGATATCGCCGTATTAATAAAAGGCAGGAGCGCCGAGTTCAGCGAGAAAATTCTTTCCTGCGTTTCAGCGGGGCGGCGCAAATTGATCCGCGAAGAATCGGAAATTCTCGGCGCTGTTCCAAAACGCGAATGTGATTCGGCGGCAAGGGATTTTCTTGCGTGGTTCAGATCGGCGCGCGAGAACGGTGATATTTTCCTCTACACTGACGAGGATGTGTTTGCATGATCGCGCCGGAAAATAAAATTGATATTAAAACCAGTTTAAAAAAAGGACAGGTTCTTGACAGCGGATTTGTTATTTTAGATGTTATCGATCTTGATGAATTAAAATCTACAGGTATCTGGGCGAAACATGAAAAATGCGGCACGGAAGTTTTTCACATATTGAACAATGACAGCGAAAATCTTTTTTCTTTTGCCTTCGCCACTTTTCCGCAGGACAATACAGGCGCGGCTCATATTCTTGAACACTCGGTCTTATGCGGATCGGAACGTTATCCGCTAAAAGACGCTTTTATCGTTCTTGAGCAAGGCAGTCTTCAGACTTTTTTAAACGCCATGACATATCCGGATAAAACAATATATCCTGCAAGTTCAGTAAACGAGCATGATTATTTTAATTTAATGTCTGTTTACGGTAACGCGGTTTTCAGGCCGCTTTTGCCGGAATGGACATTCATGCAGGAAGGACACAGGCTGGAGTTTCAGGACGGCAGGCTTGCGATTACGGGCGTTGTTTACAATGAAATGAAAGGCGAATATTCCTCGCTTGAAACATACGCCGGGTTGTGGTCGGTAAAAGCTGTAATGCCAGGAACTCCGTATAGTTTTGAATCTGGCGGCGATCCGCTTGAAATACCGCAGCTGACATGGGAAGGTTTAAAAGAGTTTCATAAAAGCCGTTACTCTCCTGCGAACTGCAGGATTTTTCTTGCCGGAAATATTCCCACGGAAAAACAGCTTGCGTTTTTGAACGAAGAATTTTTTTCCGGGGCTGAAGGCGGCAAAGCGTGCGAACCTGTAAAAAAAACCGGACGCTGGAAAGAGCCAAAGAGTTTTTATGTGCCGTGCCCCGCAGGCAGCAGCGCGCAAAAATCGACAGTTTTTCTTTCGTGGCTTTGTTCAGATACAACCGACACTGACGAAACAATCGCGTTAGCCGCTTTAACAGAAATTCTTTTAGGCCATGACGGATCTCCTTTGACAAGAACGCTGATAGAGTCAGGGCTTGGCGAGGACATAACGCCTGTTTCCGGCCTTGAAGGCGAGACAAGAGAAACAATTTTTGTCGCAGGCTTAAAAAGCGTAGATACGCGCCAGAGCGGCTGCGATGCGGATATAATGAGTAAAAAAGTCGAGCTTTTGATCCTGGGAGAGCTGCAAAGGCTTGTAAGCGAAGGCATTCCGCCGCAGGAGATCGAAGCGGCTCTTTTGGCGCTTGAATTTTCGCAGCGTGAAATCCGCCGCTCAGGAGGGCCTTTTTCGCTTGTCTGGATGCGCCGCTCCCTTCGCGCGTGGCTTCACGGCTGCAAACCCTGGGAGAGCCTTTTAATTGAGGACGCGCTCCAAAAGATAAAAAATAATCTTGCAGCTAACGAACATTATTTTGAATCGCTGATACAAAAATATCTTTTGGATAACCCGCACCGCGCCCTTGTTACAATCGAACCAAAAGAGGATTTTCTGCCGAAGCAGGAAGAGGAACTTTCTAAAAAACTTTCTGAATTGGAAAAAAATCTCAGCGGCGGCGAGCGTCAAAAAATAATTGAAAAATCCAGGGAGCTTGAAAAAATACAAAGCGATGCAGACAGCGAGCAGGCGTTAGCTTCAATTCCGCATCTTTCGCGTAAAGACCTTATTCCCAAAGACGACAATATATATCGCATCGAGGAAGACCTTCACGGAGTGCCCGCTTTATTCCATGAGCTGTACACGAACGGCATAACTTATATCGATCTTTCGTTTCCTGTCGATACTTTCCCGTCGGAAGATTATCCGTGGCTGAACTTTTTTTCAAAGGCGGTAATTTCTGTCGGTCTTCCCGGGATGGATTACGGCGAAGTTTCAAGTTTAATGGCCAGAACAGCCGGCGGCTTTATCGCGCTTCTTCATACAGGATCCGCGATCAAAAAAACTCCTCAGTTTATAAAAACCGCGTCCGGGCAATTTGACATGACAGGCCGCGACTGGATTTTATTCCGTCTTAAATGCCTTGATGACAAACTTGCCCCGTCTTTAGATTTAGCTCTTCGCCTTATCAGCGAGGCTGATTTTAACGACAGCCGCAGGATAGAGGATCTTGTTCTGGAAGTTAAAAATGTTGTTGATTCAAGTTTAGCGCCGAGGGGGCATTTGTATTCGGCGGTAAGATCAGGGCGTTTCAATTCTCGTTCAAAAATGATCGAAGAAAAATGGTCCGGAATTTCACAGATCGAATTTGTTCACTATCTAAAAAAACTGGATACCGCAGAAATCATAAAAAAACTTTATTACATACGCGATAAAATTTGCGCATCCGGACTTTTTGTAAATATTACAGGCGGCTCTCCAGATGCCGCAGGCGCGAAAATCGCCGAAAGATTTTCTAAGTTCGGCGCACCGGCCGCACGTCTTACTCTGCAGCCGGAAATAAATCCGATGAAAGCCGAAGTCTTCGCGTCAAAATCACTTCAAGTAGGTTTCGCTTCGATTGCGTTAACAGCCGCGCCATTTGACACGATCGAGCAGGTTTCGGAAATGGTTTTGACGCACCAGCTTTCCACAGGCGCGTTATGGGAAGACATCCGCATGAAAGGCGGCGCGTACGGCGCTTTTATAAACAGCGACTGCCTTGAAAATTGTGTGTCATTCGCTACATACCGCGATCCCAACCCGCTGCGCTCACTTGATGTTATATTATCAATTTTAAAAAACAGCTCTTACGCGCAATGCACAGAAGATCATCTGGAAAAATCAATCATCGGGTGTTATTCAAAAGAAACGCGCCCGCGCACAGCCGCCGAAGACGGGCTTATTGATCTTTACAGGTATTTATACGGAATCGAAAACAGTTACCGCAAAAGAAAACTACAACAGCTTATTTCTGTTACAACCGCTGACATAGAAGCCGCGTTCGCATCACTCGGTTCAAGACCTGCGGCAGGCCCTGTTATAATCGCGGGCGTTAAAAAGGCCGAAGAAGCGGCAAAAGCGTTAGGTGTCGAAGTGCAGACGCTGCCGGTTTAAAATAATTTGATTTAAGAGCCGGATTTTTTCAGTGATTCCTTAAAGATTAGATCCGCGTCCAGTTTTTGATCCACGCCGAATTGGGGGATTACCCCTTCGCCCTTGATGCTTCTGAATAATGGTCCGGGGCGGTTAGCGTACGCCCAGCTGTTTTCATTATTAATAATGTGATCAAGAACAGTTACAGCGGATAATGAAAAGAAAATTAATGTCGCGTTTATTTTCTTTTCTGAAGGAAGCATCATGTCCATTCGTTTTGATATCGGGTTTGGAACTTGAAAATAATACGATACCCATGGATTATTTATTCCGTTGCATTGCGCTCTTGCCGCGGCGCCTCCGCTACGAATACCCTGTTCAATGCCTACCGCGACCGATGTCAGGTGTTTACGCAGTTTTCTTACTTCGCTGTAAATCGGAACAATATCCGCTTTTGAAAATGGAGGAGGCCCTATTGATTCAAATTTATAATAAGGAAGAAAATAAAGACGTTTAACCCAATGAAGCTCATTAACATTTTTTCTTGCGTAAGCGGAGCCTGTATCCTTTGAGTTTTCAAGGAATCTGCAGTATTCGTTTAAGCGCGGAAGATAGTCCCTTATAAAACTGTCCTCGATAAATCTGCGCCAGCTGTTCAGCGTATCGCCGATTTCATCGATGACTCTGATCGGGCTTCCGTCAGAGCCTGTAACGACGCCGAAACTTACATCGCGCAGCCCGATAAAAAGATCGTCAAGTATATGAAGCAGTACGGAAACCTGCTGGATTGGATCTGTAGGCGCGATTAATTCATAGCCGTGCCTCATGTTGTAAATATTAGCGAAGTACGGATAAAGATCCGGAAACTCGTCCAGCTTATCCCATCCCGCTTTCGGGAATAAAACGCTTAAAGCCGATTTTCCCTGCTCAATCGTTTTTTGTTCCGCTTTTACAGCTTCTTCTTTTGCTTTTCGTTCAATTACTTTTGGATCGTTAGGATCTTCCTCTTTTTCCACGGCTTCGCCGTTTTCATCCAGCTGAGTTTCGCCGTCCGCTGCCGCTTCGGGATTATCATCATCGCCTTCGGAATTATTTTTTAAAGTCTCAGCGTCAATATTTTCTATCTGCTGCGGACTCAAATCATCGGATTTCAGCTGCTCTGTTTCCGACATGTTTAAAAACGCGAGAAAACGCCTTCGCCTTTCTATAAAGAAGCGTTCATAAGGTATAAAACGATCCGATATGGTTTTCATTAAAACCGGATAAAGACCAAAATAGACATTCTTGCGGATGTCAACTAACGACGCTATGATATTGCGGATAATGTCCTGATATTTTTCTTTTGCTTCCATCGGGCTTTCTATATACAGTATTTTATATATAAGCTTGAATCCCGATTTAATATTTTCCATGTTTAAATCTTCCAGTAAAAACATCGGCCTGTAAACAGAGCGCAGAATAACCGCAAAATCCGTAATTTTAACGTTGCGCGGGTGCGCCTGAAGCTCCGCGATATTTCTTGAAAGCGATTCAATATCCCAGCTTCGGATTGTATCAAACATTTTATATACAAAAGGCGATGTTCTTTTTAATTGATTATTTCTTTTAGTATTACTTTTCGGGAAAAGGGTACGCGCCGCTACCACAAGCCGTTCAATCTTATTAAAATACTCATTCATCCGCACCGTGACAAAGCGCTGATTAACGAAGTCGGGTGGTTCTTTAAAAAATGAAAAAATGGATGATAAAACCTGCAGTGAGTTTTTTATTTCAAAAATTGACTGACCCGCGTACTGATCGATTTTTACGCGCTCGCCGTAGCTTAATTTTAAGGGGACGGAAGGATCGTCTCCCGGAAACGGTCCTGAGCGCTTGTTCTTGGATTTGCCCGGCACTTCATCATCTGACGCCGCGACATCGACCCTGCGGATGCGTTTGCTTGCGGCATCGCCTTTTCTATCGCTTTTTTTGCTTTTCGCGGAATCGTCCACCGGAGCTTTTTCAGTTCCGATCTCTCCGCCAAGAACCTGCGCCATCCGTTTTGCTTCGTTTGGGTCTTTGACGCCTAACTTATCTCTGACGCGGCTTAATTCGCCGGGCGCGTAAATCGCATTTTTGTCTTTTGCCATAATCACACTCTTAAATAAAGTTTTTCGCCTATTCCCAGAAGATTCTTTATTTGAATCTGCTCTCCATCGGAATTTACCAGCATTCCGTTGTAATATCCCAGCACAATGTCAAAATCGATCCTTGCGATAATTAGCTTTGAACCGCTTTTACTCTGCTCCTTTGGTACAAATGTTAAATCGACCATACCCTCGACATCCTGAATAACCCATTTTGAATCCGGACTGCCCGGCATTGTAATTAGAACAGGCGGCAGCAGTGTCAGTTTTCCGTTCAGCCAAAGCGCGTTCTCGTTATTTTTATTTTTCTCCCTTGTTTGATTTTCGGCAATATGAAAGCCAAAACGTCTTTTTTCATCATCGAAACCCGCCGCGCTGCAGATGGTTGTGTTCATCCGGTACGGAAAAAAACCTTTGTAATCGCAGAAAACGCCGGAGCAGCCTTCCTGCGCGAAGCTGATGTGTTTCCCCGAAAACACCATATCGCCCGCGACGGGGGTAAGCGCTTTGTACGCGTACATCGATCTCTTCTTGGAAATACTAAGGGAAACAGCCATGGGAATAACATTCCTGCTACTGACGTTATACGCCAGATGAACTGTTAACGCCGGTTTTTTTCTGGCAGCCGCGATATTGATATCTAGGTTTATGGTGTCCGCGTCCAGCCAGTTGTGGATTCTGAAAAAAAAGCTCGGCAGACTGCTGTCCACAGATGAATTCGCCAGGCTTACAGGCAGATACCAGCCCGTTCCAAGCTTGATCTTTCTGAAAATATATTTTTTTCCGTTTTCCTTGTCATATAGAATTACCTGAGCCATTCTGAATAATTTTAAATTGCAAAAAAGCGCTTCCATAATGAATAGATCATTATCCGCGCTGAAAGACTGCCATTCCTTAATCCTGTAGTTTTTTAAAAATTTGGGCAGCGGGAAGCCGTATGGTCTTTTAATTTCCAGCAGATCAACTTTTTCAAAAGCCCTGTTCCATGTTCCAAAAACCGGATTTCCGTCTATAACAGGCGAGGAAATTGGGGGCAGCACTTCCCTAGTGTACATCTTTTTAAAGTTTAGCATATTTGAAAATTTTAATCACGCCCTTGATAAAGCTGATCATCGGATGTCTACGCTATATATAGCGTATAACAGAAAATATCCGCTATTACTGGAGTGAGTGAATAACGCTATCTTGATAAATTTCTTGTTTTTGATATTATTTTTCTATGGATAAAAATGTTACTTGCGACCCGTCAAATCCTAAAAGCTGCGGAATAGTTGATGTCTGGCAGGAATCAATGCCTGTTCGTTTTAGTTCGATAGATAAATCGGACAGGCTTACGCTCGACGCGGTTTTTAATTATTTTCAGGAAGCCGCGATCAGTCATGCCGATAATCTTGGAGTCGGCCGCGATGAAATGACAGAATCAGGGCAAGTCTGGATTCTTTCCCGGATGACTGCGGTTGTGGACAGACGGCCTAAATATCTTGAAAAAATTACAGTTCAAAGCTGGCCGCGCGGCTGGGAAAAACTTTTCGCGATTCGCTATTATCAAATCAGGGATAAGGATGATATTCCTGTAGTTTCCGCCCGCAGCGCGTGGCTCATTGTTGATATTGAAAAGCGCCGCCCGTTAAGGCCGCAGGCGACAATGGACAGAATGCCCCAGAATGAAGGCGTTCGCGCTCTTTCCCCGGAGGCTGGCGGCGCTGCCGGTCTTGAAGAGCGAAGCGGTCTTTTAAAAACCGCCGAAAGAAAAGCAGTTTACACCGATGTTGATTTTAACGGTCATGTTAATAATGTGCGTTACATTCACTGGATAGAAGACGCGCTTGACAGTCATCTGCTGGAAAAAGCTGATAAAATGCGAATCGATATTAATTACTTAAACGAAATCCGCGAAGGCGAAACTATCGATATAATGTCAGCCGAAATTAATGATAACAGCGCCGCACATTCTTTTGCTTTGGAAGGCAGGAAGAAAGATGGTCCTGCCGCTTTCAGGGCGGAACTGAGGCTGTGGGTTTAGATTTTTTTTCATGAATAAAACATCATTTAGCGCGGGAATACTATACGGAATAATTGCGTATATTTTGTGGGGAGTTCTTCCTTTATACTGGAAGCTGTTATCCGCAATAAATCCTTTTCATATTCTTGCTTTCAGAATTATTTTATCTTTAATTCTTGCCGGCATTATTCTTGTTATTTGGAAAGATTTTATCTGGTTAAAAATTTTTTTTACTGACCGGCGCGACAGTCTTCTGTTACTGCTTGCCGGATTAATCATTACTTTTAACTGGGGACTTTATATCTGGGCAGTTAATAACGGTCACACAATAGAAGCGGCGATGGGCTATTTTATTAATCCGCTTATATCTGTTGTTCTTGGACTTTGTGTCTTTAAAGAAAAAATCAGCAGGCTGCAGGCAGTTTCATTTTTCCTTGCCGCGGCAGGCGTTGTAATCCAGATAATTTTTACAGGTTCTCCGCCATGGATATCTTTGGGACTTGCTCTGAGTTTTGGATTGTACGGCCTTATAAAAAAGACAGTTAAATTATCTGCGTTAGAATCCCTTGGAAGCGAAACGTTAGCTGCATTTCCCGTCAGCCTGATTCTTCTTGCCGGCTCTTTTGGAAACGGCGGAAATTTTCCTGATTTTCAGGCGCTTTTATACTTTAGTGATTTGCCGGTTTCCGTTTTGTTAATACTTTCTGTCTGCGGCGCTGTCACAGTGCTTCCTCTTTTTCTTTTCGCCAAAAGCATAAAAATTCTTCCGCTTTCCACAATTGGTTTTTTGCAGTTTCTCGCACCTACGCTCACTTTTTTAACAGGCGTTTTTATTTTCCGCGAAGAATTTTCGTTTAACAGTTTGATTGTTTTTGGATTTATCTGGGCGGCTGTCGCTCTGTATATTGTCTCTTTAAGGCTACAGCAGTGACTGTCACCAATTTACGGCACTGTAATTTCGCTTGCGGCGCTTCCGCTCCTTGAGTAGCTTCTTATTGGGTTGATGGGATCAACGTAGCGCTGGCCGCGGTGAAAGAAAACATATTGATAAGTGCCCGGCGGAAGCGGCAGAGTAATGCTGTAAACGCCTGACGGGCCTTCGCGCAGTTCATACATAAAGGGATCCCAGCTGTTAAACGATCCCGCTACCGTTACTGTTTCCCCTGGCGGTGCGTTAAACGTAAAAACAAGGCCGCCCGGAAGCCCGTTAAGCGGGTTTGGTTTTACAGACCTTGCAGGCATCTGAAGATACGATAATGAAAGACCGGAAACAGGATCGCGTTTTACCAGCGGGTTGGACGGGTCTGTTGTCCAAAGGCCGTTTATCACAAGCCTGTATTCAAGGTCTCTTATGTGATTCGGCACATTATAGACATAAAATTTAATACCTGAGTCTCTGTTGGGTCTCGGCTCTTTTTCACCCGGTAAAATAACCGGATTAAGTCTGTCCTGAGAGATCATCAAAGTCTGAAACCAGTAAACAACGCTGAAATTTTCGTGGGCAAAAGAAACCCCAATTCTTCGGATACCGGAATCTGCGGTAAAAAGCACATAGTCATCATGGATTACCGGCTCTCCCGGCCTTTGCATGGAAAGCAGGCGGTTAACAAGCTCGTATGATTCCCAGTCAGAAGCCTGCGCCATCACAGTAGTAGTCGAGGTAATTAATATGAAAAGAACAAAGAAATTAATCGTTTTCATACATTCTTTACAATTATCGGTCGATATATAATTATCTTAATATAGTAACCTTAATCTTGCACGGTTTCAGACTGTGCGGTTAAATCGAAAATAAAAACGGAGTTTTATGCCTTCGTTAAGCGCGCTTGGACAATTTAAAGCCTCTTTTGATAATATCGCTAATGAGAAAGCCGATGTTGAGTCTCTCCATCTGCCTTTCTATGATTTGCCCCTGCCGGAAAACGAAGCGCCTCCTTTTGATTATTCCAGATACGCCCAGGAAGACCAAAGCGGTAATATACAAGCGGATCTGCCTTCCGATGATCATGACGATCTTATAGAAAAACCGGAGCCGTTAGGCGGCAGTTCCCCCCTTGAAAATTTTGACCTTAATTCCTTTTTAAATGACGGCGGCGGCGGAACAAATCTCCCCGATGTTCCCAAAATAGACATCGATGAACCTGCTTTGGATGACTCAAGCGATCCGTTTTCGGCGGATGATGACGACTCTTCGTTTCTTGACAGCCTTCTTAAAGACAGCGTTCCCGATGAAAGCCCTCCTGCGTCTGCTCCTGTAAAAACAGATGTTCCTGCGCAAGAAAATGCCAGTGACTTTTCCGTGCCTGATGATCTGCTTTCCGGTTTTTCTGACGATATGGAAACCGCCGCTTTGGATTTTCCGGCTGATGATTTTAAACCAGATGATTCAGGCGGCGCGCAGGAAGACATCGATTTTAATCTTGATAAAAATAGTATCGATCTTGGCGGAGAAAGTTTAGGCGAAACCGGCAGCTTTGAAAATGAACCTTTAGAAACCCCCGCCGGAGATGATGATTTCTCGTTAGATGATTTTAATATGGATGATGATTCATTTGTTCCGAAGGAAGAAAGCCAATCCTCATCGCCTGAATTGCCTGCTGATGATTTTGATTTGGGAGCTGGCAGCGAAGGTATCGATTTAGGTGGAGAAACCCTTGACGCCGATCAGGAAAGCGTGTCCGGCTCAAATGATGATTTTGATTTTTCAGATGACAGCTCTTTCCCTGATTTTGACGCGGGCTTAAACGCCAACTTTGACGGACAAGACACCGGTTCTTCGTCTTTGCCGTCAGACGCGGATTTTGACGCGTTTAACACAGAAGACAGCGGCGCTCCGTTAGATGATTCAATGTTTGATACCGGCGGTTTTGATTCAAGCGATTTTGGCGCAGGAGACTCGTCTGATACAAGCGTATCAGGTGAGGACTCCGGCGCTCTCCCTGATTTTGGCGATTTAGGTTCTGATTTTGCTTCCGGCTCAATTGATTTAGATACTGAGCTGTCCGCAGATATGGACACTTCATCTCATGACGATGTCTTTGGCAATGATGATTTTGCTTTTGACGGGCTTGACGACATACTTGGAAAATCTAAAGTCGCTCCG
>Ga0209755_10008100_pt1 | contig 11295 bp, 11 predicted proteins | sample TergutCo191P1_FD_187301 | JGI IMG/M metagenome (GOLD analysis project Ga0209755, IMG submission 187301) | Cornitermes sp. P1 segment gut microbial communities from Petit-Saut dam, French Guiana - Co191P1 (SPAdes) (version 2) | ecosystem: Host-associated > Arthropoda: Insects > Digestive system... | reverse complement strand
TAGGGAGTTTATAATAGGTGTATGTAATGATAATTAGTCATGTCATGGTTTCCATGTAGCATGAATGTAATGTAATCAAAATTCGGGAAGTCCCTTATTTATATTTATATTTTTTATATTTTATTTTTTTATGCTACATAAGCTACAAAGAATTTTTATATATTGATCAAAAAATTCAGCGTCATTTTATGCTACATTTTTAAGCTACATGAAGCGGCATAAGATACACGGAAGAGCGGAGCATATGTTTTACTCAGCAATTGCGGATTTGTGTAAGCTGCAAGCCGTAGTAATTCCGCATCCCTCACCCTAGAAAAACTAGGTAAAAACACGGTTGTGATGCCTTGTAAAATGCCCATGGTTGCGCTTTAAAGGGCTTCTACCGTGTTTTCCGGGGCTTTACCGTCTCTGGGGTTGCGATTACAGGCGATCCGATGTCCCCGCGTAAAAATTCGGCGGTTTTTTTCCAGTCCATTTCAATAGGCGTTACATTCCGGCAGTTGCCGTATATTGCGTCTCTCATGATTTCGGTTTTGGGTTTTCCCAGAATGATTTCAGCGCATTTGAAAAACGTATCGGCGGCTTTGTCCCGGTCTGGGAGCTTGTACATGGGTATGTTCTGCGGCCCCTTGAATTCAATGTTGTTAATGCACATTTGGTTTCTCCCTGAAATTTCATCAAGGGGGATAATCTCAACAGAATTCACCTCTATTTCCCCGCCGCCCCGGATCTTTACAGTTCGTTTGCAGCTTCGGTAAAAGTCTGATATTTTGAAAAACATACGATCGCGGCTTAAAAAAGCGATGTGATAAATCATGCTTTTCATTTCCTCTTTGGTATACCCCATTATTGCGTCAATCGCTTGTGCAATTTCCGGCTTTTTACGTAACTGGTAGCCGTATATAACGGCGTTTGTCGGTTTATATCCCGCTCTTACTGCGGCACGGCCGGAGTTCATAAACGCTTCAGTTCCGGGATTGGTAAACCAGTAAATAAAGGCGTTCTCTTTTTCATTAAAGTTTCCCATTTTAGGGATTGGCGATCCGTCCAGCGCGGTGTGAACAGGTTTTCTTATGATGTTTTTTTTCGGTGTCATTTCATTACCCTTACCAGAAAACTTTACAAAACTTTATGTTTTGGGGAATTTAGGGAATAGTAAAAAATCGCTGTTCTTGGTTTCAAGCTCCTTAGCCCCGAAAGTTATATCTCAATACCCAGGCTTTTTAAGTACGTTTCTGTTACCTGAATACCGGCATGGTTCAACAGTTTTGAAAGCCTGTAAATGTCCTTGTTTGTCTCATACTGGTTTTTCGCGTAGTAGTGCCGGAAGTCATGGCAAGAGTAAGGTGCGGCGATCTTCCCTGATTGGTACAGTTTACCGATGTGGTAATTGATCCGGCATTCAATCGCGTTTGCGCTGTTACTGTCTTTTTGCCGTGTTTCCCATACGAAAGGTTTTTTAAGGTCCAGACCGGCGACGCGGATTGCTTTCAATGCTTCAGGCGGCAGGGTTACCCCTGCGGTATTATTCTCTTTAAGAATTTTACCCTTGCTCTTGCCGTGATACTTTCCGGCTTTTAATTCAAGGGTTGGCAATGCCCCTGCCCTTAACCCTCTTGTAGCCATTGTGATCACTATTGCGCGGTCTATCGGCGGTAATTCTTTTATGATTGTTTTATAGTCCGCGCTTGTAGGGATAACAATGTCTTTTTTGCTTTCTTTCGGCGGTCGCTGTTTTGTTCCCCTTATTGGGTTTTTAATCTTGCCGTCCGTGTTTCTTTCAAGGAATGAATAAAACGCGCTTATGGCTGCGATGTCGCGCCGTGTGCTTGCGGTTGCTTTGCCCTCCGCTTTCAAGTCATGCATAAACCGATCCGCCGTTGCTGCGGTCAATTCAAAAGGGTTAATCCCTTTCCTGTCTGTCCAGTTTTTGAAAGCGGTCAATGCCGCTGCGTAGGCCCTGCGGGTATGCGGGCTTTTTGTGTATTCCAAAAAAGTCCCTGATTGATCATTCCAGTTTAAACCTGCCATGTCCACTTGTTTTTTAAGCTCTGCGGCCAGTTCCTGCGTCATTACGATTTTTGCGATCTGTTCAAGCTGTTCATTATTCAGATCCGCCAGTGTCGGCGCGGTTGTTTTAATCCTCATTGCCATTTCCGCGACATTTGCCACCGGTGTCTCTGTAATTCTTTTTGCAATGGCTGTCATGATGTCCCCGCTTTCTTTTTTTGTTTTCATATCCTCATTTATCGGATATTTTTATTATACTGATAAGACAATGTTATCAGTAGTTATTGGGAATGTCAATAAAAACCGTCTGTATTGCGTTGTGGCTTGCCTGTGGTGCGTTCATTTTCCTGTATAGTATTTTTTATGTCCGGGGCGGATTGCGCCTCTCTACGGGCATCTATTGCGGTGTTTTTGTCGTAGCAGGTATTATAAAAATCTTGTCATTTTGTCATTGCGTCATTTCACAAAAAAAAGTAAGATATGTCATTCATAAAAATGAAAATGACAAAAAGTGACATTTTTCAGACGTGTGCATGCTCCCCGCTATAAAAATACTACGGAAAAATAATAAGATTATTTTTTAAACCCTTGACAGCGTGTATGTTATAACCTACAATATAAATATGAAAGCATTACTACATAGAGACGCAGAAAAATATTTGAACCGTTTGGATACTGTTGTAAAAAAGCGTATAAAGGACGCAATAAAAGATTTGGAAAAAGAACCACCTGAAGGTGATATAAGACCGTATGAAGGCAGTAAGGATATTTTAAGATTAAGAGTGAGTAACTTTAGGGCTTTATTTAAGTATGAGGAAAATCATATTCTTGTTACACATATAGAACCTAGAGGACAAGCTTACACAAAGAAAACTAAATCAAAGAGAGGAAAAAAATGACAGCAGCAGTATTAAGAAAAGAACTACAGGGTTATATTGCTAAAATGCCGGAACGCAGACTAAAAATATTAAAACCGCTCTTATCAGAAATGTCAGAACCGCTTTACACAGTAGAAAAAGCGAGTCCTGCAGAAGCCAAGAGAGCAGAAAAACGCATTAAGGAATTTCATAACGATCCGTCCAGCTTCGTGCCTCTTAAATAAAGGTATTACATGAAAAAAAAGTCTTTTGCTAAATGGGATCCCGCCGAAGTTATCGAAACCAAAGAAGATGTTATTGCTTTTCTTGAAGAGGCTCTTGTGGAGAATGATCCTGAATATCTTTTAAAGACAATCGGTCATATAGCGCGTTCAAAGGGAATGACACAAATTGCCAGAGAACTAAACTTAAACAGGGAAGGACTCTATACTGCTTTATCACCACAAGGGAATCCGTCTTTCATAACAATTGCGCGAGTACTGGATAATCTTGGCTATCAATTAAGTGTAAGGCAAAAAAATTCAGCATAAATAAAGTATTGGCGGATCGTTATTATCTGCCTTGCATAAGATCGTACCTTTCCGTGCCGACTCATGCTCTCATCACGAAGCGGCGGGTCTGTGTAGCGTAACGAAGTGTAGCGAAATTGTTCCGCCATGCCTTGCGGTGCGGGTGATGCCTCATGTTGTTTTTCCGTTCTCTTGTGCTTCACTTTCCGGCATTGCGGCATGAAGGGGGAAAACGCCGCCGCCGTAAACCGTTGGGATCAACGTCTCACTTTTCGGCGCGGGTCTGTGTAACGCAGCAAAGCGGAGTGAAACAGCCCCGCTTGCTTCACGGTGCCGGAAAACGCTTCATTATGGGGTGTTGGGATCAACGTGCATTTTGCATAATTGCGTAGGTTGGCGGCGTTTTAATGCCGCTAACCGTCAATTATGCGAAGTGCGGATAGGGAGTAACCTTGTCATTTTTCTTTTTTCAATGAATACTGAATTTATGAAACGAGTAACACCTCAAATAATGATTGTTTTAATTTTCCTCTTGATTGCCCCGGAAGTATACGGTCAAGAATTTACTTTTCAAGGGCTTCCATGGGGTTCTACAAGAGAACAGGTAATAACCAGACTTGGGCAGCCGTCAAGAGAAGCTATGTTAAGTATCTTGTATTATGACGGTGTTACAGTGGCAGGATATACCGCTTCATTAAGTGTGCTGGTACAAGTCCGGCAGGGAATGAGAAGGGCAGATTATCACTTTCCGAATTTTCAAAACAGTCTTTTAACATTGGCCGCTTATAGCGATTTACGGCAACAATTAATAATACGGTATGGGCAACCGTCAAGAGCAAGAATATCTTTTTTTGAATATTGGAGTAAAAATAATTTTCATGTTGTTTTGGGAATGGGCGATCAAGAAGTATTTATTTCTTATTTTCCTGATACAGAATGGGAAACTTTTCTTAAAGAAAATAATATTGATTTAGAATCTTTTGGGCTTTAATCGAGATATGCGTTTATATGAATATCCCTATCGTTATCACTTAACCTATCTATACTTCTGTCTAACGATTCTAATCGTCTTAAAATGGCATCCATGGTTCTGTTAAGAGTTGCAAATTCATTTTCTCCTACTTTGTTGCCAGCCTCACTGAAAAGACCTCGTAAACCAGTTACGGCTCCATAATAAAAATCTGACAATTCCTCTAAGAGATCCATTATTTCAGTACTTGGCCTTTCTGGTAAAAATGGGAGTATTTCTCTATTAAACCTTCCAGCAGCGGCCTGTGCGCGCGGATCGTTTTGCTTAGTTTCAGCAGCGGAAAACTCCTGTATTCCTAAATGAAAATGCGCTGCGCTGCCGCCGGTCATCATACCCCTTTCTTCAACAATTTGTTCTGCACCGGTTCGCGCTAATTCTTCAACTCGTGCCTGTGTTTCCGGGGCGCGATTTCTATCATAATCAAGTTTTTGTAATATCGATTTAACGTCTTGTGCCTGTGCATGTAACATATTTAATTCAGCATCATCAAATTTGAATTTTCCAATATTCACAAGATTTGCGTTCATTTTATTTAATTCGGTCTGAAGCATTGAAGAATCAGACTGATATATTGGGTTTGTTTGATACTCTCTTATTATTTCTGCTTGTCTTTCAGGATCGAATTCTGCTTTCCAGTTTCCATGTTCATCAAACGCATTTCTTGACATAGCCCAAACCTGCGTAGCTCCGTGATAATTAAGCCCGTACATACTCTTGAATCTCTCGATTATTCCGGCGGTGTTATTACCTTCAAGGCGCTTAACTGCTTCAAACTGTCCTCTTAATAAGTTAGCTGACACTCCATGTTCAAGTAGCAGCATTTCATCAACATAAGTACCTGTATAAAGATTAGCGTCTTTACCGGCGTTGATAAAATTTCGCCGTCTCTCGACTTCACTAGCATTACCTAATAATTCACGGGCAACGCCGAAACTGATAACATCTTCCACACTCTGTAAATTGGTAGCGTTTGAAAGTGCGTTATTCATTTGGCTTAATCTGTTCGCGCCTTGCTGTCCCTGCCATAATGTGGATCCACCTGATAGTTTATATAGCATCGCCATGTTACCCGCAATTTGTTCGGAGCTTTTAACAAAACCTTTTGATATTCCTTCTTCCATGATCCGCGATAATGAATTCAAGAATTCTGAAAACTGCCCTTTACCCATGTTCTGCGCCATAAGTCCGCCGTAAGCGGATGATGTTGCGTTTAATTCGCCGCCATAACGATAAGCAGCCCCGGAATATTTTTGTATCGCGGAAAGATCGGTTCCGGTAAACCTTGACCATAGAGCCTGTGTTTGCAACATATTCATTGCTCTGGTTTCGTTCATGTTTCCGTAAACTGCAGTTTCTTTTAAAGCGGAAATAAAATCCTGTGTTGATAACCCCGTACCTGTCGCGGCATTGGCGGCGTGTCCGTACATTGAAAGTCCTTGCTGGTTATTTTCTGAAAGTGATTTATGATTTATCATTCCACCAAAAAGCTGGTTAAGATTATCAATGTATTGAAAAGCGGCTTTATATTGCTGTGAATATGCAAGATCCGCCTCAAGTTCTTTTGCGCCTATTCCGCCGATGAATTTCCCGATCTCGCTGCCGATACCCATTGTTAAAGCGCCTATAAGCGGGCCGCCAAAAAATCCAAGTGCGCCTATACCTGCGCCGATTGCTTGCCCTGCAATTTCTCTTGGCGCTCTATATTCGGCAAGAGCCGCGCCTGTATAATCGCCGCTTGCCCTCTGCTTTGCGGCTGTAAGGGCAGCGTCCATTGATTTAATTATACCCTGCGTTATCTGATTTAACGAATTTTGTAATAGTATCCAGCCCGCGCCGCTAAAGAAGCTGTTTTGCATATTCTGAATAGTTTGCATATTCTGTTGTGCTAGGGGGCTTTGGGTTTGTTTGACTTGCTGCATTATTTGTCCGCGGGCAGATGTTGCGCTGTCCATTGCCTGTGTAAGCTGTGCGACTTGTTTCCAATCGCCTACTTGTGTGGCTTTTTCAATTTCATCACGCAGACCGGCAACGGTCTTTGACAGTTGATCTACCTGTCCCCTTGCATGTGAAGCATCAACACTAAACCTGATACCGATATTACTTTGTGCCATTTATATCCATCCCTGCAATTTCTTCATCGGAGTACCCCAGTTTTTTCATAATATCCGCACTTGGACCCGATGTAATTTCTTTTATCCGTTTCGTGTATCCGTTAAATACAGATTCTTCCGTGTAGGTATTTGCGAAATTAAAAATTATTTCCAAAAAGCTCGGATCAATTTCTTTTATGGGAGCCGGAAACTCCCGAAAATAAACCACTGCCCACATCGGAAGAAACAGCCTCGGATCCCTCTTCATCATCTCCGTTATCGGCATCTCCCTTAATTCCTGCAAGTCTTGCCTGAACATCTTGACGAAAGGACAGAGCCTTAGCGTATACTTCGTCTGTGAAGTTAGCATCAGGCATATTCCTCCATGAAAAGCTCGGTACACTTTTGGCTTTGTTAAACCATGCGGGACCGGAAGTAACGATTATATCCAGGGTAGCACATTTTTGAATTTCGTAATCCCCGTTAACGTCAAAATTATTAGCCTGTATACCGTTTCTCATAACAGCGGCAATTCGGGCTATGGCTAATATATCCGTCTGTTTGGGAAATTTAACAGTAAATTCACCCCTTGATGTGGTAACAGTTTCCTCAACCGTGTTACCGTTCAACATTGAAAAAAACAGATCGTCATGCTTTTGTACGGACATGATTTCTGTTTCTTCGTGATTGATCTCTTCAGTAAGTTTCATTTTGATCACCTCTCAAAAATATTTAAATCCGAATACTCGGATCATTTACGCTGTTTGTTTTGTTTGACTTTTACCCATTTTTCAAGTGCCTGTTTTGAAAAAACAAGTTTCGTTCCTGATGGCCGGGAGCAAGGGATTCTATCTAATCTTGATAGCCTGTAAATTGTCCATTTTGATAATTTCAGAAACTCCGCAGCCCCGGAAATGTCCAAAAATTCATCTCTCATTTTTCCTCCCAAAAAAAAGACAGCCAAAAACACATAGATCGCCCCGCGATCAAGGTGTTCTCGGCTGCCCTTAATAAAGCATACCTAATAAATTATAATAACCATCATACAAAGGATTGCTAAACTCTGTCAAGCGGAAATTTATAAAAAATAAATATTTTTCTGCCTTAGCAAGAACAAGGTTTTTTCTTTTTGATGTGCTATACTGTTGATGTTCCCCGTATGGGGAGCCATAGAGGGTTTTTTTGTGCATGGCAGGGGTCAGAGAATGTCATGCACTCTTTTTTTATTCTGGCAGGAAATGATCCCTCCTTAGCATAATCAGTGACAAGTACCCTAGAAAAACCTAGATAAATGCGTATTTCCGGGGTAAGTAAAAACACAGCAAAAACACAGCAGAATTTTAAACTAGGGAAAACTTGGGAAAAACAAGGATTTTAGAGCTTAGGAAAACTTAGGAAAAATCGGGATTCTGGTACCTTAGTCAAACTTAGTCATAACACCGAAAATACAAGAAAAAAAGCACGTTTCCCGGCAGGCATAAAATAATATCCGTGCAAGAGAAAAACAAGCTATGGGTTAAAAAATTAGCGGGTAGCGTTAAGCGTACCCTGCTTAGAAGATTCTTTAGAAGAATCTTTACAAAACGGCTCTTAGAAAATGGCTTTTTTCAATTCTTGCAGCCTCATGGAAAGCCGAATTTAAACGGTTTCTCAATTCTCGTAACCTCATGCTTCAATTCTCACAGCCTCATGGCTCAATTCTCGCAGCCTCATGGAAAGCCGAATTTAAGCGGTTTCTCAATTCTTACAGGGGGATACATACACTTAAAACAGGGTATCTTGCTTGTTTTCTGATTGTTCAGCCTGATTGTAAGGCATCATTGGCAGATAAGGGCTTTATCAGGGCGCGTGATAAAATAAGTCAGTTCCTCTAATTTGTACTGTGAAAATAAAGTCTGCTTTTTTATACACTTTATTCTTTGTTTGTTGGTTGCTCTTGTAAATTCATCACCTGCCATTATTTCAAGCGGTACAATTTGCCCTCCGTCCATATCTGCATTGTGTGCAAGCAGTTTCAAATGACCAATGGCAAGGTTTATTTTTTCTATTGCTTCGTTATAATCTCTTGGTAATAAAATATACTCTCCATCTTTGTTTGTTCTGATAAGTCCTGGCCATATACCGTTAATAAAATCAATAAAGTCATTTATCGTTATGTACTCCCCTCTGTGGTTGTCTCTTAATAGAAGCGCCATGTAAAAACTTCTAACATCTTCCGGTAAAACAGTTTTTAATATTTTTAACGCGTTTTGTTTTTTAATTTGCATTTCCAAAACGTTACCGGCTTTTTGTCGCTTTGCATCGTTTATTTTACCGTCAATAACAGAGATATAATTTTCAAAAAGTCGCTCAATTTTTAACTGGAAATAAGGTGGCGTGAAAAAATAATTTTTCCCTGTTTCTTTTTTTGAATTTATCTCCAATAACGGCGCAAATAACGGCTTAAAAAATTCTATTGAAAATCCTACTATCCGCCCTTTGGCGTTACCTGTTTCTCTCTCGCCTGTTTTTTCTCTCTCTGTTTTTCCTATTTCTCCCTTTCCCTTACCTTTACGGCGCGGGCTTAAATTGGCAATTTTATTCATGTTGTCTTTTTCATACCATGGCGTTATTTTGATGGGTGCGTCAATAATAAAATGTTTTTTATCAATTACCAGTTTTTTCTTTTCGTCATTTTTATATGCAAGTTTTAATAACTGGTTTCTGAATTCCGGCCATTTATCTGAATAGGGTCCTGTAAATATGTCCTGTATAATATGCTCCGGGGCAAATAGCCGGTAATGCGTTTCTGTTTTATCATTTTGGCGACCTATAAAGTCGTGCCATTCCCCGGTAGCGTCTTGCCATTTTTCATCAAATAATGAAGTGCAAGCCAATGAAAGCCCGTCAAAAATAATGGAGTGGGTAACGCTAAATGAATAGAGCGATTTTTTATATTCGTTTATTTCGGAATCAGTTTCCCTATCGTTAATAAATAATTCCAGTCGATCTATTTGCCGTCTGGTGCTTGTTTCATTTATGGCAAGCTGCCTTGAATATTTTACCCCCTGTTTACTCATGATTTTTTCCTTTTCCTTTTTGTGCCGTTATTGTCTGTATATTCTTCATATTTGCTTTCATCATTTTTGATATATTCCTTTCCTGTTCCTGCCATATAAAGATATTCAAAATTGCAATCGATTAAAGTGTATTTGTATTTTGCCCCGCCTCTACGCTGTTTCAACACATGGATATAACGCCCTTCTTTGTCTGTTGTAGTTTCAATTATGGTTTCAATGGCTAATGCGTTGTGCGCGTCCTGTTCTATGTCTCCACCCTCTTTAAAATCTTCAAGTGTCGCTTCTTTATCTGTATTATTTTTTACTTGCCGTCCAAATTGCGCCCCGGAAATAATAACCATGCCTTTTTTAAGCGCAAGTGCTAAAAGCGCGTTACTTATTTGTTTTATCTGAATATAGCGGTCATTGTATCCTTTAGGCGGCGGTACTCTTTGTAAATAATCAACCAGTATAACATCGCCATAATTTGCTGTGCTTTCAATTTCATTTATCAATGTTTCCAATGTTTCACATATACCAAAAAGAAACATTTCTTTTTCAAGTTGTCTTGTCATCTCTTGTATTGCATTATTTCTTAATAAATCAAAAGTTTCCCTGTTGTCATATTCCCTTTTGAATAAGCTGTAATATTTGCTCATGGGGTCTTTTATCTTTTTTAATTCTTCGCGCTGATGATCGTTTGCAGTCGCGTACATTAATGACAAGGTGTAATTTGTCGCAATGTCTCTGTACGGCATTTCAAGATTTACAAAATAAACCTTGCGTTTTGTTATTATCGCTTCCCTTGCCAGATTCACAAGTATCATGCTTTTGCCGCCGCCAGGTCTCGCACCAATGTAGCTTAAAGTGCTGTTTGGAAACCGCAAACCGGCAAGCATGGAAGGTGTAAAGTCTTTTGAAGGATCATAGTTCCGGCACTCGTTAAAATAATCATCGGCGGTATAAAAGCGGCTTATCTTTTTTCCCTGCTTGACCGTGTTAAATACTGATGTTGTTTTGTTTATTTTTTCAGTTAGTTCTTTTCGTTTTTCGGGATCAACTTCTTTGGAAAACAGCCCGTACATTTCCGCAAGCCTTGCCGCCGCTTCATTCATGGTGTTTTCTTCGCTTGCTTTTTCCTGTGCGTTTGTTAAATCGGCAAGTTCTTTTTTTATGTCAATGTTGTGTTGTTCTGCAAATGTAAGAATAACAGGCATCACTTCCGGGGCTTGCCCGATTGCTCTTGCCGCATTGTTTATCGTGTCGGCTGTTGGATTGTTTCCCGCAAGTTCAAAAAACTGTTTTAATTTTGCTATGTCCATTTACGCCGCCCTGTTATCCCTGAATACGGATAAGATTGTATTTTCCGTGTCGCTGTCATTTCCGAAAATATTTTGATTGGCTTTCACATAGGCAAGGGTATCAGCCCCGGAGAATTTACACCGGCAAGCCCTCCCTGCAAATGACACCTGCCGATCATGGTTCCCTGCGTATGCTGTAACCGCTTCTTGTGCTAGATCGTCAAGGGTGATACGCGATTGCGTAAACTGTGTATCCGCTGCGGCGCGTGTCCGGGGCTTCTGTTTTTGGCGTTCCTCTTTTTCACATTCTTTTTTCCGTTTTGCTGTCTCGATTGCATCAATGATCAATCCGTAAAGCGGCGGCGCGTCTTTTAATTCCCCGTGAAGAATATACTCGCCGTTTTCCCTGCGGCTTCCCGGACAGGTAAGCTGCCATTCT
>Ga0209755_10008099_pt1 | contig 11295 bp, 9 predicted proteins | sample TergutCo191P1_FD_187301 | JGI IMG/M metagenome (GOLD analysis project Ga0209755, IMG submission 187301) | Cornitermes sp. P1 segment gut microbial communities from Petit-Saut dam, French Guiana - Co191P1 (SPAdes) (version 2) | ecosystem: Host-associated > Arthropoda: Insects > Digestive system >... | reverse complement strand
GGCTTTCGGCGGGCGAAACTCGATTTCGGACGTGCTTATCAGCCGGGCCACAGGCGAGGCCGTGGTGATGCTTGCCGCGCCGATTTTTCAGACCGATGCGCCGAACGCGCCGGTCGTCGGCGTGATGATAGCCCGCTTGCACGGGGGACAGGCGCTTTCCGATATCGTCGTCAATTTAAGCAGCAGCTTGCCCAGCGGTCACAGTTACCTGATTGCAAGGGACGGGACAATCACCGCGCACCGTAACACGGCATGGGTAACGGAACAGTTCAATCCCATAGAAGCCGCGCGGGCGGATGCCGCAATGAGCTCGATGGGGGATTTGCTGACAACGGCGTTAAGCGAAAACGATGGTTTCTCCCAGTATTCCTACGCGGGGGAAAGAAGGATTGCGCACTTCACGGAAATTCCCGGCTTCCGATGGCTGCTTGTCAATACTGTTGACATGCGTGATATCAGCGGCCAGTTGAATGAATTGCGCGTTGTCGTGCTTTCCTTGGGGTTGCTTTTTGTTATCGTGGGCAGCATTGTCGCGTTTTTTGTCGGAAGGGCAATCACCAGGCAAATAGTTTTCGTGACCGGCAGGCTTAAGGATATCGCGGAAGGCGAGGCGGACCTTACCAGGCGGATAAACAGCAAGTCCAAAGACGAAATGGGCGAGCTTTCCGGTTATTTCGACACCACCATGGAAGGATTTAGAAGGCTGATTGTGGCGATAAAAAGCGAGTCGCAGACCTTATCCGGCATTGGAGGTGATCTGGCCAGCAACATGACCCAGACGGCCGCCGCGGTAAACGAAATCACCGCCAATGTCCAAAGCATAAAGGGCCGCGTCTTGAACCAAAGCGCAAGCGTGAGCCAAACCCATGCCACGATGGAACAGGTCACCTCCAACATCAACAAGCTGAACGGCCATGTCGAAAGCCAGAGTTCCCATATCGCGCAGGCTTCGGCGGCCATTGAACAAATGGTGGCGAACATTCAGTCCGTTACCGACACGCTTATTAAAAATGCCGCCAACGTAAAAACCTTGAGCGACGCGTCCGATGTCGGACGCACCGGGCTGCAGGAAGTGTCGACGGACATTCAGGGAATAGCCCGCGAGTCGGAAGGCTTGATGGAAATCAACGCCGTAATGGAAAACATTGCCAGCCAGACAAACCTGCTTTCGATGAACGCGGCAATCGAGGCCGCACATGCGGGCGATGCCGGCAGGGGCTTCGCGGTAGTCGCGGACGAAATACGCAAGCTGGCGGAAAACTCCAGTGCGCAGTCCAAAACCATCGGGGACGTGCTGAAAAAAATAAAGGACTCGATAGAGACGATTACCCATTCCACCGAAAACGTTCTGAATAAATTCGAGGCCATTGATTCAAGCATCAAGACCGTGGCGGAACAGGAAACCGCCATACGCAGGGCCATGGAAGAGCAGAGAACCGGAAGCAGACAAATCCTTGAGGGTATCGGCCAGGTTACCGACATTACGCAACAGGTAAGAAGCGGTTCCACGGAAATGCTGGAAGGAGCGAGAGAGGTAATTCAGGAAAGCACGAACCTTGAAAAAGTGACGCAGGAGATTACCGCCGGCATGAACGAAATGGCGTCCGGTACCGAGCAGATAAACGTCGCGGTGGGTCATGTCAACGACATTAGCCACAAAAATCGCTACGGCATTGACACGCTAATGAAAGAGGTGTCGCGCTTTAAGGTTTAGGTTCTACATTGCCGGCAACCCTATAGACTATGCCGCCGTAAAAGTTTTTCATGCTATGGGTTGCCGTGTAATTAATTGCTCAATTCGAGACGAGAGCCACAGGAGTACCATTGGCTCCACACCGATGCTGGACGAAGAATATACGCTCTGGACGAGGATCTCACCCGCATAACAGCATAAGCATTACGAAAATGGCTAGCAATTCGACAACACACCGGCATGTCGCGCATATTCGTGTTTACTAGGGGTATCCGCGAAACCCATGCGATCCGGAAACAGGACGCCGCGCTCAAGAAAGCCTCCGCAGTTGGATACTTTGATCTTAACTGGGCCTGGCACGATAACGCAGAAAATCGCTTAAGATTGCAATTCGCAAGGTATCGCTTGACACTTTCGCTGCTAATTTGGTAAAATTGCCTAAGAGTTGGCAGATGCCCAGGGAAGGGCACGGCTCGGAGATATGGGATCAACGGCCCGTATGGGCTGTTAAAATAAACGGAAGGAAGAACAGATGAAAAGATTTGCAGTGATGGCTGCGATACTTGCCGGTATCGCAGTGGCGGGCGCGTACGCCCAGGCGGCGGGCTCCATCAACCGGGCTTTGGTTGGCTCATGGGATTGGGTGGAAGGTCATATGCCGGGAGTTTTGGTACTTAATGCCAACGGCACGTACCTTTGGATAGGCGTTGATTACGGTGCGCAGGGGTGGAGATGGTCTTCCCGCGGCGGTACGGTCTGGTCTACACATGCCAGCCTGGGTACCGGGGCGTTTTTTCACTATCGGCTGATTGACAACAACACGCTTCGCATAGAATACGCCGATCTGGCGATACAGATGGGCATATCCGGCGTGTTTTATTTGCGTAGAAGCCAGTAGCGCGATTCGCCTTCAAAGACAGGCGTAATGGAACTGGGGCCTTGCTGGCAAAGCCCCGGTTCCATCAATGGCGAATCCCAAATCTACTTCATATGCGCGGCTTCGATGGCGCGTATTTCCCGTACCTTTGCGGTTGACGGCCCGTCCTTGAATTCTAGGCTGATCCATTCGCCCGCGATTTTTTTCGCCAGTTCGTGCCCGATAACCCGCTCGCCCATGCACAGCACGTTGGCATCGTTGCTAAGGATCGAACGCTCGGCGGAAAAATTGTCGTGACACACCGCGGCGCGAATACCTTTGAATTTGTTGGCGGTCATTGCCATGCCTATTCCGGTTCCACAGACCAGGATACCGCGTTTGTCGTAATCGCTGTCAATTATTTTTTCGCAAACCCGCTCGGCAACGGACGGATAGTTTGTGGGATCGTCGGCACTGTCGCAGCCCATGTTTTCCACGGCAACGCCCCGCGATTCCAGAAATTGGATTAACATGTTTTTCATGGGAACAGCGGCATTGTCACAGCCAATCACGACGTTACGCATGTCAGTCTCCCATGTATCCAAGGATGCCGTCCGCCATGGAACAAAGGATAAGGCAACATGAAACGGCACCCGCATCCAGAACGCCCCTGGAACGTTCGCCCAGACGACTGGAACGTCCGAACTTTGCGATCAAATCCTTGGTGGAATCCCGGCCGGCTTGTGCGGCAGTCTTCATTTCCTTTAACGCCTCGGCAAAGCTCTTGCCTTCCTTGGCGGCGTTTCCGACGGCGACAACGGCGGGTTCCAGAGTGTCTACCAGCGTCTTGTCGCCCACTTGTGCCTGCACCACGTCGCGTAGATCGTTCAGGCCGGTGGCAAGCATGGCGGCGAAACGGTCAAGGTCGATTTCGTCGAAATCCTTACCCGCTTCGGCCATGCCCATGAACACCGTGCCGTAAATCGGTCCCATCGAACCGCCAATCTTGGAAAACAGCACGTTGCCCAGTTCGTTAAGGCCGTCGGTAAAACCAATGTCCCTGTCCCAAATCAGATCACCGAACATGGAAAATCCCTTGTTCATGTTCATACCATGATCGCCGTCGCCTATAAGCCCGTCAACCTCGCCAAGGTAATCCTTGTTTTCCTGAATCGCGGCCACGATCTTTAACAGAACGGGTTTGCCGGCACTGTTTTTCATACGCATCCCCTTATTTTTGTTTGATACCGACACTGTAACAGGGCATGTCGATAAGCCTTTTCAGTTCGGCATCCAGCTTCATGACCGTCAGCGTCACGCCCATCATTTCCAGCGAGGTAAAATAGTTGCCGACATACCCGCGATGTATCTTAATACCTTTTGCGACAATGAGTTTTTCGATCTCGTCGTACAGAACATACTGTTCCATTACCGGAGTCGCGCCAAGACCAGATACCAGCACTACAACCTCGTCGCCGGATTCAAACGGCAGATCGGGAAGCACCAGATTTACCATGCGCTGCGCCATCCTGTCGGCGTTTTCCAGGGGGCAAACCTCAATCCCCGGTTCGCCGTGGTGGCCGATCCCCACTTCCATGGTTCCGGGCTTGATCTCAAAATTGGGATGCCGAACCGCCGGAAGGGTGCAGGGGGTAAGGCCAATGCCGACGCTGCGCGTGTTGTCTATCGCTTTCTGGGCGGCGGCAATCACCTCGTCCAGGCTTCCACCCTCGGCGGCCCGTGCCCCCCCGGCTTTCCACATCAGAATCTCGCCGGCCACGCCGCGGCGCTTGTCAAGCTGATTCCTGGGAGCGGATGCGGCATCGTCGTTTGCAACCACGGTTTTGACCTGAATGCCTTCTTTTTCGGCCATTTTGATCGCCATTTTCACGTTCATGTTGTCGCCGGAATAGTTGCCGTACAAACAGGCGACACCCTTGCCCTGGTTTGCCACCCTGAACGCATCCAGAAATGCGGCCGCAGTGGGGGATGTGCAGATTTCACCAACAGCTACCGTGTCGCAAAGGTTTTCGCCGATGTATCCGATAAACGCGGGCTCGTGGCCGCTGCCGCCGCCGGTTGCCACGCCTACCTTCCCAGTGGGAATGTCCCTGCGTTTTAGTACTCTGGGATTGTCCGTAACCGCGACAATGTCGCCGTGAACCTTCACGAACCCATTCAGTGTTTCGTCAACAATATCGTCGGGGTTGTTTAGTACCCTTTGCATGATTTTCTCCTTGGTTTTATTTAATCGTGTATCCGCCGTCAACCAGCAGATCGTGTCCTGTGATCATCGCCGCCGCGTCACTGCAAAGGAAAGCGATTATGCCGGCTATCTCGTCCGGCTCCGCAAAACGTTCCGCAGGAATTTCCTTCTTAAAGGCATCACCGGCAGGGCCGTCCCATGCCTTGTGCCCAAGTTCCGTCAGTACCACCGTGGGGGAGACGCAGTTTACCCTTATGCCGTGTTTGCCCCATTCAAGGGCCAGAACTTTTGTCATGGCAATAATGCCACCTTTGCTTGCACAATAGGCAACATGCTTGTCCAGCGCGATGCTCCCGGCCTGTGAAGCAATATTGACAATGGAACCAGGGACTTTGTTCTCGATAAGGTATGCGCCGAAGACCTGCGCCATCATAAAGTTGGCCGTAAGGTTAATGTTGATAGTCTTGTTCCAAAAATCCCCGCTGATTTTTTCGGCTTTTTCCAGGGCTACAATCCCTGCACTGTTTACCAGTATGTCAACTTTGCCGAACGCCTTCACGCCGGCATCGATCAGATTGGCACGGTATACCGCGTCGCACACGTCGCCGGTAATGCCTATGTTCTGCGGCCCCAGTTTTTTGGCGGCGGCATCCGCGTTTTCGTTCAAATCCGCCAGAACAAGATTCACGCCTTTTTTAGCGAAAAATTCCGCCGTCGCAAAGCCTATGCCAGCCGCGCCGCCGGTGATTATTGCGGTTTTCCCTTTCAGAGAAAAATCAGTATCGGCACCTTTGTATGGTATCATCCCGCGCTCCTTATGTCTTTGTGATAAAAACCAACAACCCCGCCAAAACGCGCTTTGGCGGGGTATAGCACTTTACAGCGTACCGGCCCTAATGTGAGCGTCGATTAGTATCTGGACGTTGTCTCTGGTGATCAGCGGACACTCTATGTCCGCATTGGTAAATCCCACCTGCTCCCCGGTGAGTATGGCGTTGATAATCCTCATACTATATTCGGCCAAGGCAAAAGCATTCTGGAACGAAGTCGCTGTCATTACGCCGTCCCGAATAAGCAGGGCGGCTTCGGCGGTACCGTCAACGCCGTAAACCAGCAGGTTAGAAAAAGCCGGGTTGGTTCTGATGGCTTCGATTGCGCCGGTAGCCATGTTGTCGTTCATGGAAATGACGGCGTCAATCTGGCCGTGGGCCTGCACCCAGTCTTCCATGAACCTCATGCCTTCGTCCTTGTTCCAGTTTGCGAAATTTTCGGCAAGCAGAACCACGTCGGGCCTCTTGTCAAAAAAGACTTCCTGCCATGCGCGTCGCCTCTCGTTGGAGTGGGGATGCGCGGCGGGCCCGTTAAGGACGACAACCCGGGCACCCTGCGGCACTTGGTTGACGGCAAGGCGGGCAACTACGGCACCCTGCTCAAACGGACTGGCATCAACACTGTGACTCACGTTTTCCATGCCGGGTATGCGAAGATTGACCGTTACCAGCGGTATGCCCGCCCTAACCGCGCGTTCCGCAGGCGGACGTTGCGCTTCGGTGTTTTGCGGCTGGAGCAGAATCACGTCAAAGCGATTCGTGATCGCGTTGTCAACCATATCCGCGATAAGCTGATCGTTGGCCAAACCGTTTTGAGTAACAAGCCGGATGTTATACCTTTTTGCCTCTTCCTCAAGAGCGGACTGCAGCCACGCGGGGAAAGTGTCGCCAAGTGTACGGGCGATAAACACAACCCTTTGCTGATCATCTTGCCTGCAACCGAAAAACAGACCCGAGCAGAGTGCTAACAACACCAATGCAACACACGTTTTTTTCATGGTCGTCTCCTTAACAAGTAGTTCGACAAAATCTATATCAAACGCAACGCGTTTATGCCTGTTTCACGGGCTTTTCCTTTACGGCGACCCGTCTGTTTTTGGTGCGAATATCAAGGATAACCGCAAGCACGATGATGACACCCCTGGTTATCTGCTGGATATGCGGATTGATTCCCAAGAGGTTCATGATATTGTTGATAATACCGACGATAAAAGCCCCGGCGATGGTACCAACGGCAGTCCCGACACCGCCCGAAAAACTCGTTCCACCGATGATGGCCGCAGTCAGAGCCTCCATTTCCAAACCGACGCCGGCGCCGGGAATGCCGGCATTGATGCGGGACATAAAAACAATTCCGGCAAGGCCGACAAAACATCCGTTTACTATGTAGCACATAAACTTCGTGCGGCGCACGTTGATTCCCGCCGCAATCGCCGCCTCTTGATTTCCGCCGACGGCATAAAGCGATCTGCCGAAACCGGTGTGGTTCAGTATGTACCAAGTAAGAATAAACATGGCGAACATAAAAATAACCGGAACCGGTACAAAGCCGACGCTGCCCTGCCCAAAAACGACAAAGTCGCCAATACCGGTTATATCGCGCCCGCCGGTAAAGAGCAGGACACCGCCCCTGGCTATTGCCGTAATAGCCAGGGTCGCGATAAACGGCGGTGTTTTGTAGAAGGCTACCAGGAAACCGCTTAATGCGTTAAAAGCAATCGAGAGGGCAAGCCCCGATCCGAATGCCATTGCCATGCTGCCCGTCGCCCTGAACACCCAAATGGCGAAACAGCCCGAGAACGCGATAACGGCACCGGCCGAAAGGTCTATCATGCCGGAGATGATCAGCATCGTCGCTCCAAAAGCAAGTATGACGACCACCGCGTTTTGCCGCAAAATATTGGTGATATTCATCACCGAAAGGAAGTTTGGATTCAAGAGGCTACTCACGATGAATATAACCGCAAGAACAATCAGAATACTGTACTTGTTGCCAATCGTTGACAGCCGCGCCCAGGCGGCACTATCTTTGAGCATCACACATTCCCCCTTCCATTGGTTTTTTATTGGGCTCAGCCGTTTTTTTTGTACTTCCGGTTGCATACTGCATGATCAGTTCCTGCGAAAACTGCGAAGGCAACAACTCCGTCACAATGCGCCCGGCGGCCATTACATAGATGCGGTCGCACATCCCCAAAAGCTCGGACATTTCCGACGAAATCATCACTATGCCTTTGCCGCCTTCCCGCACAAGATCGTTCATAAGCTTGTAAATCTCAAACTTTGCGCCAACATCTATTCCGCGGGTCGGCTCGTCCAGAATAAGCACCAAGGGATTTTTGATAAGCCATTTTGCAAGAACAACCTTCTGCTGGTTTCCGCCGGAAAGATTCCCCACGTTGGAGTCGATTGACGGTGCGCGTATGTTCAGGTTTTTTTTCTGCTCGCCCATCTCCACGTTCTCTTTTTTCCTGTGCAGATACCCATTGTAGATATAACGCTTCAGGTTAGGCAGCGTGATGTTTTCGCGTATGCTGCGGATCAGCACAAGGCCGTTGCCCCTGCGATCCTCCGAAACCATGGCGATTCCGTTGTTTATGCTGTCGGTTACCTTTTTTATTTTTAGCTCCCTGCCTTTGACAAAAACCTTTCCCCCGTGGATCGGGTCAAGCCCGTTCAGGGCGCGAACAACTTCCGTGCGCCCCGCGCCGACAAGCCCCGCGAAACCCACTATTTCGCCGGCGTGAAGGTTAAACGATATGTCGTGAAAAACGCCCTTGCGACTAAGCTTCTCGACACGCAGGATTTCGTTTCCCTTTTTCGTTTCGGTCTTGGGATAACTGCCTCCAAGCTCCCGCCCGACCATCATCGTTATAACTTTATCGATGGTAAGGTTTTTGGCGTCGTCCCCGCCAACGACTTTTCCGTCACGGAAAACGGTGATTCGATCCGCAATCTTGAACAGTTCGTCCATTTTGTGCGAAATGTAAATAATGCTTTTCCCTCGGTTGCGCAGCTCGATAACTTTTTCCAGCAGATCGTCGGCCTCTTTTTTGGCGATGGAAGAGGTCGGCTCGTCCATGATGATGACCTGGGAGTCTTTACTTATCGCCTTGGTAATCTCCAGCATCTGTATGTCAGCTATGGTCAGCCGCTTTAGTTTGGTGTGAATGCCTTCGGTAAAACGGGGATTGTCCAGCAGCCCTTCGCGGAGCAGAAGTTCCTCTGTGGTTTTGTAAACATGTTTCCAGTTTACTCGCCCCATTTTGGTGGTTGGAAGGTCCCCCATGAACAGGCTTTCCGCCACGGACATTTCCGGAACAAAGACGCATTCCTGATATATCATGGATATGCCCTGTTTTCGCGCGTCCACGGGATTGTGAATTATTGTCGGTTTTCCCTCAATGAATATTTCTCCGGCATCCGGCTTGTAAATGCCGTTGATAATTTTCATCAGGGTAGACTTGCCCGCGCCGTTCTCGCCACACAGGGCATGCACCTCGCCGCGCCTGGCGGAAAAACCGATTTTGTCCAATGCCAGAACACCGGGGAAGGCCTTGGTTATGTTTCTAAGTTCCAGAAACACATTCCCACGAGATTCACGCGAAGCCTCGGTATCTGTCTGACCTTTGATTTTCCACTGCCCCATAGACCATATAAAATAATCCCGCCGGCAGTGTTGTTCAAGTAAAATTACAGGCAGATTTCCAAACTGTAGGTACGGTTTGGTGGGAATTTACACCGCCCGTGACACTGTTTCACTAAACGTTCGGTTTTGGCCGCCCTATCCGGCCCTTTTCACCGCCCGTACATTTGCGTAAGCCGGCGTATTTTTTCGGCAAGTTCCCGGTCCGCCGCACCCGGAAGCATACGCCAGCACCAGTTGCCGCCGCCCAGAGTCGCCGGCGTGTTCATCCTGGCGCGGTCGTCCAGGCCAAGGTAGTCCTGCATGGGGATTACCGCGGTGTTGGCGACACTGGAAAGCGCACAGCGTATAAAGGCCAGCGCCGGTAAACTCCAAACGCCTTCCCTGGCGTTTTTTACGTCCAGAAAATCCAGCGCCAGGGCAACGTCTTCCTTGAGGGCGCTTTTGAACCAGCCCAGCGTCGTGGAGTTGTCGTGGGTTCCGGTGTAGACCACACAGTTGCGTTCGTATGTATACGGCATGTAGTTGCCAGGCTCGCGGGAATCGAACGCAAACTGGACAATCTTCATTCCCGGATAACCGGAAGCCTTTAACAGGGCCTTCACTTCCGGAGTAAGATAGCCCAAGTCTTCCGCAATAATCGCCGCGCCGGGAAGGTCGCGGTTTACCGCATCGACAAACGCAAGCCCGGGGCCTTTCACCCATTCGCCGCCCAGGGCATCACAGGCGTAAGCGCCTATCGAAAAATAGCTTTCGAAACCACGGAAATGATCTATGCGCACAACATCGTACAGACCGAAACCGGAACGCAAACGGGCAATCCACCAGGCGAAACCGGTTTCCGCGAGGCGATCCCAGCGGTAAAGCGGATTCCCCCAGAGTTGCCCGGTGGCGGAAAAGGGATCCGGCGGACAACCCGCAACGCGCTCCGGCCTAAGTTTTTCGTCAAGGAGGAAAAGTCCGCCGTTCGCCCAAACGTCGGCGCTGTCGCCGGCAACGTAAATCGGCATGTCGCCGATTATTGCAACGCCCAGTTCCAGCGCGTATTCCCTAAGCCGCTGCCATTGCGTGTAGGCGATATACTGTACAAACGAATAGTAGTACACGTCGTCCGAAAGCTCGTCCCCGGTTTTCCTTAACCGGAGTTCGTCGCGAAACCGGAGTTCATCGCTCCATTCGGACCAGGGGCGCCCGTTGTGCTTTTTTTTCAGCGCCATGAAAAGGCCGTAGTCGTCCAGCCAGAAAGCGTTTCCGGCGCGAAAGGAATCGAAAGCCGCGGTTTTTCCCGCCGCTTTAAAACGCTCGCACGCCCGGCGAAGCACCGGTTCGCGGCGGCGGTACAGGGCAACGTAATCGACGGTATCCGCCCTTCGCCCCCAGCGCACGGTGTCCGCTTCTTCCTTTGCAAGCAGCCCCTGCTCGACAAGAGCGCACAAATCAACGTAGTACGGGGAAATCGCAAAAGCGGAAAAACTCTGGTACGGACTGTCGCCCCAGCCCGTCGGCCCCAACGGAAGTATCTGCCAGTATTTCTGTCCCGCCGCCTTCAAAAAGCGAAGCCATTCGCGGGCCGCCTCCCCAAAGGAACCTATGCCGTGGGGGGAAGGCAGGCTGCTCACCGCCAGCAGTATTCCCGCCGCGCGTTTCGCCAAAGCACTGTTTTCCATGCGTAAAAATCATACCACAAATCCTTCGCGGCAACAAGAAACCGCTTCACGGAAACCGCCCGGCCGTTACGCACGTTCCGGCCGGGCGGTTTGCGGTACGGCGCTTAAACCTTGAACTGCGAAACAGCCCGCGTCAGAGTGGAAATGTTCTCCTGCGTCCTGCCGCTAAGATCGTTGACCGTGTTCACGGCCTGGTTTACCTGCTCCGCGCCGGCGGCCATTTCGTTGATGCCGTTGGTGATTTCCTGCGTCGCCTTTTCCAGGTTCTTACTCTCCGCTATCACTTCCCTGCTGCCTTCGAGCATCTCAATCGAGCTGCCGCGTACCTGCCCGGTTATGTCGCCAACCTGCCCGGACGCGCTTAGAACCTGCCGGCTTCCATGGCCCTGTTCCTCCA
>Ga0209755_10008098_pt1 | contig 11296 bp, 10 predicted proteins | sample TergutCo191P1_FD_187301 | JGI IMG/M metagenome (GOLD analysis project Ga0209755, IMG submission 187301) | Cornitermes sp. P1 segment gut microbial communities from Petit-Saut dam, French Guiana - Co191P1 (SPAdes) (version 2) | ecosystem: Host-associated > Arthropoda: Insects > Digestive system... | reverse complement strand
TTTGGCTCTATTATGATGGGTATAGATACTCACAGCATTACAAAAGACATAGGCAAAGACGGAGGCAACCTTGAAATTCGCTACGATATCGAGGTCGATAATGTCGCAGTGAGCCGAAACCTGTTTAAAATAAATATAAAATGAACATTTCCTAATAGAAAGTGCAGGTTAGATTAATGAATCTCATTAAAAAAGCAAAAAGTCAAATAGACGAACTGCTAAACACGGCATATGAAAAAGTGCGTACATCGGGAAATCTTCCTGCCAGTACGCTTTTAGTTTCACCGGAAAGGCTGTCAGGCTCAGTAGAAATCCCCCGCGATACATCACACGGGGACTATGCGGCTACTCACGCAATGGCAGCGGCAAAAGTACTAAAAATGTCTCCGAGAGAAATAGCGAATCTATTGATGGAAAACATAAACTTAACAGACAGCTACTTCAGCTCATTTTCAATTGCAGGGCCCGGATTTATCAACTTTGTTCTGTCCGAAAGCTGGTATGCTGACGTTTTAAGTACAGCAGAGAGCATGGGCGAAAACTACGGAAGCTCTGCCATAGGCAAAGGAAAGCGCGCTATGGTTGAATTTGTCTCTGCTAATCCCACAGGACCTATGACTATTGGCAATGCAAGAGGCGGCGCACTCGGAGATATTCTTGCTTCCGTGCTTGAAAAAACTGGATATGATGTGTGGCGTGAATTTTTGCTCAACGACACGGGAAATCAAGTGGACCTATTTGGAAAGTCAATAGATGCGAGGTATATGCAGCTTTGCTTAGGTGAAGAAAACTATAATTTTCCGGATGACGGCTATCATGGAGATGACATCAAAGAACTTGCGCAAAAATTGCATGATATAGAGGGAGATAAGTTAAGTAGCATTCCTTCGGAAGAACGTATTCAAAAATTTATCGACTATGGACTACCCATAAATGTCGCCATGATAGAAAAGCATCTTATTAGATACGGAATTCATTTTGACGAGTGGTTTAGTGAAAAGAAAATGCACGATAGCGGATATGTCGCTTCGACAGTAGAAGTTCTCGGAAAAGCTGGGTTGCTGTACGAAAAGGATGGAGCGCTTTGGCTAAAAAACACTGAACTCGGAGGGGAAAAGGACGAAGTTTTAAAAAAGTCAAACGGCTTTTACACATACTATGCCACAGATATAGCTTACCACAGAAACAAGTTAGAGAGAGGGTTTGATATTGCGATAGACATTTGGGGTGCAGACCACCATGGACATGCGCGGCGGCTCATGGCGACAATGACATCACCTCTAATGAGTGAAGCACTTGGACTAGACGGAAGCAGACTGCATTTTTTGCTTATGCAAATGGTTAGAATTGTAAGGAATGGTGAGCCGATAAAAGTCTCAAAACGCACGGGTAAGGCGCTAACATTAAACGACTTACTCGACGAAATATCCGCAGATGCCTGCAGATTTTTCTTCAATGCCAGACCGGACAGCCACCTTGAGTTTGATTTAGACCTAGCTGTGCGGCAGGATAGTGAAAACCCGGTATACTACGTACAATACGCCCATGCACGAATTACCAGTTTGATAAAAAACTTGGAAGCAGAAGGCTTCACTCCTGGTGCAATCAGCGATATAAACACAAATCTCTTAAGTGCAGAATCGGAGAGAGACTTAATTAAACAAATCTCATTGCTACCGGAAGAAGTCGAAATTGCTGCTCGCGAGTTTGATACATCACGTATAAACAAATATGTAATAGAACTTGCGGCAAGGTTCCATAAGTTCTACAGTGCCTGCAGAATAAAAGGCGAAGAAAAAGCCCTGCTAAATGCAAGGCTAAAATTGGCAGAGCTAACAAAACAAGTAATAAAAACCAGTCTAGACATATTAAAAGTAAAGGCACCGGAAAAAATGTAGCAGATGCGATGCTTCGCAAATTACTATACCTCTGCGGCAGTCGGGCGCAAACTTACTCAAACATGACTAAGTTTGCGCCAATCTTACCGGCGAGTTCTGCGCACTCGTCGGTAAATCCTGAGCGAGAGAATAAAAATAACATTCGATTAGAAAAGCGAAACAGGCGGCTACGTTCTTCAAGTGACCGCAAAGCATTTGCATCTACAGGCTCGTTCGACCAGAAAGCATCGCCAAATAAAGCGTGATCATCATCATCGCTGTACGCAACGATAGGAATTATAGTATCGCTCTTTGAGATGACATCAGTACCCCACCATCGACCGACTTCAACAAAACGAACAGGAAACTTGACAGAGTCATTTCTTTTTTCAACCCATTGTCGGCAGATATCTTCAAAAACTTTGCCCATATAAGCAGGAATCGAAGTAGCGACATCTCGCCAAAGTTTACTTACTTGACCTGAGTGGATTAATGAAATATTGTGAGGTACAAAACGGTACCAAAATAAAAACATACTGTCATCTATTTCGTAAATGGTTTTTTTGCCTGCCCTTTCCGAAACAGGAGTGTGTTTGCTTACAATACCGTATGAAATTAAGTTTTTAAGATATGCGGTACAAGCACTCGTCTCAATGCCGACCGCGGAAGCAATTTCAGAATTTTTTCTAAGCCCTTTTGCCATAGCTTTCAAAATCGCATTATAATAAGAAGGGTCGCGCACCTCGCGTCTCAGAAAGTTTTCAGGCTCCTCAAATAACTTGGATGAGGGGTTAAAAAACGTATCCATTATATTTTCCTCAACGCTGAGCTTAGGATTCATAATATTGAGATAGTTAGGGATACCCCCGGTTATACCATAGAAAATGGCGATATCTTCGGGAGAAAACATGCTGTAGTGCCGCTTTACATCAAAAAAGGATAAAGGCTCAAGCTCAAGTTGTGAAGTACGTCGTCCATGAAAAGCACCGGCATATCCTAAAGTTTCGCTTTCCATAACTGCGTTGGAAGAACCACATAAGATAAGCATCAGTTGCCCACTATTTAGCTTAGTATCGATGAATCTGCACAAAAGCTTAGAAATGTCTTTATTTGCACCGACCAAATATTGATACTCGTCAATAATGAGCGCAACACGAGACTCAGAAGATATTTTTGCGACTCGCTCCAGCACCTCTTCATAGTAGTTTTTTAGTTTGGGTTCACCCTCAGGAGTAAAGGGATAGGCTTCAACACAGTGCACTAAGGCATCTAAATTTTCTCTGTCACTGGTTTCACTTGCAGCAAAATAAATGCAGTTTTTATCACGCATGAATTCGCGAAGTAATGAAGTTTTTCCCATGCGCAAGCGACCATGCAGTACTACGCACTCAAACTTACCACTGGCATATAAGCCATTAAGCTCCTTAAGTTCGCTCTGTCTCCCAATAAACATCAAGTACCCCCTTAGTGCCTTAAGTTAAGAGTCAGTGCTGTTATTTTTGCGTTTTCTCTTGCGTTTGTAGTGGGGCCTCTTATGCTTAGTGCCTTCTAAAGGTTGCGGGTGAGTTGACACATCATCGGATTGCTCTGCTCTGCGCTTTTGTTCACCCTTATTGTCACCTCTATGCTTACTAGATTGAGTTTTACGATCACTATTTCTTTGGCCATTTTGCTCAAATCTACCGTGCGAAGTCCTTGGAGTAGCAGGTTTGTCACTTACAGTAGTCATATTATAGGGCTCGGGAGTGCGCTTAGGCGGCGGTGGGGGAGAAGGCTTAAAGCCCGCCTCTTCAAGTTTGCCTTCATCTCTTGCTGTGATATATTCCGCTCTACGACCTTTGCCGCCCAAAATATCCAGCTCTTCAAAGGTGCAAGTCTTAAGCGTTGTATCGAAACCATCCTCCAGACGGACTTTGGCATTTTGCCGCAGTAAATTTACGTTAATAACCGAACCTTTGCCAAACGGAGTCTCAACAAAAGCACCCACTTTTGGAGCTTTTTTTACCAAATCTTTATATGCTTCTTCCTCATATTTTAAGCAACACATGAGTCTGCCGCACGCACCGGAAATTTTAGTTGGGTTGAGCGATAGCCCTTGAGTTTTTGCCATTTTAATTGAAACAGGATGAAACTCGGTTAGAAACTGCGAACAACAAAATTGTTTGCCACAGACGCCTAACCCACCAAGCATCTTCGCTTCATCGCGTACACCAATCTGCCTAAGCTCAATGCGTACTCGGAACCTTGCAGCAAGATCTTTTACAAGTTCTCTAAAATCAACACGTCCATCAGAGGTGAAGAAAAACAAGATTTTGTTACCCTCAAAGCCAAATTCGACATTTACCAGCTTCATTTCAAGACCTAAATCGGCGATTTTCTGACGACAGTACTCAGCAGCCTCGATCTCCTTATCCTTACCTTTTGCTGCAATGTTATTATCTGCCTCAGTGGCAACTCGCACAACAGGGCGAAGCGGTAGGACTATATTATCGTCCTCAACTTCATGAACACCACGCACGCATTCACCATACTCAAGCCCTTTGGAGGTTTCGACAACAACTTTGTCACCTATGGAAATTTGCAGATTGGAAGGGTCAAAAAAGTAAGCCTTTCCAAATTCATTAAATTTTATACTAACTATCTGTGCCAATATCTAAGCCTCTTTTCTTATAGATGATTTAATCTCTAACGAACCTGCGCAAATCATACCTGCTATATGGCCTGGATTTACATTAATCCGGAGCATATTTTCAGCCTTTGATAAGAGTTCCTCAATGCAGGTGAAAAATTTAAAATGACACCCAATGCTTTTTGAGATGTATGCATTTGCCGGAGTGAGGTTTTCCTTAAAAGACAAAACAATCTGCTCGCGCGCTTCAGCAAGAAACACGGCAAGTGCAATCCTGTCGAGTTTTTCAATCCGAAACATGCATCGCATCATCGCAATATCATCATCACTGCTCACTGCTTCGAGAAAGTCAAAAGCCGAACCAAACTCTTCATCCGCACCATTTTCAGAAAACTCGGGAGTGTTTTCCTCTATATTGCTGTATAATATGACTGACCTTGAGCGAACAGTCGGTAAAAGTGCAGATGGATTACTTGTGCATAAGATGAAAACAACATGTTGTGGCGGTTCTTCAAGAATCTGCAAAAGTGCATTTTGCGCACTATGATTCATAGTTTCTGCGCAGTGTATAACATATGCCTTTTGCGACGCCTCATTTGGTAAAACATAGGCATCCTTTCTGAGTTCACGCACTTGATCAACCAGAATATCACGTTTGTCATCAAGCTTTGAGATTTTTGTAATATCGGGATGAATGGCACGGAGAGCCTTGTCGCAATGACTGCATATGAGGCATGGTCTGCCCCTATCCCGAACCTCACATACAACAGCCAAAGAAAGTGTTGTTGCAAGATTCTCATCTGCAATATATGCATGAGAAATCTTGTCAAATTTTATTTGATTATCGTGATTTGCAATTTGCACAACTATCGCCAACCTTTTAACTTTACACTTAACAGCTTAAAACGTCAAACCTTTTCTGCAATTTCTCCCTGTTTTTTGTAGATAGATCTTGCAGGTATGAAACTGCGTACCATTGAAAGGGGGTAGACATTTGAATTTTTACCGACGACAGAGCCAGGATTGAGAACTGCATTACAGCCTATTTCAGCATAGTCACCTAAAACAGCACCAAATTTCTTAAGTTCTGTTTTAATACGACCGCTACCACAAACGACAGAAACAAGAGAAGAGTCACCCTTCACATTACTGGTTATAGCCCCTGCGCCCATATGAGCCTTAAATCCTAAAATTGAGTCGCCCACATAGTTATAGTGAGGAACCTGAGCCCTGTCAAACAAAATGACATTTTTAAGTTCCGTGGAGTTGCCTACAACAACATTATCGCCGATAAGCGCATTGCCGCGGATAAATGCACAGTGGCGCACCTCGGCATCTGCTCCGATTATGGTGCGAGCCCCTATAAATGCAGTTGGTGCGACTCTCGCTGTTTTATGAACCCAAACATCGTCAGCCATGGCACTATATTCGGATTTATCAAGATTTGCACCAAGTTCAGTAATATAGTTGGAAATAGACTTCAATGCATCCCAAGGCCACTCAAGCTCTGCAAGATACTCCCAAGCCAAAGACCGACTCGGCTCAAAAAGTTCACTGACACGCATACAATCAAACATAAAAATGATTATTCCTCTCGAATTGCTAATGGCTTAAAACGTTATTGCTTTAGATTATCAGATGATGGAGTGTTTGTGGAGTCGTTTTGCGAAGCAGCGGTGTAGGTCACGATGCTCGTAAAAGTGGAACAAATAGTCTGTCATCTGCGGGGTCGAGCTTTAGTGTGAACAATAACATAAAACTACTTTGTGTATGATACCACAGTTGAAACACATTGACAAGGGACTGAGCCTTTTATTTGGCGCATTGTAACCTCATTGTTTCTACAAATTGGTCAAACAAATAATTGGCATCTTGCGACTCTGAATTCGCTTCCGGATGATACTGGACAGTAAAGGCAGGGTGCTTTTTATGCCTTAAACCCTCGATGCTCCCATCTTCTATGGCATACTGTGTCATCTCAAGATCTGTACCATAAAGGGAATCTGTAACAACATGATAGCCGTGATTTTGAAATGTCTTTAAAACTTTTCCGGTTAAAACATCACTAACAGGCATATTTTCACTGCGATGCCCAACTTTCATTTTTGCGGTTTTCGCACCGTTGGCTAAAGCAAATAGTTGGTGTCCCAGACAAATACCAAACAATGGGTATTTCGCCTGAAGCGTGCGTATAACCGGCAAGAGTTCAGGAAGTTCCGCCGGGTCGCCGGGCCCGCTGCTGAGCATAATGCCATCAGGTGCAAATGTCTCAACTTCCTCCACTGATACATTGTATGGGAGAACAACAACCTCACAATTGCGCTGCGTCAACTCGCTTATAAGCCCTTTCTTCGCCGTAAACGCTATTAGTGCAACTCTAAACTTTTTGTTCGCCGCCGATACCAGGTACGGTTTTTTCGGAGAAACTTGATTGACATGGTTGGTGACATATGGAGCCGAGGTAAGCTTTATAAGTGCCTGCTCGTCTGATATGGAAGCATCAGCGATTATTGCATACATTACACCGTCTTCAAAGATTTTACTTTTGAGTGCATCCGTATCAACATCACAAAGTCCGGGTAAGTTGATGTCAGTTAAGAACTCATCAAGAAATTTGCAATACTTGTTTACAATTAACGCTGACGCACCCTGAAATTGTGTGGCATCAACGATATTTCTTAAGCTTTTTGCAGTATTGGCTGCGCCATGAGGCATGACGACAATTTGCTTGTAGTTATCCGGGTCTAGTAAGACATCTCGATAATCTGCTTTTGCTATCTGAAAAATTACCTCGCGGATGACTTCTTCGCCTGATCCGAGACGGTTGCCAAAAAAAACCGTTCCATCAGCCAAAACCAGCTTTCGATTGAAGTCCATTGCCGTTAACTCCTCTAAAATATCATTTCTTCAACGATAAGCGTTTCTACCTTATCATGAAAATTATCAAAAGTTGAGCACAGAGATAATATATAACCATCAATGGAAAATTGCTTGAAAAATGGTTTGATACTCCGGTGTTCATCTGCCACCTCTATGCCATAGTCATCCACCTTGAAACAAAAAGAATCCAGGGGAATAGACATTCCGTCCCCCAACCACTTCATGTAACTTTCTTTGAGAGTCCATAGTGAAAAAAAATAATTCAGACGTTGGTCTATGCTTTTTGCATTTAAATCTTCACACTCACTTTTGCAAAAGTAGCGCTTTGCAATGGCTAAATCGATATTCCGTATTTGCTCTACATCAATACCAACCTCATGTTCACTAAAAGCGCACGCAACAAAGTTGCCTGCGTGGGAAATATTGAAGTAAATAGGGAAATCCTTGAGATAAGGTTTTCCATTGTCACCTTTTAATATCTCAATTTTATCATTTTTAAATGAAAAATGCCGGCATAGAACATGTCTTAGCATTAACTCTCCATACAAAGTACGCAGAGAATCCTCTCTGAGCCTGAAACGTTCACAACGAGTTCTGCTTTCGGGAGAAATAACACTCAACAATTTTTCGTACACATTTTGGCTCAGTGAATGATTAATTTTTGATAAATAGATAAGATTTTTACACATATCGTCGCTTCATTCTTAAAACTGACAGGATGAAGAATAAAACAGTAGATCCCGCCAGAACAAGAACACTATCGAGCATTGTAAGCTGATGACCGTTAATTACATAGATTACCCCTTTAGCCTCCTGGAATGATTGTAAGTATTCAGGAGGAATATGTGAAAAAGCTTCATATGCAATATCATCTATAAATAACTGCCTAAATAGCACCGTTGTGTGGGATTGGGGAAAAAGACGGATCATGGTTTGAATTGGACCGGGCAAATCACCCATTGGTACATAAATCCCCATCATAAAACCAATCAATGTTCCCAATATGGTGGAGATTGCGCCAAATGCTTGATTTGTCTTGATAAACATGGTGAAGAAAAAAATCATAAAGGCATTTAACATCACACTGAGCAGCAGCACACCCATGACTTTTAATATATTTATTAAAGGCATCACATGACTTCCAATCAATGCATTATAGGAAACTAAAACTGTGAAAATAATCACACTCATTATAGTTCCCACAACAAATGCACCAAGGGCATAGCCTGCTACAATTCGATATTGCTGAACCGGCGTAGAGTAAAAATCCTTATAAAAATGGTGTACTTTGTCATTGACCATAACAACAAAGGCACCTTTTGTTGTTGTTACGGTTGTTACTCCTAAAATACCCGCAAAAATCCAGTTGTTAACGACAGCTGAGATATCTCCTATATTATCGCCGTAATTCGCGGCAAATGTGTTACCTAAGAACAGGACAAATAACGCAATAATCAGCAACACAGATAGCAGGGAGAAAAACACTCCCAATTTATCTCTAAAATAAATTAACACATTCCTCATGGCTAATGTCGTCATTTTTATGCCCGTCCCTTTCTACTTCGCTCAGACACAAACGATACCTCGTCTCTGCCGGTTATGTCCAGAAAAACATCGTCCATAGTTCCGTTTATAATCTCAATATTTGCGATGTCATCTTTAAATCGTTCGATAAACGGAATAGCATCTATAGTGGAGTTCAGCATGATTTCTATAACCTCACCATTTTGGGTAAAGCTAATTTGACTTTCACCCAGCATCTGCCTAAAAGCATCCGGATTTTTCGGCACGAGCTTTAATAAATCGTGACAATATTTCATTTTTAGTTCCAATGGCGTTCCTTTTGCTAAGATTTCACCATGCCCTATGATAGTGATGTAGTCGGATTGCTCGGCCTCTTCCATGTAGTGAGTCGTTAAAAAAACGGTCACGCCCTTCTCTTTTTGGAGAGCTCTGATAGTCGCCCATATGTCTTTTCTTGCACGCGAGTCGAGGCCTGTGGTTGGTTCATCCAAAAATAGGATTTTAGGCGTGTTGATAAGAGCTCTTGCAATGTCAGCTCTTCGACGCTGCCCTCCGGATAGTTTTTCATATGGGCGATGGAGAAATTCATCTAATTTAGCAATTTCTGTAACTGCCTCAATGCGTTCTTTTAACTTTTGCTTTGGGAATTTGTAAAATCTTCCTCTGATTTTTAAGTTTTCGTGAACAGTAAGAATGGGGTCAAGTAAACTCCTTTGAAAAACAATCCCTATTGATTTTTTTATCTCAAAGTCGTTTTTTCCAAGCTCATATCCATTAATTTTAACTGTACCGGCGTCGGGTTTTAGCAAAGTGCAGAGAATGTCAATTGTAGTTGACTTGCCTGCCCCATTTTTTCCTAAAAAGGAAAACATGGTTCCTTTCTCTACATAAAAGTCAATGCCTCTTACAGCCCTAACCTCTTTTCTTTGTACAAAATAACTCTTAGTCAGTGATTTTACTTCGATAATTTTCTCCACGTTTTCCTCCTAATTTCCTCACAGACCGCCAGTGGCCTGTATAATATCATTGTAGTTCTTCGATGGTTTGATTTAGTTCTTCATCCAGCCGATCTATGATTTGTATGAATTGATTCACCATTGTCTCTATGGTTGTCTTTTTAAACAAGTCACTGCAATACTTAAATGTAATCGAATATACACCGTTGTTCTCAGTAACTTTGCACACCAAATCAAATTTTGCAAGTTCATATGTAAACAAAATTTCTACTGTATTAAACTGCAAGTCACCTATTTCTATTTCTATGTCATTTGTCATTTCGCTTTCATCTTTGAGGAAAAGATATTGAACATCGTATAAAGGTGTTCTAGATTTGTCAGAATGTGCAAGCGGTTCAAAATGATTTGCAAGTGACTCAAATGGATAATCCTGATTTTCATAGGCCATCAAGCAATTTTCTTTTACTTCCTGCAAAAATTCGGTGATTGTCTTTTCTTTTTCCGGTCGACTGCTAAGCAACAATCGATTGACGAATACACCTTGTATGTTTTCTGTATCTCTGTGTGTACGCCCTGAAACCGGTGTGCCTACGACGACTTGATCGTCATAGCGGCCAAGTGCAAGCATAGTTATAGACAGCCATGCCATAAACTCAGTCATGTCCATTTTTTGGCTGATTTTGATGACTTTGTCGCTGAGTTTTCTATCGAGTGTTTTTACAACTGCGTCGCCATTGAATTTTTTCTCAGGCGGTCTCGGATAATCTTCCGGCAGGTGCAATCTGGGGATACCATCTTTGAAATGGCTCATCCAGTAATCTTTCTGGTTGTCAAGAAATCTGTTTAATGCCCATTCGCTATAGTCTTTATACTGCAGTTTCGCAACAGGAAGCTCACCACCTGCATATAGAGTGATAAGCTCTGATAGCAACAAATCTCCTGACATTCCGTCAGAAATTATGTGATGACAGTCCATTAAAAACACGAAATTGTGGTCACCTGTTTTGATTACTTTTATTCGCATCAGAGGAGCCTTAGTTAGGTCGAATGGGCGGACAAAATCTTGGGCAAGTGACTCAACACTTTCATTCGAATAATCTTCTTCATACGTCATATCCATCGTTACACGGTCGTGAATTTTTGAGACGGTTTGATTATCAATCAAATGAAAGCTTGTTCGCAAAATTTCATGGCGGTCAAGCAATGTATCAAATGCGATTTTTGCCCTATCTATATCAAAAGAGCCTTTAACTGTAAATGCCATAGGAATGTTATTTGTCATGTCAATTGCATTATAGTCCCATAGATGAGATGCAAGGAAATACAATTTTTGTGACGGCGAAATAGGATAATAGTCCTTTTTTGCGGCAGGCGGGATGGGTTCATAGCATCCATCCTTGCTATCGAGAGCCATGCATATCCCCTCAACC
>Ga0209755_10008097_pt1 | contig 11299 bp, 14 predicted proteins | sample TergutCo191P1_FD_187301 | JGI IMG/M metagenome (GOLD analysis project Ga0209755, IMG submission 187301) | Cornitermes sp. P1 segment gut microbial communities from Petit-Saut dam, French Guiana - Co191P1 (SPAdes) (version 2) | ecosystem: Host-associated > Arthropoda: Insects > Digestive system... | reverse complement strand
GCTGAATGTGAACTATAAACACATGCGCAGGTATCTTAAAATTTTGACAGTGTCAACAGGATATACAAAAATGATAATCCTGTGAAGTGTTTTTATTTTGAAAGAAAAAGAAAAAGAAAAAAAAAACAAGCATCTGAATACATTCCACGGAGCACAGTCCTTACTGATAAGCTCCTAGTTGTACAGCTGGCCAAGGGTTTCATTACTGTATTCACAATGGAGCCACACAAATCCAGTCCACACACTCCCAACACTTTAGATCCACTTTAATATTATCCCTCCATTCCACTCTGTGCTATGATCTTCAAGTTGTCTCATTCCTTCAGGACTTCTGGCCAAAACTCTGTATATACTTCTCTCCTCTCCCATGTAGGATACATGCCCCTACCCACCACACCATCCTAATAACAATGGACGAGCGGTACATAGTATGAAGTACCACACTATGCTTTTTTTTCCAGTCTTATGTTCCTGCATCCCTCTCAGGTGCAACTATTCTCCTCAACACCCTGTTCACATATACCTACATTCTTCCCTGAATGTGAGAGACAAAGTCCTGTATCTGAACAAAAGACAAAATTATAGTTTTACATCTTAATTTTAATCTTTACACTTTTAGGTAGCAGATGGGAAGGCAGATGATTCTGAAATGAATGGTAGCGAGAATCCCTGAATTCCAACCACCCTTAATTTCTCATCCGTCAGTGTCACTCCAAAATATATTGATGTTGTCACACTGTATATTCAAAGGCCTGATTAATTATCCTTAAGACATAATCTTGTCCTGCATTATGGCCATAAAATGTGCAAAGATTCTTATTTTTCTCTGTGTTTAATTCACATCATGTATGCTGTCATAAAATAATCTGGTAGTGCCAGTGGAACTGCCACGTCCCATTTGTTACATACTGGGTGGGTTATGGTATTCAGTTTAGAAGTTTATACGGTTCATGTCAAATCATCAGTAATAAGCAGTAATTTCCATGTGTGTCAAACATACAGAAATAAGTTATATAGCCAGGTTCAAAAGGAGGTGGAGAAGAATGGAAACTGTACTATCTTCTGTTTTTCTCAGTACTATACATCGATAATTCACCTAACCTTAATGTAGCATGTAAAATTAAACACTGACTAGTAGTGTTCACATACTTGATGAACCACAACTTCCAGATGTAACGTTTTGGTTAAAATTAATTTAGGAAATTATGATAACTGATGATGTGATAACTGCAAAACTCACAAAGCACAAAGATCCAAGAAAATGTAAATGCACCTGCTGCAAGACAATGACAGGAATGTTATCTCCATTCTTTCAAAAAAAGAAGTCACCAGCTGAAATGTAAACATCTTGCAACAGCTGCTTTAAAAAACTGAAATACTAAGGAAAAAAATACATATAAAATCACAACACACCATGCCAACTGCATAGGTTCTCCTCAATACTGTATATTATAGCAGTAACAACTGCACTATTATAAGTCAAGATAAAAGAAATGATTTTGGCACAAAAAACTCACTGTTTTGCTATGCCAAAAGTATCAGAGACTGTGTGCTACCAGCATAAACATGGCAGAAGAATATAAATATAATGAAGCATTAAAAACCAGGCAATGATCCCCATTTGGGTACAAGATGGAGAGTCTGCTGCTGACACCAGTGACCACCATGATAACAAACAAACTAATATTATAAATTTATTAACAATTCCATTATGTTCCAACATTTGATTCTGCAACCTTTTTAGTATCATAATCATCATGTATCACAAAACATTAAAAAATGAAATGTTCATGAAACTTCCACAACTTTTGTAACAGTAAAATCACCATGACTGCAATAAGCAATAAAACGAGTGAAAAAAAAAAGCTTAATTACAACTACATTTATCAGAAAAATATTTTACAGAATACTGACTACGAGAATAAATTACCTGTACACTTTCTTCAAATACTGTTCTGGCCAGTCAGAGAGCAATGTAGCTCCTTGCTGGCAATACGGTAATGGTACTGATGACAGTGGTGTGACATCATCCAAAATACTGATTGGTGGTAGAGGTTCAACAGGATCGGCAAATTCAGTCTCATGTGAAAAGCTATTGAACATGGCTGTGTGTGGATTGGATGTATAGAAATGGATAGAACCACCACCATCACCAAAAGCCATACATTGACAGGAAGAGGAAACATCAAGTGCTAGACACATAGACCCAGCAGTGTTGATCTGAAAAAGGAATGAAAATATGGTCAGATACATTCATGCAAAATGCCCACAAATACAAATATTCATTAAGGGATACATGGCTGCACACTCTTCTCAATGTGCAATCACCACAAGCTGCAGTCTATAAATAGTTGACGTTCTCTGGCAAATTTCAAGACAGTTGGCACATGAAGGGGTAAGGTTGTCAGTCCTATCCACCTACCCCCCAGGAAAACACTCCTGGTACTCAATCCTGTTACAGGCTCAGTTGGTCCCATGGCCATAGTGCTGCTGGAAGGATTATGTCAATGAAAAACTCCAGTGACATCATCGGGAATCAAACCCACAAATTTACAGCTTTCAGTGCAGTTTCTCAACCAAATGCACTACTGTGTGCCTGCAATCTACCTATGGTAAAACCATATTAACCACATCAGTATAATGAAGTAGGATGTTATGTCATGTTAAATGGCAACCAGTCACAAGATATTTTGATGGATTGCAGTGTCTTCACATTCAGGAGTCAAGCTGTCCAAGAAATGCTTGACTGAAGATGAAGACAATGTGATCCTTTGATATGTCTGTAACTATTTACCAATTACCAAAGCTTAACAACCCAGAAGACTTGAATCCTAGGCAACCCTGCCATAAGAACCTCGAACATTGTACATCAAAGTAAAGCCATTAACTAACACACCAATGCAAATTAACTTACTCCTGTTGGGGGAAAGCTATATACTGTCTAAAATTCCCAGCTTTTCCCATTACTGCGAACATCACTGTTTACATAAATTATAAGTTGTCCCATCCTTGTGCATGCCAAGAAGGCATATAAGGAGAGAAAAGTTATTGCTCAACTCATTCTTAACCTCAGTACTAAAGGCATGTGTGTGTTCTGTTTCACAACCCAGATGCTCTACACTGAGAAAAGAGGCCCCCATGTACCCACAGAATTGTTGGCTGGGTTAGCCTCAGAGCCATTCTGGGTGATGTGGTAAAGAAAAATCTTGTCCCCAGTCAGGAATGTAGCCACAATTCCTTCGTAAAATATCGGTTGTCTAAAAACTGGCACAAGAGATAAATTTTAATAGATAATGTATGTGTAATGGTATGTGATTTTTATGCTTTTTGGTTTATTTTAGAATATTGTCAGTATTGTAGGTTACACGGAATGAAGGTAGGAAGACTGATGGTAAATAAAGAATTACAGTTTGAAAGTGATCATGGGGTAATGAAGGTGCTAACCCAGCATTTGCCTGGAAAACAACAAAATTCAGTCGGAATAGCAAGGCTCTGGCCAAGTCCATTAGCCACATTCCAGATACAGTGCCCGCATTGTTACCACTAGACCAACCTGCTAAATACTGGGTCCTTATATTTTTAATCTTTTTTATCAGAATTGTCATAAGTATAAAAATATGGGTTCATGGATGTTTGAATTAATACAGCTTATTTCTATTTATTCATGAACTGAAATGCAGCAGAATTTCTTTCATATGGCACTCATGATAGCTCAGGAATTGAGGAAAGTGGTCCCAAGACCAGAAGTTTTGCCATCTATAACTTCTGGTCCATGTACTGGTTCTGTGACTTTGTATGGGGTTAAGTGGACATCACTGAATCCACTGAGCTATCACAATGGCTTCAAAGACCCAAAGATGAGTAAACAAGGTACTGCTGGCAAGAGGAAATATGTCACTTTAACAACTCCTCAGAAACTTTAAATAAATGAGGCCTGAAAGTGGCAAAAGCCAAAGAAAGGTTCTAGCTTCACACAACACTGGACCATCAACTACATAAGGTATGGAAAATTGGAAAGACCAATTATATTCATTTATGGAATAAAATGAAAGCGTGAAAGACATTTCCAAGCGAGAGACAAAGAAAGAGACTAATTAGCACAACTGGACAAGGTGTTGTAAAATGGGTTTACAGCAATGTATTTTAAAGGAAAACTCATGACTAGGCCTACAATAATTGACAAATTTATGTCTTTGTATGATGAAATAAAAATAATTGCTAAGGGCACATTCTCTGAGGACAGTAACAAAGCTTGCAAGAACTTAAGTAAGTACACACACTGTCCAAACTGGAATATTTGATAATTTGGCACATGTACAATCCTGTGAATGCTGTATTAAAGGAATTCTACTGCACATCGTAACATACACATTTCCTGGAGTCACCATTAAGTTTTCACATACCTGATATAAACACAGACTTGGCTGTGAAAGAGCTACGGTGTCAACAAGCTGCATTTGACCAAGAGCTGATACAGTGACTAGACGAGATGAAAATGATGGCAGGAATCTTAGCAGTAGGGGGTCCAACATCACTTGGATGGGTGTGACAGCACGCATTACACGCAGATCATATACCATGAGGAAACGATCAACTGATAAGTTTCCTTGCCTGAACAACACAAATATGTACAAATTCATAATACACAAGTATTTCATTACATAAGACAACTACAGGAATGCCCCCAGTCTAAATTAGCCGTGACTTACATAAACTTGATCTTATACATACCTCTCCATAAACAACAATATTCAAGGTGCAAATATCACATTACATTCAGAATGGGAACTTCCATTACCAGTGAAATTTTCCAGATGTTAATATATAACTAAACTGAAAGAATGCATCACACAAACTAAGGTTTAATTTCTATGGTTAGAATTATCTTTTTTTTTTTTAATGACTTTTGTACTGTACCCAAAATTATTTCTAGGATTTAACACAATTACTTTCATTAGTATCTCAGTAAACACAGGGTTAATGGTATGTCTCTGTTCATCCTCTACTTAACATATGTACACCCTACACACATAAATAAAATTACACATGTTCATCTCTTTGAGGGTTCAAACCTCTATCAAAACAGTGCGGGAGTGGACTTGCCAAAATCCGCTCTGGAAACAGAAGATCATGTCCCAAAAGCTGAACATATTGACCTGATCAATATAGCACATCATCAGGGACGATCAACACATGAGCGTGCACCACTGCTCAAAGGGACAAATTTTTACTCCTGCTTTCAAGGCGATGTGACGAACAACAGCAGAGCGTCTCCTCCAGTGGCAGATTGACAGCTAGCACAAAAACATCCTCTTCATAGACGAGAAAATCTTCACCATCGAGGAGCAGTACAACCAAGAGAACAACAAGATTTATGCTCAAATGTCCCATGAGGTGAAGGAAAATGATTCGAGGGTGCAGGTAGGTCATCACCCTTCCTATGTCATGGTTTGTGTGAGGTGCCCCATCAGGAGGTGACACATCTTCATTTTTTCAAGAAAGGGGTGAAACTGGTGTCTGAATGTATCAAGAGGGTGTGCTACAAGGAGCTGTGAAACATCTTAACATGACCCTCTTCAGTGGTCAGGAATGGGTCTTCCAACAGGACTCAGTTCCTGACCAAAAGGCCAAGACAATTCAAGAGTGGCTGTGGAGGAACCTTCGGGGCTTCATCAGCACTGAGAATTGGTTTTCAGCAAGCGCAGACCTCAAACCCCTGGACAATAAACTGTGGGCTCTTTTGGAGGACACAGCATGTCGAAAGCGTCACAACAGCCTGGGATCCCTCGTGTAGGCAGCAGCAGAGACTCCCCTGGATACGGGGCGTGTGGTGACAGCAGAGTGGCTGGAGTGTCTCAAGGCTTGCATCAAGGCAAAGGGCAGCCATTTTGAGTGACATTACCATAAATGAAAACCGAGAACTATTGCAAATAAATTATTTGGCTCAAAAAGTTGATGTTTTGTTTAATTTTCCTTCTAGTCACATTGTACTTGTAATAGAACTTATGGCAAGACTATGTAAAACAACTTATCAGAAAAACATCTCTTAGTAAGTTCCTTAAAAATCTTTTCATAAGGGGACATGCCAAACACTGTGTAACTATGGCTTTCATGATTCAGTCACATCTTATTTTGATGTTGTTCCATTCTGATATGCATCACAGCTGCAAACTTCAGTGTGAGTTTGAGTTTGAAGAATGAAGCAGTCAAATATATAGATCACATTATGTGAATCAACAGGTAGGTGCCAGGTGGTTAAAAAAAATTGTTAAACAAGAGGTTATAACAGTCTGTAGTCAGCATGCATCTGTTCCTACAGTTAAAGGTTTGAGGGTGCCTATTTTTCATGACTTCCCGGATGATGGTCAGCTGGTTTCTGGCCCAGTCATGGTGAAGGAACTAAGTGCAGGTGGTGCCAACTGTTCAAAATACTTGAACAGTAAGACAGCCTGGTCACTCATTCACCAGACAAAGAGCTGGTAAATGACATCCAACACAGTCATATTAATCTTAAAGCTTAGTTGTGCCTTTGTGAAATAAAACGGACTATGACAACTTGAAAGAAATCACATCACAGGGGCAGAAAAAACTATGTAAGGGTAAAATAATGAAAATAAACAAATCCACAGAGGCAACAGGTAATTACACAGGATTAACATATGAAAGATATGGCAACAGAAACCTACAAGTGAAGAAAGTACCTAAATATGTGAATAAGAATAATCTGCTATTAATCATTAACATATGCAGGCAACAGTCAACTACACAGGTCATTTCAAAAGTTCTGCACACTGTGCTTGTGTGGCCAGTAGGATGATGCAATTTTTCTGATTTTCACGACAGATGTGAGCCAGACTTCTGTAAAGAACACTGAGTACGTATTGGCAGGCTACACGGTCCCTGCAAAACAGAGCCTTGAAATGGAAGAAGAAACTGACTGGGGTCAGATCTTGTGCAGTGACCAGCAATCATACATTAAAATTGAAAATTTGTGAGGAAAAAACCCAACCAAAATTCATAATGCTCTACGTGAAGTTTGCGGGAATTGTGTACTGGATCGTAGCACAGTGTCATGGTGGGCATTTCGTTTCCGTGAAGGTCGGGTAAGCATCCAAGACGACCCAAGAAGTGGGCGGCCAATAACAGCAATGGACGACACAGCTGTGGTTATCGACAGCACCCTGTTGGAAGAAGATCGATGCAAATCATGTGAAGAAATTGTGCATGAAGCAAACATGTCAACCGCTTCTGTTTTCAGAATCGTGACTCAAACACTGCAGAAAAGTCACTGCAAAGTGGGTTCCACATCAGCTGAGTGAAGAACAGAAAGCAGCTCGCAAGAGGGTCGCAGAAGAGCTGCTGCGGTGCTACAAGGCAGAAGATGAGCAGTTTTTGAACAGAACTGTTGCCACAGATTCAACATGGATACCAAATTTTGAACCACAACTGAAATCTCAGTCCTCTTGGTGGAAGCATACAACTTCTCCTCTCCTGAAAAAAGTCGCTGCCAACAACCGAAAGTTAAGCTCCTGATGATTAAGGCTTATGACAAGAATGGAGTGATAGCAACAGACGGAGTGTCTCCAGGGTCCACTGGAACAGTTGCATACTACATAAAGTTTCTGCAAGATACAAAGATTCGCCAAAAAAGGTCCGCCACATTCGCAGCTGGTGTCCTCATTTTGCACGATAATGTGCGGCCTCATGCCTCAGGTGCAGTATTGGAAATTTTGGAAAAGTATGGATGGCAAGTGCTTCTCCACCCACTATACAGTCCTGACATGAGCTTGCCAGACTTTAACTTCTTTTCAAAATTGAAGAAACCACTCCATGGGAAACGCTTCAGAAGCACTGAGGAGGTGTCTATGTGGTCAGACAATTAAGTTCGCTAACTCGCCACCATGTGCTTGCCTTGACAGCACTGGACAAAAGCCTTAGTATGATTTGATGATGCTGATATATCAGCATTTAACAGCTGTGTTGTTGTTGATCTATGGCAGTCTCTTTCTGAGTGGCATCTATTAGTGTCTGGGTGTTTTGGTGTGCTGCCGCGAGAATGTCTGAGCTTGAATTAGAGCAGAGAATGAACATTAAATATCTTGTTAAACATGGGAGTGGAAATGAAATCAGAGAGATGTTAGTGCAAGTTTACGAGGATAATGCCATGAAGAAAGCAGCAGTTTACAAGTGGCTGAAACGTTTTTATGAGGGAAGAGAAAGTGTCACTGATGAAGAGAGATCAGGACAGCCAGCAACAAGCAGAACTGAAGAAAACATTGCAAAAATTCGTCAGATTGTGCGTGAAAATTGTTGGCTGACTGTCAGAAGCATAGCAGAGCATGTGAACATTAACAGAGAAACAGTTAAGAATATCTTAACTGAAGATCTTGACATGAGAAAGGTGTGTGCAAAAATGGTCCCAAAGGAGCTCACCGAAGAACAAAACAAAGAAGAGTCACAATTTGCCAAGATCTTTTGGAAGGGCAAGATGACATTTTGGGCCGTGTCATCACAGGTGATGAAACATGAGTCTACCAACATGACCCTGAAACGAAGCAGCAAAGTGCACAATGGAAGACTGCCAATTCCCATGACCAAAAAAATTCCGTCGGACCAAATCAATTGTCAAGACAACGTTCCTGACTTTTTTTTTTATAATATACAGGGATTGTTCATTATGAATCTGTATCAACTGGACAGTCAACCAAGTTTACTATTTGGAAGTACTGGAAAGGCTGCCTGAAAAAGTTAGATGGAAACGACCTGAACTTTTTGCCAACAACCTATGGATCTTGCATCATGACAATGCACCCGCTCACACAGCACTGTCTGTGAGAGAGTTTTTAGCTACTAAACAAATAACTGTGTTGGAACACCCTGCCTATTCACTGGATCTAGACCCCAGTGACTTTTTTCTGTTCCCGAAGATAAAGGAAATATTGAAAGGAAGGCATTTTGATGACGCTGATGACATCAGGAGTAATACAACAGCAGCTCTGAAGGTCATTCCACAAAAGCAGTTGCAAAATTGTTTTGAAGGGTGGACTAGGCGCTGGCATCAGTGCACAGCTTCCCAAGGGGAGTACTTTGAAGGTGAACAGGGTGGTATTCAACAATGAGGTATGTAGCACTTTTACTGCGATGAATTCACAAACTTTATTGTCTGACAACGTAATGAGGCGACCCAAGTAATCAGATGCATCAACAACTATGGCGTAATGGTGAGGTAAATATCAGTCACGAAAACACAACTAATGGCATCCTGACAGGAATTCAAGACTTGCCCAAATGTTGGACCACTGTGATAAAGCACAATGGAGATTACATTGAAGGCCTGTAAATGTATTTTGTACAATAAATTCATTTTTTAAAGAGAAAACATAGTGTGCAGAACTTTTGAAATGACCCACATATGTATAACTGTATAATATACTACACCTGTTTGAGAATCCACAGGTTACTAAAAGATTTCCATGTACATCAAAGTCAGATAAACTTCCTGAATGCGCCTCTAATGAATGTTCCACTTTCAGAGTGTTGGGGTCACGTAAATCAATCCTACCAGTTGGGTCTCCAGCACATATAAATCGAGGATGTAGCCGCAAGATGGCACATCCATTCTTTCCCACATGTAACTAGAAGAATAAATAATTAAAACCACTGTTAATGTATAATGTACGTAGGTTATCCAGAAAGTAAGTTCGAATGGGCTATTATGAAAAAACAATAATATATTACAAACCATGTATATTGCCATTTGATGTACATACTGTACACTACTTTTTGACACAGTTTCCACCATTGTTGAGGCACTTGTCATAGCACTGGACCAGTTTTTTTATCCATTCATCATAAAATGATGCCGCCTGTGATTCAAAGCATGTGGTAATGGCTTCATTGACCTCACTGTTGTTGTGGAACCGCTGGCCAGCAAGGAAGGATTTAAGATGCAGTGACAAAAGAAAATCACTTGGCGCTAAGTCTGGGCTGTAGTGGGGATGATCGAATCATCGTGATAAAATTTTGCATTGCGGCAGCAGTGTGTGGGCAGGCGTTATAACGAATCATCACTCAGGCTAAGCATGCCATGTCGCTTATTCTGGATTGCGCGACGCAATTTTTTTAAGTGTGTTGCAATAGACACCTGCGTTGATTGCAGAGCCTTGAGGCAAGAAGTCCACAAGCAGAATGCCTTTTCTGTCCCAAAACACTGTGCACATGACCTTCCGAGTTGAAGTGGTCTGTTTGAATTTTGTCTTTGTTGCCAATGAAGTGTGCCTCCACCCCGTGGGCTGCTGCTTCGATTCAGGGGTTGCATGCGACACCCACGTCTCGTCCCCTGTGACTACACGGCTCAAGAAGTTATCGTCTTCCTCACTGTATCGTGTCAGAAAGTCCAATGCACTGACCTGCTGTATCCATTCGTGTTCTTCGGTAAGCATCTTCGGCACCCAGCGTGCACACAATCTCCGAAACTTAAGTTTATTAGACACAATTGCATGAAGAAGTGAACAAAAAAATTTGAGGAAAATGCAGGGAAAGTGACAAAATGATGAATCGTCTGCTCTCTCTATTCTTCCTTTCAAATGCATGCGCCAAATCTTCGTTCACCACAGACGGTTGGCTGCTCCTCGGACCATCATGCACATTTTCATACCCTTCATTAAACAGTCGCACCCATCTCTGTACCACTAAACTACTCATGGCATGTTCTCCATACACATCACAAAAGTGACAATGAATTTCAGCTGGTTTCATGTTCTTTGCATTCAAGAAACAGATTACAGACCACATTTCACATGAAGCGGGATTCTCTATTTTCTTAAACATTATAAACACACAACATGATGTGTAAACACTGTTCGAAAGTCTGCAAATTGCATTTGTGCCTTGCCACAGAATCAACAAACTCGGCATGCAAGCACACCATTGTGACCACAGCGCTGCAGCAGCACTATTCGCAAACGGAACTTATTTTCTGGATAACCCTTGTATATGAAACTTTTAACACAACAAATGAAAGTGTAGAAAAAATTAATGGTGGAGACAATACTTCTATTTGAACTATAGACTATATTATGAAAGAAGTTCTGTACATAATAAGCCATCAGGTATAATTAAAAAGTGGTTAGTTTATTTCTGTGATAGCAAAAAGCTGTCCTATCAGATTATTGCAACATACTGGTTAAAGGATTAAATCTAATTATATACAGTATATAACGAGAAAATAAGGACCACATAATGATGTCTTGTCTAATTACTACATGAGTGTAAAGAAAGAACATACCAAATTTGTTTC
>Ga0209755_10008096_pt1 | contig 11299 bp, 14 predicted proteins | sample TergutCo191P1_FD_187301 | JGI IMG/M metagenome (GOLD analysis project Ga0209755, IMG submission 187301) | Cornitermes sp. P1 segment gut microbial communities from Petit-Saut dam, French Guiana - Co191P1 (SPAdes) (version 2) | ecosystem: Host-associated > Arthropoda: Insects > Digestive system... | reverse complement strand
GTTGTGTGCAGAAGGGGCAAGCAAGATAGGCGGGCTAGAGCATATAGACAGGGGGTATTATAAAATTGAAGAGGATTTAAAAGGACTGGGGGCAGATATAAAGAGAATAGAAAATTGATATTAAAATTGATGAGAAAATTGAAGCTAAATATGCAAAGAAAAACCGCAAAATCAATGCGGTTTTTTTGTTTTCTCTTAAAATTCGTGTGATTTTTTATTATATAATTTTTCTCCGATGTATGTATACATTGAATTTGTAATTTTAGACAACCTTGTCATCACTGCACTTTTGGCGTTGATTAGTTATAGAGTGCTAAGGGTGTCTGCTTCAAAAAAAAGGGTGGCTTTGGCTAGTGTAGTTGCAACAATTGTTGCAGTTTTTTACCCATTTATTCATGCGCATTTTTTGTTGCTGCTTTTGCTTAGAATAGTGCTTGCTAGCGTTCTTTCATGCATTCTTTTTTTGAAAAAAGCACCGCTTTTAAAAGGGGCTGTCATCTTTTTGATTGCAACTGCCGCTTTGGCTGGTATTTTATTTATGCTGGGCTTTATTATTTTAGGCTCTGCTATCAATGCTTTATACTCTCCGTTTATGGAGTTTCCTATTGGTGTCATTTTTTTAGTTCCCATGCTTATTTATTATCCTTTAAAGGCTTTAATTAAGGGCGTTTCAAGGCATAGATCTAGCAATAATTTCTATTATTATTTTGAGCTATCCGCCTTAAACAAAGTATTGAAAGGCAAGGCATTTATGGATTCGGGCAACTTTTTAATAGATGACAAATCAGGGCTGCCTGTGGTAGTGGTTTCATCAAAGTTTACGCTCAAAATTTTGTCACAAGAGCAGCTTTTGTTGGTCGCCATGGGAAGAGGAGAGGACATAGACAAATCGGCAAAATATTTGGATATAGCCACAATCGGCAAAAACAGCAAATTATTGATAATAAAGGCTAAAAAATTTGTGGTATATTTGGATAAATTTAAGAATATAGATAAAGAGGTCATGCTAGGCTTGTCGCTAAATGAGATAGGTCAAGCAGATGCATTGCTATCACCACTAGTCATAGAAAACTGATAGATATTGATAGGCAAAATTTAATTATTACACAATTTAGGAGAAACACAAATTATGAAAAACTTTTTTTTAAGAATTGCCAGCTTTTTAAAGCGTTTATTTGGCAAGAAAAACTCAAACTTTTTGCACTATATAACAAGCGGAGAGGCGCTTCCTGTGCCGCTTGGAAGTGAACTAGAGGCGGAGACAATAAAAGAGTTTTCTAATGGATGCATAGAGGCAAAAAGAAAATTGATTGAGCATAATTTGCGTTTGGTAGTCTACATAGCCAAAAAATTTGATAATACAGGAGTAGATCCAGAGGATTTGATTTCTATAGGCACTATTGGTTTGATCAAAGCGGTGGGGTCTTTTGATGCGGCAAAAAATATTAAGCTGGCAACCTATGCATCAAGGTGTATTGAAAATGAAATTTTGATGTATTTAAGAAAAATTGTGAAAATTAAATCAGAAGTTAGTTTAGATGAGCCGTTGAATGTGGATTTTGAGGGGAATGAGCTGCTTATGAGTGATATTTTGGGCACAGAGCCTGATTTGGTGAGCAAAAATATAGAAAACAAGACAGAAAACAATATTTTGTGGGCTGCGATTAATAAATTGAACAAGCGAGAGAGAGTAATCATGCAAATGCGTTTTGGGCTAGCCGAGCATGAAGAAAAGACGCAAAAAGAGGTTGCGGATTTGTTGGGGATTTCTCAAAGCTATATTTCAAGGCTAGAAAAGAAAATCTTTTTTAGGCTAAAAAGAGACATTGCAAAGGTTTTGTAATGTTGTTGATTGATATATATAAAATGTGGTTAGATGTTTAATGAATTTGGCACTTTGTTCGGGCGTTCACTGAACGCCCGAACATCCCGCCTTCGGTCGCCCCTACAAAAATGTGTATTTATTATCTATCTCGGACAGCGAGCGCCCGACTTGTGTTGCCATTCTTCCGACCCTCTTTGATTAGTTTTTTTGGCATAGAAAAAACGACCCTCGTGTGAGAATCGTTTCGTCCTTGTCTATATTTATTTAATAGTTCAGATGTCGCTCTTTTATATTTTTGCGAAGATTTAGCCACATAGAAAACTGTGCCATTCTTGCTATCAGTATAATGATAGGCAAAGTTGCATTAAGCACCATACATACTAAAAGCACTGTTGTTGCGACCTCATGCCAATTTAGAAATGTTGACAACAAGAATAATGCAGTCCAAAATGCTGCTTGAAAAATTGATACGATATTCATGGTTTTCCAAGTCTTTGCGCTTGTACTGTTTTTGTACTCTTTTGCTAACAACTTTTTCTCGTCTTCATCCAACTCGCTATAACAACGATAATTTTCTATCTCTTGCAAAAGTCTAACTGTATTTTCTTCTGCTTTTGCAACCACATCACTTGATGCTACTTTTTCGCCACACAAAAGTTCCGTTACCGATATGCCTAGAATTTCGCCTATTTGCAACATTAAAGACGAATCAGGCAAACCTTTTCCGCATTCCCATTTTGAAACAGCTCTATCTGTAACATGAAGTTTTTCTGCAAGTTCGCTTTGCGTTAGTCCTTTTGCTTTTCTTGCAGTTGCAATAAATGTACCAACTTTGTTTAAGTTCATTTTTTATGCCCTCCTAAAGCACCCCTTAATTATACGATTTTCAGCAAGAAAAATCTAGCGATAAGGCACTACTCTTTAGTATTATAACCCAACGAATAGTTGAGTTTACTTATTCCACAATCTTTTCTGCCTCTTCTTCAAACCTTTTAGCTATTCTATCATCCATGCCTCGTAGCATTCTTATGGCTTTAGATATAAACCGTGTACCTTTTATGGTGCTAGAGCCAAAATTTAATATGTTGGCTATTTTTTGGTATGGTACGCCTGCTTTGTTATTGCCTACAAATTCTAGGCGGTAGCCGTACCAGTTGTGGCGGTTGGTTACTTCTATTTTTTGTAGGCTACGCACCAAGTCGCCATATCGGCGTGGGGTTGTTTTGAACAGTTCTTCTCTGAGCGCCTCTGCCTCTATGTCAACTTGTTGCATAATAACCTCTTTGCTTTTGCCTGCCATGTCGCCTATGCTCTCTAGGTAGTCATGTAGCTCCTTTGTTACTCCGTCATTCCATGCCATTTTGCTACCCCCTCAGCTTTCCCGATTTGGTCATGCTTGCCTGCTAGCTTTATCTCATGCTCGCCCACTTTTAGGGTTTTAATAAGTCCATATTTTTGTATTGCGTAAGCATCCTTTATGCTGCTGGTATGGTCATGTTTTGGACATAGATTGTGTTTTGCACTCTTGACCAGATGCCTGAGTTGAATTGTGAATTTAGTATCGTGTAGGTTACTGTGTAGGGCTGATTGTTTGCCGCCGTGTACCTAAATGGGTAGACCTTTACATTTAGGGTTAGGTTTCTTATAGCGGCTTAATCAATACTTTTTTTCAAATCACATATTGCTGTTTTTTCTAGCCTGGATACTTGCGCTTGAGAGATTCCAATCTCGTCGGCTACTTCTACTTGAGTTTTGCCCTCATAAAAACGCATGAGCAATATCTGCTTTTCTCTTGCAGTCAGTGCATCCATTGCCTCAGAAATACAAACACTTTTTATCCAAGACTCATCAGTGCTTTTAGGATCTGAAATCTGATCCATTATCATCACTGTCTCATCGCTGTCTTGATACACAGGGTCAAACAACGACACAGGGTCGCTTATGGCATCCATAGCATAAACAACCTTTTTTAGCGGCATGTCAAGTGCTGCGGCAATTTGCTCTAGTGTCGCTTCATTGTTTCCGCCCGCCTCTAAAGCTTGCCTAGTTTGCAGCACTTGATAAGCTGTGTCTCTTATGCTTCTAGAAATCCTAACTGCACTATTGTCTCGCAAAAACCGCCGTATTTCACCAATAATCATCGGCATGAATATATATTGGTGAAAAAGTGTGTAGTTGTTATACATACATTATGTGTAATTTAGGTATATCATAGAGTTTTTAAGCGGCAGAATATTCTTTGAATTTATAAAAGATGCCAATATTTGTATCAGTAATAATTATTTTATCTATGCATGTTTTTATTATGTTTTTCTTTTCTTTTTGACTCATGTGCTGCCATGCTTCTTTTAAGCTAGACAGCTGGTTTTGTATTTGAATAATGCGGTTGGTTTGAAGGTTTCTATCTTGCTCTAAATCAATTTGCTTTTGCATATCACCCAATTTTTTGCGGTTTTCATCAATGGTTTCTAGCAGCAAATCATCCTCACTTTCTGAATACAAATGATAAAGCCGCTTGATTTTTTTAGCTATCTCATCATATTGGCGGTGCAAAACTTCTAGCACGCTCTCTTTTGGTGAAACATCCTTTTTGTTTTTGTTATGCTTAAATGAAAAAGCAAACAAATCAGAAATAACTACATCCTCTAATTCTGATGCCCAGGTCTTTAGATTATCACAATTAGGGTCTTTAATTAGGTGCGCTTTATTTTTATCCTGAGAATAACAAACAATTTTTTGATCATGCTTGCCCCATTTTTGATATCGCATCTTAGCCCCACACTTTCCGCACACAATCAATCCTGTCAACAAATAATTGCTTTCTATAGAGCGAGTCATAGACCTTTCTTGCATAAAATCCATCGCCCGCTGATAAACTTCCAAACTAATAATAGGCTGGTGTCGCCCCTGATACTCTGCATCATTATAAAAAATAATGCCAGTATTTGATTTTCTCATCAATATTTGCACAACAAGCCGCTCATGCTTAAAGCCTAGCATTTGTGCAATCCTTGATGTTGAATAGCCCTTTAGATACAAATCATACATTTGCCTAACAGTGTCCGCATCCTTATTAGGCACTAAAACCCCTAATTCCTTGTCATAATCATACCCAAAGGGAACTCTGCCGCCGCCCATCCAATACCCCTCCTTGACTCTTTCAAGCATTCCCATTCGTGTTCGTTCTCTGATGTTTTCTCGCTCTAGTTGTGCAAAAGCGGAGAGAATGCCCAGCATAAGGCGGCCTAGCGGAGTGGAAGTGTCCATGCTTTCATTTAAAGATATAAAATCAACTCCATAAGGGTTTAGGACATCTTCTATTAGGTATAATGTATCTTTTTGACTGCGGGATAGTCTGTCTAGTTTATAAACCAGCACCTTGTCAATTTGTCCGTTTTTTACATCCTGAATAATGCGTTGAAGCTGGGGTCTATCTAAATTTGAACCAGTAAATCCGCCGTCTATATAGAAATCATAATTTTTTAGTCCCTTTGAAATGCAATAGGCTGCCAAGCTTTCTTTTTGGGCATCAATAGAATAGCCCTCTTCTCTTTGAGCATCAGTAGAAACCCTTATATAAATGGCTGTTTTTTTGATTTTAATATTATCCATGTTTTTTCCAATCATCTTGTTTAGTAGTTTTAGTTGCAGCTACATTAAAAGCTTCTGACAGCAACTCAATATTGTCAGAATTTGTTTTTAGTCTGCTGTTTATGTTAAAAATAGCATCATCAATAAAAGAATTGACAAACACTTTGCTTGTCAATTGACTTAGCTCTATTTCATTTCCATTTAGATATCTTTGTATTTTCACCCTATCAACAATTCTTATCTTTTTAACCAGTATTCATACTTAATACATGCACTATATAGTTTGTTTTTTAGCCGCATAGAACAATACTTTTGCCAGATTGGTGGCATACTAGGTTAATGTGGAATTTTGATAATACTTATATAAAGCTGCCTAAGATATTTTTTAGTGAGCAGCTGCCTAGTGCTGTGCCAAATGCTAAAATAGTCGTATTTAATGCGGCACTTGCAAAGGATTTAGGAGTGCCATTTGTTATGCAAGTATTTGCAGGCAATACGATTCCTAAGGGTGCTATGCCCATCTCTCAAAGCTATGCAGGGCATCAGTTTGGTCATTTTAGTGTGCTGGGCGACGGAAGAGCGGTTTTATTAGGAGAGCAGATTACGCCCCTTAAAAAGCGGTTTGATATTCAGCTTAAAGGTTCTGGGAGGACTGCTTATTCAAGGGGCGGGGATGGAAAGGCTGCTCTAAAGCCCATGCTAAGGGAATATATAATCAGTGAGGCTATGTATGCGCTGGGGGTTTGCACTACAAGGAGTCTAGCTGTTGTGGAGACAGGGGAGAGTGTATATCGTGGAGCGTTTGAAAAAGGGGCTGTATTAACAAGGGCGGCGGCAAGTCATATTAGGGTGGGGACATTTGAGTATGCGGCAAGATTTGGGGGTGTTGATGATTTAAGAGCGCTTGCGGATTATGTAATAGAACGGCATTTTTTTGATGGATTGGCTGATGATTTTGATATGCGTAATTTGGTTGGTGCTGACAAGTATCTGTGGCTGTTTAAGGGGGTTTTAGGGCGGCAGGCGGCGCTAGTGGCAAAGTGGCAGCTGATTGGGTTTATTCATGGGGTGATGAATACGGACAACATGGCGATAAGCGGAGAAACTATTGATTATGGTCCATGTGCTTTTATGGATGCGTATGATCCTGATACAGTTTTTAGCTCTATTGATAGTCGTGGGCGGTATTCATACAAAAATCAACCAAAGATTGCGGCATGGAATTTGGCTAGGTTTGCGGATAGCTTGCTGCCTCTTTTTGGAAATAGTGATAGGGCAAAAAAATTGTTTCAAGCAGAAATTAATGGTTTTGATAGCATATATCAGCAAAATTGGCTGTATGGAATGCGGGCTAAGTTGGGTTTGTTTAACAAAGAGGAGGGGGATATTTTTCTTGCTAATGAATTGCTGCAGCTTATGTATTTGCATAAGGCGGATTATACAGATAGTTTTAGGTTGCTGGCTTTGGACGAGCTATGGGATAAAAACTTTGGGGATTGGAGGGCAAAATGGCAAGAGCGAATCAAAAGGCAGGATCAGTCAAAGGATGAAATTACACGGCTTATGCAAAGTGCTAATCCAGCGATTACTCCAAAAAATCATTTGGTTGAAGAGGCACTTGATGCGGCTGGTGCCAAAGATTTTAAGATAATGAACAAGCTATTGGATGCTTTGAAAACACCGTATGATTATTTAAACGCTCAAAAACTCAAGATAAAGCCAAGCAATTTGGCGTGCGGCTATCAAACTTTTTGCGGCACATAAGGCTGTTTTTTGGTACTATGCGTGATATAACATGGCAAAAACAGGTCAAAACAAGTTTGCGATGGTGATTATTTTATGTTTTTTAGCTTGACTTATGCACTAAAATTTGATATACTAAAGTTGTTATGGCATTAGTTTTAATCAAATCGGGTGAATATGCTTTTGAAGAAAAGCGGTCTAAATTCATAGGATATTGCACGCCTGTGTCTAGTGAAATGGATGCAAAACAGTTTGTTGATTCTATTAGGCAACGGCATTCTGATGCTACACACAATTGCTTTGCGTATGGCATAGATGGCACAGCGGGCAATATTACTCGCTTTGGTGATGACGGTGAGCCACAAGGTACAGCTGGGATTCCTATATTAAATGTCTTTTTAAAGGGTGGTGTGGTGGATTTTGCTTGCGTGGTTACTAGATATTATGGCGGTGTGATGCTGGGGGCTGGAGGATTGGTTAGGGCATATTCAAAGGCGGCTAAGGGGGCGCTGGAGGCATCAGGAGTGATGCAGCGGTTTTTTTATAGTGAATACAAAGTGATTTGTGATTATTCACAGGTGGATAAGGTGAAGTATTTTTTTGATAAGTGGGGGATAGAGATTGTTAATAGTGCTTTTAGTGACAGGTGCGAGATGGATGTAAGGGTGCGAGATGATTTGAGTGATAGTTTTTTGAAAGGGGATTTTTATGCATATGAAAAGCGGTAAGGAATAATTTTATGAAATCTAGTATAAATTTACATATTCATAGTAGTTGGAGCGATGGGGTAAAGACTGTTGCACAGATTGTTGATGGACTGCATAAAGCAGGCGTTGATGTTTTTTCTATTTGTGATCATAATACTGTGCGAGGAAATTGTGATGCGTTTGATTTGGCTAAGGAGAGGGGGATGAGGTTTATTAGTGGGGTGGAGCTTAGTTGCGTTTTTGATGGTGAGGCGGGGCTTTTTTCTGATTATCAGCCGCATGTTTTGGGGCTGGGGATTGATATTAGGGACATGGCGGAGTGTATTGGCATTCAGCGGCAGTTTGGTTCTTTTCCTGCGATTAAGACGGCTATACAAAATATCCATAAGTGTGGTGGTGTGGCGGTGTGGGCACATCCGTTTAATGCGGTGAATAGATATAGGATGGTGCAGCTTGAAAAGGACAAGGTGGGCAAAATTGCAGGGATTTTGAAAGAGTATGGGCTTGATGGAATGGAGGTGTATTATCAGGATTTTGATGTTGGACAGATTAAGTGGCTTGAAGAGGTTGCATATAAGTGTGGATTGTTAAAATCAATCGGAACAGATTATCACGGGCATGATGGGCGGCTTAGCAATGAGTTTGCTTTTAATAAAGAGGGGGTTGTGGCAAAGGCTAGTATTTTAGAAAAGCTGTGATAGAGTCTATAGTGTGGAAGTAACTTTTGAATACAATAGAGCACTGCTCGCTTTCTCAACTAAAGATTGGACTACTCCAAAACAATATACCGACCGAGAAATCTCCATCTTCTACACACCAACAATACAATGAGGTGTTCATTTTAAAGGATTTTTAATAAGTTACACAAAAACAAAGTTACTACATATTAGGTAGCTTTGTTTTTATTTCCCCGCACACAAAGACATATATTGTGAGAGCAAGGAGTCTTTTTTGTAGTTTTTTGATGTAGATATAAAAATATTTTTTTTGTAAACTTATAAAATAATCATCACTATTTTTGCCTAAAATTCATATCATGTTAATAGGACACTATTTTGATTTTTAAGTTTACTCTAGATATACACTTTTTATTGTGGATAGTCTATATTCTCATACATACGATTCAAAATGAAAAAAATATTGCTTGTGTTGTATGTAGAGGGGATAAGAAAAAATGGCGGATTCAATTTTATTAAATCAGGTGTTTGTAGACGGGACATATGATAGCTTGCCTTTAGGGGTTGATACAAATGCACTAAGCACACTGATTGTGACGGGGATAGTGGCTACAAAATCGGCGGACAAGGCGGTTTGGGTGGATGGTGAGCTGACTTTTAGCATTGTGATAGATAATCAAGCGGATGAGGATTTTGTGACTCCGACCTTGACTGATGTGCTGGATATTACGCTTATAAAATTAGTGGATAATAGTGTAGAGGTGGGTGGTGTGGTATCGGCATACACTTATAATGATTTAACGGGATTGTTGACTGTGGTGTTGCCAACAATAGAGGCAGGGGACGATCTAACAATAACATTTAAAGTTGAGATGATTTAATTTATGCAAAAAACATTAGAAAGTAGTTCAAAAATTGAAGGTATCATTTATGGTGAGGAGATCGCTATAAAGACCAATGAGGTTGCCATAAGCGTGGAGCGGGAGCAGTCTATTGAAGATTGTGTTAATAATTGTGGCTATATTTTAATGAAATTGCTAATAATATTTTTCATTGCTAGATGTTGAAAGTTGCAAAGAGCAAAACGCCTTATCGGCATACGATAGGGCGTTTTTTGTGTAGTCATTCATATTCTCTCATGTTATACCACGCATAATACCTTATGTGCAGGTACTCTATCACGCATAACATGTAAAAATTGCACTCATATGTATCTGAGAGACGCTTTTTTCAATGCGAAAAACGAAAAAAATTAATCTTTTTCTAAAAACCCATGAAAAATATCTGACAAAACCTAATTGATAATACTATAATGATATTATCAAAGTGAAATCAACAAAAAAATGAGAGGAGTTGATATGAGTGATATATTAGAATACGAGCATCCGTTTGTGACGACAGATGCAGTGGTGTTTAGCATAAAAACTATACCATCAAACAGTTATCGCAAGCTGCCTAGGATACGAATTGGGGCTTGATAAAAAATTTATAGAAAAAACTCCCATTGATGGTTTAAATAGAAAAAACTCCCATTGATGGTTTAAGCGGCAAGACTGATGAGGACAATCTAGGGTTTAGCTATGATGTGCTGGATAAATATATTAGACAAGGCATCTGTGATGACAAAACTACAAAAGCCAAAATTGATACCTTACACAAAAACAATCAGCATAAATTTACCCCAATGCCAACATATAAATTTGGGGGCTAAAGTGTTTTGTTTTTTGTGTGAAAAAGATTAAAACATTTGGGGCTTGATGCAATAGAGTTTTATCATTCTAAACACACGCAAAAAAATGTAGAAGATTATCTAAAAATTGCAAATTGCTGTTTCAAGGCTATTGCATTTTAGAGCGAGCAAATTATAGAATGAAAGGGGTTGATTAATGATAATTGACATATCAAACATAATAATAAAAACAAAGCGACTGACTTTGCGACCACTTGTCATGAGTGATTTGGCAGATTTTTTTGCTGTATATTCTGTGCCAGAAAATTCAGATATGGCAGGATTTGCGTATCATAAAACTATTGATGATAGCAAAGCATTTTTGCAACAGTTTATTCATGATAAAAATGTTTTTGCTATTTATCATAGGGCTGATAAAAAGATGATGGGTACTTTGACGCTGCATGACTCATGGGCGAACTGGGATGAAGAATATAAACACTTAAAAATTAGTGAATTTGGATCGGTTATAGCAAAGGAGTATTGGGGGCAAGGAGTTGTGCCAGAGGCGATAAAGGCTGTGATTGATTATGGATTTGATGTTTTGTGTATGGATGCTTTTGCTGCTTGTCATTTTGTGGGCAACGATCAGTCAAAGAGAGTTGTTGAAAAATGTGGGTTTAAGTTTATGAAAATGGGAGTGTATCATTCAAAGTCGCTTGATAGGGATTTTGATGAATTGAGATATCTTAGGCTTAAGGACACATAAAATCAGGTTTATAGCAGTTTTTGCATTGGGATAGAGGTTTTTTTTCAAAAATAGTTTTAAAGGATTAAAGTTTTTTTAATTGTTGACATAATGTTGTCAACAATGTTTTGCTATATATAAAAAAAGGGCTAGAGTGGATTGTGGTTTGATAATGATTGATTCAAATGAGACTAGATGGGGACAAGCTAGACAAAATGAGACCATTTGGGACTAGATGAAACTGCTTTTTGATAGGCAATGTTGCTTTAAAATGATAAGATGATTAGAATGATTTTGTTAGTCATTAATACGGCAATCTTTGCAACATAGTCCGGATAT
>Ga0209755_10008095_pt1 | contig 11299 bp, 4 predicted proteins | sample TergutCo191P1_FD_187301 | JGI IMG/M metagenome (GOLD analysis project Ga0209755, IMG submission 187301) | Cornitermes sp. P1 segment gut microbial communities from Petit-Saut dam, French Guiana - Co191P1 (SPAdes) (version 2) | ecosystem: Host-associated > Arthropoda: Insects > Digestive system >... | reverse complement strand
CAGCCTGCATAAGGATACCACTCCATCCCAGCCGAACCACACCGTAACACCGACACACATCGAACCAGAGCAATACAACACATGAAATAAATCCACATTAAGTCGCAAGCTCCTGAAGATGGATGTACTAACATTCGAAACATGTTGAGCAGTAAATGGTGAAATAATAAAGTGAGTGACATCAAGTTGGTCTATCTTTATTCAACTAAAATAAAAGTGTTCATGTTGTGGTCTCATGGCTTATGAAGCCCTGCACTGTGGTTGGTGGGGTTGTGCTTCTGCACTGAAGATGGAAGCGATATGTCCCTTTGAAATGTTCATAGTCATTTACTAGACTACATGATGTCAAATCCCACCAGTCTTGAATTGTTGTTTATTAATATGTCTGGCTATGCTAAGTCAAATTATAAGGTACAGAACATTACATGTAACCTTTGTTGTTTACCTCACTTTTTTTATCTCTAAGCTTTAATGCCCTTTGTCAACATAAACCACTTCTTAATTTATACCCTCTCATTTTCAGTTTAATACTCTTTGGCTGGCTGTGCTGTATTATGGTAACCCATTATTTCTTAAAGTAATATCATTTTCAATTTACACCCATTTTTTCAGGAACATAACTAGGGTGTAAAACACGTGCTTGGTGTACACTGAAAATCTTGCTAAACGATGAATTTGTGTACTTTTGAGGACATTTTAAGAATATATACAGACCATCTGGTAAGAGACAGTAGACCTCTGATGATTAATTATTCATGAGAGTTGGCATTTCAACTAATGTTTTTATAAGTACATAACAGAAGTGGGTTGTTTATAAAATGCTAAAAGTAAATGAAACAAGTAACATGTAACATAATATATTTTATGTAGAGGTATATAGAAAGAAAAATGTACAATTAATTTGGAAGAATACGCAGAGTGAATACAATTGCATCATTTTGAAGCCATCTTTATCTTTAGTTTGGGTAGAAAGTCTTCTTGTGAGAGTAGATATTGAAATTAAGAACTTTTCTGGTGTACCCCTAAAAGTCCTTTGTTTTCTTTGTCAAGCATTGTTCACTTCTTTAACTCTTTTCCTGCAGATGTTGAATTTTGTCAATCTGTCCACATCGACACAGACTGAAATTTGTTGCAGAGTTTGTCAAGCAGTAGGTATTGTATTAAACAGCAATTAATTTCACTTGCTTTTCCTTACATACTCATGTAGTTGAAATATGATTTAAATGAAAATTTAGGTATTAGTGACACATGAATTTTATTATGTCCTGCACAGATGTCTGTATGTGGAAGTGTTCTTAAGAAAACTGATCCAGTTTGGTTTGAGCTTCATGTAAAGCACGGTTTATTTTTGATTGATACTGTTTAAACTTGAATTCACATGAAAATTAGAAGTGCAAACTTTCATCAAAATCTGTTCACAGTGTGAGCAAGGAAATGTACACAGTCCTGTATTCCTGATTGTGAGTTTTTTTTTTTGCGCGTGCGCTCGCGCGCGCGCGCATGTGTGTGTGTGTGCAGGGAACACACAAAGAGTTGATGAAATACAAATTAAACGGTATATGTCATCAATAGCAACTGAAATATTTAGTTTGTGTTTCTCTGAGTCATGATACCATGTCTCAAACATTTGGAACATGAAGCTGGCAAATCATCTGCATCTCCTGCTCAGGTCCAGAATGCATATGGTCCTATAGCCATACTTCTCTACTTCTTCATGGTACAGGTCTTACATACCGTGACAGTTTTACTTTTGTATGGAATTTAAACAAGATGGTGCAAGTAATGTCCCAACTTATAAGCTCATGGTTCTGTGCATCATAATTCAATATTAATAAAAATCCAACTAGATGCAACAGTGTGCAGATATTTATTTACTGCAAAATCACTCTACATGTTTCGGTTGTCACCACACCCATCATCAGTACTACTAAAAACTGTAACCGCAGCCTCCAGTACAGGTCATAATATCAGTGTAGTTACTTCCCTCCAATGTGGCCAGATCAGGACTGCAGTCCCAATCAGGCCACGTTGGAGGGAAGTAGCTGCACCGATATTACGACCTGTACCGGAGGCTGCGGTTACAGTTTTTAGTACTCCTGATGATGGGTGTGGTGACACTTGAAACATGTAGTGTGATTTTGCAGTAAATAAATATCTGCATAATGTTGCATCTAGTTGGATTTTTATTGATATTAATGTCCCAACCTCTACAGGCATGTGAAGCATGCACAAAAATCACTCAGTTCCTCTGTCTTTTTCTGTGTTAAGCACATAAAAAGGATTGATTCCTCCATTGTGGTGTCAATGTGGTCTGGCTCTTCTGGGATATTACGCAGCATAGACTAGCAGTTAGTTACTGACATTGTTAGACAACGTGTCGTTCCTATCTTCAAGGATAAAGCAGTTCAAGAATATCCTTGGACTGCTTGATCTTGAAGATAGCACTGGTAGGTTGTCCTGAAACATCAGTAACTTCCAATCTGTGCTGTGTAACATCCCAGAAGAGCAAGGATCTCATATACAAGAACCTCAGACCTGCAAAACTAATTATCATGAAATTTCTTATTGAAAAGCTTTACAAAATTGTGTAGCCAGTTTAATTTTCATTAAACATTATGTTACTAGTTTAGCATTCACTGTGTGAGAACCTTAGAATCCACACCACTGTTACATTTTCCAGAACTGAGTGTGCTGTATGAACCCTCGTTTTGTATGTTGGACAGTAAACATTAAGATAAGTGTTAGTATATAAATTAATTGTGAATTGGTTCTGTGCTGAATTAAACATGACCCATTCAAGTTATGTGGGAGAGTGGATGTATAGTTCCACGCATTCTTAACCTTGGCACTATATAGAGATGAGTGGCAAGCTTCCCATCCCCAGCTGCTGTGATCCTGGAGAAAGAGCTTCCCTCCTGGAGTGTAGAGAATGGGTAGATCCCAAAGTCAGTCTTGACACTCTGAAGAAGAGAAATATCTCTTGCCTCTGCTGGATGTTGAACCATGATTCCTCAGTTGCCCTGTTACTGTGCCAATTGATGTATTGTGGCATAAGCAAGCATAACAGTAACATATTAGTAACTGTGCAGTGGAAGAGTTACAGAGGTATGTGATCAATATGTCTTGTGCTGTATTCTTTACCATTGTTGCTTAACTTATTTCAGTGTCTTCCTGATGTAACTTCATGAAATGTTGCAATGCCAACTCTACAGGTTATGTTACAGCCATTATTTCTGATATTAAGTTAGGCTGAATTAAGTGATGGAATGTTCCACAGGTCAGTAACAATGACAAAACCCCAAAATATGCTGGCACAGTTATGAAAACTGAATTTAACTTAAAAATAAGTCTGCCACCTCCCTCGAAGTGGAATCTGTAAACTTAAATCCTTAGATTAGACAAGTGTCTGTTGTTGATAAGTAACAGAACTGCTAATTGTGTATTCTAAATATAATACAAGGGAAACTTATTTTGTCAACAATATATACAGTTCTTGTAAGTTATTACTAAAAACTAGATTTTATTACATGTAACTTAATCTTGAAATATTGTAAATGTCTTATCATTCTACACAATAAGTGACAAGATCCCACATTGGTATGGGAAGATATCAAACTCCTGCCATCTGTTTTTATAGAAGAGATTTCAAAGGCTGCCAGTAGACATGTGTGGAAGAAATGTAATTTTGGAAGCCTTCTGACTGCAGACAGGAGAAATTAAATGCAGTATGTAGAAGTGTGCTCATGAGTGTTGTGGCAATTGTTTGTTTACACACTATTGGAATAATACTAAGATATGAAAGCATTGGGTGTGTCTAAATAAGTATATTATGTCCATCAAACAAGTTAGCCTGCTTTGTAACCTGATACTCAAGAGATAATGAAAAATTTTGTAAAAATTACTTTAGTGGTAAGCTTTATAATGGTTATGATAAAATGCTTCAGGGCCATTGGTGTACTATTGACTTTTGACTATTCAGTACAAGGTAAAACTATTTTAAAATCAATTTCCCAGAATTATTAGAAAAGTTTCTCTTTGTGTATGTTACATGTTCATTTCAGTTCAGTTCAGTTTATTCAGTTCCATCAAATCTGTTATAAGTCTGTTATAAGCGAAACTGTTTTAAAATTCACCTGATAATTTTGTAAATGTGTCAGATTAGGTAACAGAACTTAATGGACTGAAATCTAGTGGTTGTCAGAGCGTGTCTATGGGTTAACCTTTAGGAGAAAAATTTCAATGCCAGTTGTATCCCTTCATGGCGTGCGTTTTTCTGGCTTAGTATGGACATTTAAATTGCTACCAAGTAAAAATACAGAGGCCAATATGTGGTGGTATGGTGGCCCATTTGCCAATACACAGTGGAGCCCAGCATATGGTCTCTTAGAGCAATAAATGCTAAACAAACTATGCTTATATTAAGTAACCATCTTGATTTCTGAGTGATCTACAGAGATAATATTCACTGCTCTGAGCACACAGATTATTAATACTTTTTACACAGATGTCTAGAATTTGTATGTTTATAATCATACTAGACATGTAGCTTGGATCGGTAACTTGAATTTTATATGGAGCCATTTTTAGAAAGTGATAGAAATGACCACTTGGAAATCCATATAAAGACAAGAGCTTGAAGCAATAATTGAAATAAGGCACTGATTATATTCTGTCAAATGAAAGCTGGAGAAGAATATTGGAGTCTGTTTTTGTTGAAACTGTGTGTAAGGAAAAGCAGGACCTTTACTGGCTCTGAATAAGCTACTGCAATTTGCAGTATTTAAAATTTCTGTCCAGGTTTATTTTATTAAACCAGTTTTGTAATTAGTATGTGCCAGTGGTTCTGAAATTACATTTGCAGTACATTGTACTGAGCAACTTAAATTCGTGGCAATATCTGTCACTCTGACATACTTGGACCCTCTCTGGTACAGTCCTTCTAAAAAATTGATAATCAATCAACTTGCCAAGAAATTTCTTGCTAGTTATGGAATTCAAAGGTTTTTTTTGGTCATGTTCACAAAGTGGGTCTGCTTGAGAGCTAAATATTAGTGAAACAATATGTTGTAGTTCAAAGATGGCTGTGATGTGAGTGTCTTTTAATGCTCACACCTTTAATCTCTTCTGTCCCATGTTCTCAGAAGTCTGTCATTTAACTCTCCTGAACAAGTTAAGTCTGGTCCATATCTTTCACATGCTGTTTCCTCAATATCTATTTTAATATTATCTCTACATTTACTATAACATTTTCCAAGTGAGATCTGCACTCTTTTGGGATTTTATGCAGCATAGAAGATAGTTTCTTACCAGTGTTTTGGAACCAATAGGATGTCCAAATCGTCAGTAAGGACCTACCATTCTTTGTTGCATAAAATCCCCAAATCCCAAAAGAGCACACATCTCATTTTACATCACACCAGAAGCCTGAAATCGTGTGTCTTCCAAGTGGTCTCTTCCATTGGTCTCAGTCGTTTGTGAACTAGGCTGCTGACCACATGTATACTAATTTAGTAAGCTAAGCAAGTCAAATGCATTTGCAGTGTCCAGAAAGTCACTCCATACTTCAACTTTAAATTGTACTCAGGTAAAACATCATGAAAGGGACTGAATATTTTGTGTCATTATAAACGATTGTCGTAAGTGAGGAGTATAATGTTATGGTTAGCAGTGATAAATTAATTTGTACCACACAATATCTGACTCTATAGGCAAGGTGTTGTATACGCTATCATTATATTTGTTGTCATCTGTATTGTGAACTGAAGAATAGGTTTCTTTGGACATTGGGTGGGGAGAGGAGGCTTTTGCGTTTCTTCCAAGATCAACAGATTGTACACTCCTTGAACTTTTTATGGTATTATGTCAAATATGCTGTGTATGGGTTTAATGACCTGGTGATCAACTTTGATGTTTTCCACCAGTTTATCACTTAGCTGTTTCAGAGGTGTCAAGGCAGGTACTGGACAAAAACATTTTAGGGAGGACAAATGTTATATTGCAGAAGGACCATGTGTGGAAATTTATTGATAAAAATATCGACTTTGCCTACAGTTCAGTAAATTCAAAGGGATCTGATGATTGTTAACTTCTTGTAGGACTACTATGTTTCTCAATTTTGTCAATTATCTAGTATTCATAAATAGACCATAGTGTCTGGATACTAGATCTACTTTCATCTGCAGGTGAATTTGTGAAGAGATGCTTGTTGAGTCGAGACTGACAGGGAGAGTAAAGACATCTGCAGTTTAAAATAGTCCTTGCTGTCAGTCACAACTGAGGTGGTATCTCCACACCTTTTCAACCGATAATGGTAAAAGATACAGTTTTCAAAACATAGTTAGCTGTTTGAAATACTAGCTGTACCACTATAACTTTCAGTATCCCAGAAATCCTAAATATCATGTCAGATTTCTTGTAATATTTGTAGGAGTTAAGAAAATGCAGACCCAAAGTCTCATAGTGACTTTCTAAACACGCTGTTACTGTACTGGTATTAAAAAATTTCAGTTGACTATACTAAACCACATGTCTGGTATTTGTAGCATATTCATGTGTCATGGAAGGTACACATAAAAACTTCAACAGAGTTTGAATGGTAACAATACGCACAATTTTTGCCAATTGTATGGAATATTCATGTAACACTTTCTAAATTGTTTGTGTAGTTTGGTGAAGACATTTACAACTCCACCTTGTTTCAACATTTGTGAGACATATTCATTTGATGTGGGATAAACGTTTCTTTGTTTTCCTAACTTTAAGTTCTGGTATATGTTACTGATTGTAATTCTCAGCACTGTACACTCAACAGTGCTGAGTCCTGTATGTCTGTACACATTGCTGTCCACACTTTGTGTATTTGTTCCAATATGTTCCCATTTTTATAATCATAACCAAAATTAACCCTTTGTGGGGTGGACGGACTAGTAGGCTGCCAAGTGTGATGTTGGTCAGTTAAACTGTGCTTATTATATATATATATATATATATTTATATATTATATATAATAGATATAATATATATTGGATTTGTTACATTCCTACAGATGTATAATAAATCAGCATAATCTGATTTCTGTGGTTAGGGAATATGGAACAGTTTTCCATGTTTTTTGGTGTGCATGGCCTTATATGTATGCAGCTTTCAAAAGTTATTTCTTCTCTAGTGCTTATACAGGACACAGTATAATTAAGTTAACAGTAGCAGTAGCCAAGTGCATTGGTGTAGCAGAAGGTCCCTAATTCAAATTTCGGGCAAGATACCAGCTATCCTGATTGAAAATTTGGGGGTTTTCCTCAGTCCTCTCTGACAGGTAAATGCTGAGATAGTACCTTGGCTAGTCCGTGACTGTTTCCTTCCATATCTTTACATTTAGCAGCCATCTGACTATCAGCACTGTGTAGTCTGAGATCATGACAGAATCATACAATACAACTAAGAATATCTAGGTAGGCTGCACAGTGCAATGGTAAGGCAGTATGGTGTGGGTGTAACATACAGGAAAGTCTGGGAACATGTTCCTCTTCATGGATGTGTAGTGGACATTTAAATTAATGAATTTTATCACACAGTGTTCTTTGGTTAGAGCTGTTCTCATCAGAGACAAATTATCTGTTATTCGAGTTCAGATTCTTACTGTGGTGGGCGAGTGTGAAGATTATGGTCTTTTACAGTGCGATTCCCTGTAATTTCATAGACAGGTACCAGTATTTTGAAGGAACCTGCTACCACCATCTTGTGTATGTGGATATCAGGGAACCAGGGCACCACATGTCACAAGACCATAGTTTTCTAAATTACAGTTCATGGGATAACACATCAAACGACATTATGTACTAACATGAGGGATCAGCAGTAATTTACATTTGTGATGTAAATGCAGAACTAAATATGCACAGTGAGCTTTCTTCAACTTTTCAATTATTGCCACAGCATCATGTTTCAAATTATTTTAATGTTCCTAGGGCTTCAAAGTACAGTGGTAACTATATGTACCACTTGCCTTAACATAAAAACCTTGCACTTTACCTACAGGATATATTTATATATTTAGTGTGAGTCTCAGAATAAACAACGATTATTTCCCTGAACAGATTCAATTATTTGTTCCATGTAATGGCTATGCAGTGTTTTCTGTGAGGCAGGCACTGAATTTTTAAATATTACTTAAGAGAAACTCAGGCCTTTAAGGGTAAAGCAGTTTTTGTGTTACTACTGTCTGAATCATTACACTTACTGTTTTTATAAAGATACATAATATTATGCACAACAAAGTATTTTTAATCTCAGTGAAATATTTGAGGTCCAAATTTTATATTTTGGCATATTGGAGCTCTTACAGTTGTTTGTCAATATTAAGATATTTTATTTAATCAGTACTATTAGATATGTGATGTAAGTAGAGCAGCAGATGACAAACCTGTATGGACATAGTATTAAGTAAATGAAATGATGAAGAAATAAAAAAGAAATGAACCACAAAATTATTAGTACTCACAGTAAAATCTGAGCTGCCTGAAGGTTGGACAGGGGCCCTCTAAGGCTTGGTACCTGGGTGTACACAATCTGCCTTCTGCCATAGTACGTATGCTAATGTTTATACTATAATTTTGCATAATTCAATAATGGCATGAACTTTCAAGCTTCTGCTGCAGTGTAGCTGAGACCTTCTGTGTTCTGTGATGTTGCAGAGGTTAGGCTGAAACTTGATTACCAACAATTCAAGACATTTCTTGGTCCCATCTTCAAGGGTCAAGCATGCATTATTTTTGGACTGCTTCACCTTGAAGATGGGACTGATATGATGTCTCTAATTGGCAGCAGTAATCAACTTCCAAACTGTCATGCAACACTGCAGAAGAGATAGGCCTTGCCTTAAATAACGGTAGTGTAAATGTATGATAAATTCATGTTTTGAAAACAATGGTATGTTTATGTGAAGATCTGCTTTCTGTCAGAATATATCAGATGCTGTGGCACCAAATCAAGATACACATATGTTTGCAACATATACAGAGAGTGTTGAGAGTCCTTACTCTATGTATTGCATATTTACAGTATTGTGTTATGCTTTCTTTGTCACTAGAACTGGCCTCTCATTACTGAGTACAACAATCTGTCATGTTGTGTTACATTTTGTAAAAACAATAAACAAGCAGTGAAGTATATTCTTTAATTGTATTTATATTTTAAAATTGTAACATTGTTACCACATTAAACAATCATATCTAGTTCCCTTGTATATTTGATTGCTTGTGTGGTGAGCTCAGTTGAATGCAAGTGTCATTATGTTTCTTATCTTGACTACCAAAATAGTGGTAATTGTGTCTCCAAAATGTCCAGGCTTCCTTAAAATAACGTCAATCTTAAGACTCAGTACTACCACACTGATAACAGCTATTCAATGCAATTCTAAACCTCCTTCAAACTAAACTTACAATAACCCCACTACCTTAATCCTTTCACTGCTAACTATTCAGTACCCACCCATACCGCCTATACACTTTTTAGGAATTTTCTTTATGAAGAAATTGCATAAAAAATACTGACCCTTTTCTTACACTATCATGATTATTTGGGAGTACTTGTACACATAATTTTAACAATCCATGTGAAGGCCAAATTCAGGTGATGTAGAGAGCAATAATGTATTATACCAAAATATTCTGTTACGGTACACAAGGCAGCATTGAGGCCTGAGATTACATTTGTTATGCTCATGATACATGGAAGTACATGCCCAGTAGCTGAATATATTCATGAACTTATGTAGTACAGTACATGATATAGAATACACAGTTCATTACAGTCTGTGATTATATGATGAAGGTAACTTTATATACTGTGACATGTGTCAGATTACTGCACACCTTTCCACTCTTGTTTTAACAGTTTCTGAATATCCTGTAACAACAAAAGTAATTTTACTTATCTGTTTAAGAGTAACCACAAGAAATTTTAAAAGCGTATATAGGGTAGCAAGTCCATAAACATAATAAGACAAGAGGCACAACGAAACACAACTGCTTGCTGAACATAAATTCTATAACTGCAGGGTCCCCAGTAAAACAGCACCCCCTTCAGGTTCCCCTCGCAGAACACCCACAGAGTGAAATGAGCCCCGCTCCAAGTTCCCCAACAGAGCCCCAGTGGACAGGCCTGTTTCCTGAGCTTTTTTTTTTAGATATCTCCCAGAGTCCCCAATAAACAAGGTCTCCTAGTAAAACAAAATCTCACCTTCCTCTCAAAAGTCAACATATCAAAAAGAGAGATCAGAGTTTCACTGACATGTAATGTACTGACACAGTATTTTTGGGCATTTTGTCAAATGTCTAATGTTACATACATACATATATCATTTCGTAGGTTCATAATTCTGCCATACAACAGACATGAAACTTGTCAGGTAAAACACTACACACAAACAAAAACAAATGAAGACAATACAATACAATGCAATACAATACAATGCAATACAATAAACAAATATCAAAACAACAGTCTCCAAATCAAACACTGAGCATAGCATAACAACAAGGTAATACAATATAAATTACAACAGAAATAATTTATAAAATTAATTATCTCTGCCGAACTCCAAAGTTCTTTGGCAGAGTAAAACAAGTTATTTAAAAGATATCATTTTTAGATTGTTTCCTATCATTCTTAAGGTTTAAAAACATTGCTGGGCAGACCGTTATATATATATGTTTTTTGGAAACACGGTGTTTTGGAAGCCCGCTCTGTTTTCTTTTTCAAGCAAAGAAGCACTTAACCTGGTGGACCCCTTAGTTTGAGCTATTCTCAATCAGTGGGAGCCATAAAAACAGTAATTTGTTAAAAAATGTACAATGAGAGCAGATCTAGTCCAAGGGTAGTAACAGGAACATGGCTACTGAAATACGAAAAAATAATTACAAGACTAAAAAATAAAACCTGGACCAATGCACAAATTAAAAACCATAAAAAAAGGGCCATGACCTCAGACTGATCAGACCAAAGACACAACACAAAAGTCCAGAATTCAGGTGTTTAAAAATTCTTAACACAACAAATTCCGTCTTTGGGAAAAATTATGAAATTTCATCATGGGTTTAAGTTAACAAACCGTGAAATATAAATTTATTATTCGGGCACTGTGGATCGTAATGACACTGCAGTGCGTCTCAACAAAAGTGACTGTGAAGGTTGAATAAAGATAGACCAACTTGGTGTCACTTGCTTTATTATTTCACTATTTACTGCTTAACATGTTTCGAATGTTAGTACATCCATCTTCAGGAGCTTGCAACTTATTGTG
>Ga0209755_10008094_pt1 | contig 11301 bp, 13 predicted proteins | sample TergutCo191P1_FD_187301 | JGI IMG/M metagenome (GOLD analysis project Ga0209755, IMG submission 187301) | Cornitermes sp. P1 segment gut microbial communities from Petit-Saut dam, French Guiana - Co191P1 (SPAdes) (version 2) | ecosystem: Host-associated > Arthropoda: Insects > Digestive system... | reverse complement strand
GACGGCGTTAAAAAACCAAAAGGCAAGGGTGGTAAAACAAATATTCTGTTGATTCGCACAGGCGAGTCAAAGCGCGGAGTGATTGGGCTTCATCAAAGCGGTTTACAAAACGAACAATCCAGAGGGCTTTCCGTCCGCTTTAAAGGCGTTGACGATGAGGGAATTGCCTCATACTTGCTGTCGCTCTACTGCTCAGCCGCCATACTTGCGGATGATGCTATCGCTGTTCTTGAAGACGTAGAAGTAGGCGATTACTATGATTACACCTAACGATACGGGTTTTGCGCAGTCAGAGTTTACGCAAGCGGAATTATCCTCTTATGGACTGCCAAGCGAAAAAGAATTGTCGGATTGGGCGCAAAGTTATTTCCCGGAGCTTAACGGAAGACTTAATAATAGAAAATCTGAAAATGCTGATCCATCTTCCTTTTCTCCGATTATTGTTCCGGGTACAAGCATCCCGGCCTCAAGCACAAATTTATCATCTTTTGATGTAAACCGTATCCGCGCTGACTTTCCGATTTTGAATGAAAGACTGAGTAACGGCAAGCAGTTAATATGGCTTGATAACGGCGCGACTACGCAAAAGCCGCGTCAGGTGATAAACCGTATCAGTTATTTTTACGAGCATGAAAATTCAAACGTACACAGGGGAGCGCATGAACTTGCCGCACGCTCGACAGATGCGTATGAAGCCGCAAGAGAAACTGTTGCAATGTTTTTGGGCGCGCCGTCAAAAGACAACATTATTTATGTGCGCGGAACCACAGAGGGGATAAATCTTGTAGCGCAAAGTTACGTGAAACCTCTTTTGAAACAAGGCGATGAAATTATTCTTACCATTTTGGAACATCATGCGAATATTGTACCCTGGCAAATGATCGCGCAGGAAACGGGAGCGGTTATTAAAGTTGCTCCTGTTGACGATACAGGGCAGATAATTTTATCGGAATACCAAAGATTGTTTACCGGTCGTACAAAGTTTGTTTCCATTACTCATGTCTCTAACGCGTTGGGAACAATTACGCCTGTCCATGAAATGGTGCAGATCGCTCACCGTTACGGGGTTAAAATTTTAATTGACGGAGCGCAGTCTGTGGCTCACACTCCGCTTAACGTAAGCGAATTGGATGCGGACTTCTATGTTTTTTCGGGTCACAAGATTTTTGCGCCGACTGGAATCGGTGTCGTGTATGGAAAATCTTCTGTACTTGAAGAAGCAAAACCGTATCAGGGCGGCGGCAACATGATTAAAGACGTAACATTTGAACGCACAACTTATAATCCTGCGCCAAGCAAGTTTGAAGCGGGTACGGGAAACATCGCGGACGCTGTCGGTCTTGGAGCCGCTCTTAATTACGTTATGCAGTTAGGTCTTCCCAACATCGCCGCTTACGAACACGAACTTCTTGATTACGCGACACGCGAATTAAAAAAGATAAACGGTTTGCGTCTTATCGGAACGGCGAAAGAAAAAGCGAGCGCTTTATCATTTGTTTTAGATGGGAGAAGCGTTGAACAGGTTGGAAAACATTTGGCGGAGTATGGTATTGCGGTTCGAGCAGGTCATCATTGCGCACAGCCTATACTGCGCCGTTTTGGATTGGAAGCGACGGTTCGCCCGACTATCGCTTTTTATAATACAGCGGACGAAATTGACGCTTTGGTAAGAGCTGTCAGAGAAATCGCATAACAGGAATAATTATGAGTTACAATATTTTTGACATGGTCGGTTACACTCCTGTGATTGAATTAAAAAATATTTCTTGTGGTTTGGAAAATGTCAGCATATTCGCAAAAGCCGAATTTTTAAATCCAAGCGGTTCTGTTAAAGACAGAGCGGCAAGAGCGATGATACTTCACGGGATTGAGACAAAGGGACTGACAAAACAAAAAACAATTTTAGATTCCACAAGCGGCAATACCGGTGTTGCGTATGCCATGTTCGGTGCGGCGCTCGGATATAAAGTAAAACTTTTTATGCCGTCAAACGTAAGCATGGAGCGAAAAAAAGTAATAAGAGCTTACGGAGCAGAAATAATCGAAACAGATCCGCTTGAAGGTTCTGACGGCGCGTATAATGCCGCCATAAAAGAAGCTCAAGACAAACCGGATTTATATTTTTTTCCGAATCAATACGACAATTTTGAAAATTCTCAAACGCATTATGACACAACAGGCGATGAACTATACAAACAATGCAAGCCCACTCACTTTGTCTGCGGCACAGGCACATCGGGTACTTTTATGGGCGTATCAAAAAGACTAAAAGATTACGATGCTTCTATTCAGATAACGCTGATGCAACCGGATTCTCCTTTTCACGGACTGGAAGGAATGAAGCACATGGCGACAACTTTTAATCCTAAAATTTTTGATGAAAGTATTGCCGATAACCGCATTGAAGTAAAAACCGAAGACGCATATAAAATGGCGCGCCGTCTTGCTTCAGAAGAAGGTTTATTTGTCGGCATAAGTTCAGGTGCGAATGTACACGCCGCGCTTGAAATCGCAAAAAAACTTTCCTCCGCTTCCGGAAGAAGTGAAGATTTAAATGTTGCAACCATACTTTGCGACAATGGATATCGATATCTCTCTGAACCTTTATGGAGGGATATTTAATGCTCAATCTTTTTTCTGAATATGAAAAAATTATCCGCTCTGAAGGCGAAAGCGCGTACCCCAATGAATGTTGCGGCATTTTAATCGGCGAGATTGACGGCTCAGGCGTAAAAACGGTAAAACACACAGAAGCTATCCGCAATGCACGTGAAGACGGTGAACAGTATCATCGTTTTTTAATTAGGCCCGAAGACATGATGCAGGCGGAACAAACAGCGCGGAAAAGAAAACAGGATGTAATCGGTTTTTATCATTCGCATCCCGATCATCCGGCTCTTCCATCTGATTATGATAAAGAACACGCGCTTCCTTTTTATTCTTATATAATCGTATCTGTTAATAAAAGCAGAGCGGAAGAATTAACAAGCTGGGAATTAACAGCGGACAGAAAAAAATTTGAAAAAGAAAATATTTATAAAGGAGAATAAAAATGATTAAAATTTTAATACCTTATGCGCTCAGGTCTTTTACCGAACGTAACGCGGAAGTGGAAGTAAAGGGAAAAACCGCAGGCGAGGCGCTCAATGCGCTTGTATGTATTTATCCTGATATTAGAATGCATTTATTTGCAGATAACGTGACCTTACGCGATTTTATCAATCTTTTTATTAACGGAGAAAATATTAACTCCTTACAAGGGCTTGATACCCCTGTTGCAGATAACGGCGAAGTAATGATAATCCCTGCTATCGCCGGAGGGAAAAATGGCTTTAGAACTTACCAATGAAGAAATTTCCAGATACAGCCGTCATTTGCTTCTGCCTGAAATCGGCGTAGAGGGGCAGGTAAAATTAAAAAACGCGAAAGTTTTAATTGTAGGCACAGGGGGATTGGGCGCTCCTATCGCGCTTTACTTGTCCGCGGCAGGAGTCGGAACAATCGGTCTTGTTGATTTTGACGAAGTGGATGCGTCAAATTTACAAAGACAGATTATTCACAGTTCCAAAGATATAGGAAGACCGAAGGTTGCGTCAGCAAAAGACAGAATCAAAGGTATCAACCCCTTTGTGAATGTTGTTGTGCATAACACCATGCTGACAAGTAAAAACGCGCTTGAAATAATCTCCGATTACGACATTGTCGCGGACGGAACGGATAATTTTCAAACGCGCTATCTTGTAAATGATGCATGTGTGTTTCTGGGAAAATTAAATATTTACGGTTCTGTTTTTCAATTTGAAGGGCAGTCAAGCGTGTTTTGCGCTTCTAAAGAAGCGCACGCGGCAGAGGGTCCTTGTTACAGATGTATCTATCCTTCGCCTCCGCCTCCGGGGCTTGTCCCTTCTTGCGCCGAGGGCGGGGTTATGGGAGTTTTACCCGGCATTATCGGAACCATTCAGGCGGCGGAGACGATTAAAATGATTGTCGGTGGAGCTAAACCTTTAATAGGGCGCTTGCTTCATTTTGACGCATGGCGCATGACGTTCCGCGAACTTAAATTGGAAAAAGATTCCAATTGCCCTGTGTGCGGGAAAAATCCGTCAATCAAAGAGTTAATCGACTACGAACAATTCTGCGGATTAAAAAAAGATAAAGACTCAGAGCCAATAGAAACAATTACTGCAATCGATTTAAAAAAGCGTTTGGATACCGGAGATAAAATTCAATTTATAGATATCCGCGAACCGCATGAACGCGCCATCGTCAAATTTCCAAATGCGATCATTATGCCGCTTGGTCAGCTTGTAAGGCGAATGGACGAATTGGATTCAAACATCGATTCCGTTTTTTTATGCAAAATAGGTCAGCGCAGTATTTTAGGAATTCGCGCCTTACGCGAAGCAGGCTACAAGGGAAAACTTTTAAATTTGCAAGACGGCTTAAATGCATGGGCGCGTGATGTCGATAATTCGATGCCGGTGTATTAATCTTGGAAGCATGATAAAAATATGATAAAATAATTTTATTAAAATGATCAATTCAAACGAAGCTCCTGCGGCAATCGGTCCCTATTCACATGCGGTTGAAGCAGGCGGATTATTGTTTACATCAGGTCAAATTCCCATTCTGCCTGAGACAGGCGAACTTATAGCCGGCGGAATTAAAGAACAGACCGAGCAGGTTATTAAAAATTTAAAAGCGGTATTAAACTCTGCAGGCAGCGATCTTGCCCATGTTGTTAAGACTGTTTGCTTTCTAACAGATATGGCGGACTTCGCCGCTTTTAACGAAGTATATGCCGCGCATTTTATAAATAAACCTGCCCGTTCCTGTGTCGCAGTACGCGCTCTGCCAAAAGGTGCGCTGGTGGAAATTGAAGCGGTTGTACAGTTAACCTAAACTATTGACAGAATAAAATTCTTTTAGTATCCTAATACTTAGTAAACATATCTGTTTACCAATTTTATCATCATTTGGAGGAAAAATGAAAAAAACGCTTCTTGGACTGCTTATTGTAAGCATACTGTTTACCCTTTTCGCAACAGGGTGCAGCTCAAAAAAATCAGGCTCCGAACTTACCGTGGGGGCAACACCGGTTCCGCATGCAGAACTTCTTAATCTGGTTAAGGAAGATTTGGCATCACAAGGTATCACATTAAAAATTGTGGAGTTTACTGACTATGTTCAGCCTAATTCCGCTTTAATCTCCGGGGATATCGATGCAAATTTCTTTCAACATATTCCTTATTTGAATTCAAACGGAGATTGGACAGCGCAGCTCAATTCTGCTTTTGGAGTGCATATAGAACCCTTTGGATTATACTCATCAAAAATTAATAATATCGATGATCTGCCGAACGGCGCTTCCATTGCCATTCCAAACGATCCGACAAACGGCGGACGGGCTTTACTCCTTCTTCAATCTAAAGGATTAATTACCTTAAAAGATGGCGCAGGATTGAACGCAACCTCCCGCGACATAAACAGCAATCCTAAAAATTTCCGCTTTCGTGAACTTGAAGCAGCCTTGCTTCCTCGTTCATTAAACGATGTTGACGCTGCGGCTATCAACGGTAACTTTGCGCTTCAGGCAGGTTTTAATCCCATCAATGACGCGCTTATTATCGAAGGCGCGGATTCTCCTTATGTGAATATAATGGTTGTCCGAAAGGGAAACGAACAAGACCCGAAAATTATCGCTCTTAAAAATGCCCTGTTAAGCCAAAAAGTTAAAGATTATATTACTAATAATTATAACGGCGGTGTAGTTTCGATTTTTTAATTTTCAATACCTGACACCTTCGTAATATAATCATAATGCGGTGGTGTCAGGCGTTAAATTATGGTATTCTATTTATAATGATCATTCTTAAAGGCATCTGTAAAGCATATCCCGGCATTACTGTTCTGCAAAATATTTATATAAGAATCCCGGATAATACAATTTTTGGAATTATCGGAAAAAGCGGTGCGGGAAAATCAACCTTATTGCGGATAGCCAGTCTCCTTGAAAAACCTGATAACGGTGAAGTTATTTACGATTCACAAAGGGTTGATATTTTAAAAGGACGGCTTCTGTTAGAACAACGCAGAAAAATGGGGATGATATTTCAAAATTTTAACCTTTTAGGATCGCGCAATGCGGCGGACAATATCGCTTACCCTCTTGAAATTGCCGGAATGAACAGAAAAGAAATCAATAAAAGAGTTGATGAACTTTTAGAAATGGTGGGTATAAAAGATAAACGTAAAGCAAGAATGAGCGAACTTTCAGGTGGGCAAAAACAAAGAGTGGCAATCGCAAGAGCTTTAGCCGTAAATCCGCAAGTGCTTTTCTGCGATGAGGCGACAAGTTCCCTCGATCCGCAAACCACACGTTCTATATTAGCACTCATAAAAGATTTACATTCAAGATTGAATATCACTGTATTTCTTATCACCCATCAAATGGAAGTAATCCGCGAAGTATGTCAGGAAGTCGTTGTTCTTGAAAAAGGGATTGCTGTGGAACAAGGAAAGGTTTCCGAAATATTTAACGCGCCGAAAACACAAGCGGCAAAGGATTTAATTAATGGATAACGAAAGATTAATGGAAGTCCTTTCTATGCTTCCGCAAGCGACTTATGAAACTGTTTTCATGACATTCGCATCCGCTGTTCTTGCTTCCCTTCTCGGCTTCCCTCTGGGAACTTATCTTTTTGTAACTTCCCCTGCAGGTCTTACCCCGAGGAAAATAACATACAATGTAGCTTCCCGTATTGTAAACCTGCTTCGTTCATTGCCTTTTATTATATTGATGATTCTTCTAATCCCCTTCACAAGGTTGCTTATAAAAACCAGCATAGGACCTACCGCGGTTATCATCCCGCTTTCAATAGCCGCCGCTCCCTTTGTCGCGCGCGTTGTAGAATCCGCTCTTGAAGAAGTGGACAAAGGCGTGTTAACCGCAGCGAGAGCGATGGGCTCTACTAATTTGCAAATCATCTTTAAAGTACTGATACCTGAAGCCATGCCCGCGCTTATTTCCGGTCTCGCCCTTACTATCATAAATCTTATCGGCTACTCAGCGATGGCGGGCGCTCTTGGCGGCGGCGGTCTCGGAGATCTTGCAATCCGCTACGGTTACTACCGGTTTAGAATTGACGTAACAATAGCCGCCGTCATCATCATTTTAATTCTTGTTGAGATTGTACAGATGACAGGTACGATAATTAGCAGGCGGCTTTTGGCGAGACGGTGATAATTTAGTTATCCATATTGAATACATACTAAACATATAGTATTATTCAGTTATGGACATAAGCACGCTCTGCATACATGGCTGTGAAAAAAAATACGACATAACCGGTGCAGTTTCAGTTCCTATTTTTGCATCCTCAACCTTCGCTCATCCCGGTGTCGGGCAGAGTACGGGCTTTGATTATTCACGCAGTCAAAACCCGACAAAGGAACATCTTGAGCACACCGTAACAGCGCTTGAAGGCGGTACAGATACGATAGCGTTTTCATCAGGCATGGCGGCGGTTAGCGTTCTCATGGAATTATTTTCACCGGGCGATCATATTGTTGCTTCTTACGATTTATATGGCGGCACTTTCCGCTTTTTTACTCACATCTCGGAAAAAAACGGGATAAAGTTTTCTTATGCAACAAGCGCGGAAGAAATTTCCGAGGAAATTACATCTGATACAAAAGCGGTTTTTATCGAAACTCCGACTAATCCGATGATGAATGTGGTTGATATTGAAGCGGTAGCGCATATAACTCAAGAGAAAAATCTTCTTTTAATTGTTGATAACACTTTTTTAACCCCGATTTTTCAAAAGCCGCTGGCGTTAGGTGCAAATATTGTCCTGCATAGCGGGACAAAATATCTCGGCGGTCATAACGACACGCTTGCAGGATTGCTGACTGTAAAAGAAAACGCAAACACTGTTTGCGGATTGGCAGAAAAGCTGCGTTTTCTTGCAAAAACAACGGGCGGCTGTCTTTCGCCTTTTGACAGTTTTTTAATCATCCGCGGAATTAAAACTCTCTCTGTGCGGATGGAACGTCACAATAATTCCGCATTGCTTATTGCAAAATGGCTTACAAATCAAAGTAAAATAAAAAAAGTTTTTTTCATTGGTTTGCAGGATCATCCTGATTATGAAATATCCTGCCGTCAGGCAAGCGGCTTCGGCGGAATGATTTCTTTTACCGTTGATGATGAGCAAACTGCAAAATCTATTTTAGAAAACGTAAAAATTATTAAATACGCTGAAAGCCTTGGCGGCGCGGAAAGCCTTATCACATACCCTCTCCTGCAAACTCACGCCGATCTTCCGCAAAATGAACGTGAAGCGCGTGGAATTAACGGCTGTTTACTGCGCTTATCGGTCGGTCTTGAAGCGGCGGATGATATTATCAATGATTTAAAACAAGCGATTGAAGGCGGTAAATGAAATACGATTTTAATACTGTTATAGAAAGAAGAAACACTTACAGTATTAAATACGATCCCGCATCAAGAGGAAAACCCGATGATGTGTTGCCCATGTGGGTTGCAGATATGGATTTTGCAGCTCCTCCCTGTGTGCTGGACGCGCTGATTGCCCGCTCTCAGCATGGGATTTTCGGTTACAGCGAACCCGGCGCGTCTTATTTTTCCGCTGTGCAAGAATGGTATAAAAACCGTTTTGAATGGAATACAGAAAAAAATTGGCTTCTGATAACCCCAGGAGTTGTAAACGCTTTATTTCTCGCTGTCCGCGCTTTTACAAAACCGGGAGACACCGTTTTTATCCAACAGCCTGTTTATTATCCGTTCAGCTCTTCTGTAAAAAACGCAGAGCGCACATTGCTTGTCAATGAGCTTGTCTACAAAAACGATTATTACACAATAGACTTTGATAATTTTGAAAAAAAAATAAAAGATGCAAAACTTTTTATTTTGTGTAACCCGCATAACCCTGTCGGCAGGGTATGGAAACGCGAAGAGCTTTTACGCATGGGAGAAATCTGCCTGCGTTACGGTGTTACCGTCATCTCAGACGAAATTCATCAGGATATTGTGTTTTCACCTAACAAACATCTTGTGTTTGCAAGTCTTGATGATAAATTTGCAGATAACACTGTTACATGCACATCTCCTTCAAAAACTTTTAATCTTGCCGGTTTGCATCATGCTAATATTTTTATTTCCAATGACAAGTTACGCGCTCTTTTTAAAAAAGAATATGAAAGCTGCGGTTTAAGCCAGCCTAACATTATGGGGATTGTTTCCTGCGAAGCCGCTTATAAAGACGGGGCACAGTGGCTGGACGAGTTGATCGATTATCTGTACGGAAATATGTCGCTTTTGGATAATTATTTAAAAACGCATATTCCGAAAATCAAACTTGTAAAACCTGAAGGGACATATCTTGCATGGCTTGATTGTTCGGGGCTTGGGCTTTCCGCAAGCGAATTAGTTTCGGCAATTACAGAAAAGTGCAAGTTATGGCTGAATGACGGCGTCATGTTTGGAAAAGGGGGAAACGGTTTTCAGCGGATGAATGCCGCCTGCCCCCGTTCTGTTTTAGAAAAAGCCTTAGGCGCTTTAAAGAATTTAAATTAAGAGGTGAACCTGTGAAAGTATCGACAAAAGGAAGATACGCTTTGCGGATGCTGCTCGATTTAGCGGAACATAGGGAGCAGGGTTTTATCCCGTTAAAAGATATCGCGGAAAGGCAGGATATTTCGAAACAGTATCTTGAGCAAATTGTTTCTATCATAAGTTCTTCGGGAGCGCTTCGTGCAAACCGCGGCAAACAGGGTGGTTATATGCTGTCAAAAGAACCTGCGGCATACACTGTCGGTCAGATATTGCGTCTAACAGAAGGCAACCTCGTACCCATCGCCTGTCTAGAAGATGATGTTAATCAATGTGAGAGAGCAGAGAAATGTAAAACTTTATCAATGTGGAAAGGGCTTAATAAGGTTATTGCAGATTATCTTGACGGTATTACCTTGCAGGATTTACTTGATAAAAATTAATCCATCATTTTATAATCAATTTTATAGAAGATATTTTAATAGTATTTTTATATTTATCTTGTATGTTTTTTTATACATATTTTATCTTGTTTATCGTCTTTATTTTGATTGATTAAATTGCGTAAATCTATATAATATATAGACTTATGTTAACAGAAATTATGTTAATCCTACTTGGCATAGTTTTTGCTAATTACTTTATATGTATAAAACGATAACATTGATACAATCATTTTTTTTTAATCAGAACGCACGGGTTATCGTTGCTGGAAAGGATTTTAGTGAGTTAGAAGTTGAGATTGTCAGAAAATCCATTCATTTCCTTGTCGCTCTAGTCCCTTCAATGGCTGCTATTAATAAAACGGCTACGGTTTTTTTGCTTTTAATTGGGACTTTAGCTTATACATTGATGGAATATTTACGTCTTTCAGGCGTAAAAGTACCTGTTATCTCTTATTTGACCGGTAAGGCTTCCAGACCGCGTGATAACGGTTGTTTTGTAATGGGACCTGTCACATTAGGTTTCGGCGCGTTGCTTGCTTTGTTGTTTTACCCGTCTTCTGCCGCCGCTATTGCGATTTATGCCCTTGCTTTTGGTGACGGAATCGCCAGTTTGATAGGCAAGTTTTTCGGCGTTTTGCGCCCCGCTTTTCTTTTTGGAAAAAGCGTTGAAGGTTCAATCGCTTGTTTTACCGTAGTTCTGGCAAGCGCTTATGCGGTTTCCGGAAACTTACATATTGCATTTATTGCGGCTTTTACCGCCACTGTCGTAGAAGCTATGCCGCTGAAGGATTATGATAATCTTGCCATTCCGGTAATTGTCGGTTTGGCGGTTCAATCCGTTTTATTTATTTAGGCTTTTATTTTTTTTTGCTTGACAAAATGTTAAATAATGATTAGATTTACATACAGGATATCATATTACCGGGATTTATCGGGTTTATTCTTCAGAGAGTCATCTTTGAAAGACGCGCGCCTTATATTTTTTTGGCGTAAAACCATGCGTTAATAACACACGAAATTAGGTTATTTCCTTAATAAAAATCTGTAAAGATTTTTATCGAAAACGCTTGACAAAGCGTGAAAGGAGATGTATCTTCAAAAAACTCGCGTAAAAATTTTTTAAAAACGCGAGACGGGGGTTTTGCGCCCCATGATATTTGGCAACAAGCCCGACTTAGAAAAGGGTCGGGTATTAGGGAAGGGGAGAGAGACGGATCGGCGAGTAGCCGGTTCGGAAGAGAAGGAGGCGCGGCGGAAAGTTGCACGGACGGAAGTCCG
>Ga0209755_10008093_pt1 | contig 11302 bp, 5 predicted proteins | sample TergutCo191P1_FD_187301 | JGI IMG/M metagenome (GOLD analysis project Ga0209755, IMG submission 187301) | Cornitermes sp. P1 segment gut microbial communities from Petit-Saut dam, French Guiana - Co191P1 (SPAdes) (version 2) | ecosystem: Host-associated > Arthropoda: Insects > Digestive system >... | reverse complement strand
GCATTAGCAAATATACAACCTTACATACTGACCCATGAAGAAATGCACTGAATCAACATGAAATGGATATTCATATGTAACTTCAATTTAGAACTGCTATTTGCCTGTCTACCCACAAAAAAAAAATCCTACTGCTCCCAATCTGATATCTCACTGATCTGGCTAATGACACTTCAAAGCAGGAATAAAGACAATGAGAGAAAGCCAGTCTAAGCATTGATTAAAATAATTACTTAAGTGTGTCTTGCAACATTTGTCATTCAGTAGGACTGAATGCACATCTGAATTTCCAACCATTCAAGGAAATTCAATATTAGATATCCACAACAAATTGAAAAAGTCTGCTCTAAGAAAAAATTCAGCCCACCAGAAAACTACAGTACTCTCACTGTAGCATGTTATCTGATCTAAATTTAACAAGAGATGGGGAAAAAATAACCCTTTGGCAACCAAATTATGTGCCCACTGCACTATGCAGAAGACCCAAGATTTGAATGGCTGTCCATTACTTTGCATGTTTTTGGTTGATGACTTTAGATGACATTGATTTTTCTCAGCATAACGATGTACATAGTCATCTTTCAGCACCAACTGGTTAATGGTACTGTGAAACCTATTATCAAGTTTTTCTGACATGAATAAAAGCATAGGAAAATGATACAGGCAGGGAAGTTCTAAAGGTGTCAGAGTCATACCAACCACAATAAATATAAAATGCATGCAGGAAAATGACACATAGCAGAATGATGGATAGAGGCTTCATTGTACATGTTCTGGTACTATTTGAAAGTAAGCACCATCACTTGTCCAACAACACATGCTCAGATCACTGGTTCTTAATTTATTTGATGACTTCAGTAAGCTTTTTTTGTACAACATGATAGGACTGTGAATGATGAATAAAAGAGCATATGACAGGTCCACCACCTACTTTATAGTAACATCCACACATGAATAAGGAGGGACTGACCTAACTATGAAAACCTCAAATACCACAGCCAGCCTCAGGACCAATACTCAAACCTGAAACTTCCCACATATGAAGCAGAAGTGTTAAGCATTACATTGCAACATTCTGTAAATATCTTATTTGCAGAACACAAAGTTCCCAGTTGCTCCATGTCATTTTGTTTAATGATGGTTTACTGCATTCTTAGAGGCAATGGGAACCACGGACTGTACAAATGCATTTACCCAAACATTAAGACGGGAATTTAAAGAAATATACCCCACTGTGTACAGCTCAATCAAGGAAAAATGCTAAGTTTTAAGTCAAACACAACATTTATTTCATTCACAAATACAGGCAAAATATTTTGGATAAATTAATCAATCTTGAACAAGGCCTGATGAAAATTAAATAATTAATCTGAAATATGAAGCCTGTATATATGCTGTGTTTGACTGAAAACTTGGCATTTTTCCAGGATAAGACAAGAAGTTTTTCCTCAATTACCATCTAAAAAATTGGGGGTTAAAATCATGCACAAATTTCAACATGCTGTTTGATAGGTCAAACAACTCTGCAACAGCTGTAGCTAGGAAAATGAATAAAATTCCACAGATGCTGCAATAATTAAATATATTATTGTATATTGTCCAGTTCATTACTGATATGCTGACAGCACATTTAGTGTCAATTACTGAAGTGAGAAATTGTTTAAATTTTCACTATAAAATGGGTTATTGTGTGGACAAAAAGGTACAACAGCATCTAAAATACCAAAATTACTGTGTTCCAGTTACATTAAATTAATGATAATTAAGCACACAGAAGAAAGCAACACCTTAAGTGAGGCACAGAAATTCCATGTCATGAAACAGAATGCATGATGCTGGAGGAGAACTCTTTTTACAGTCAGCAAATTTATCCTGAAAAGCATTTCATGGGCACAAGCACAGGAATTTCAATATCAATGACTTAAAAATTCTGGAGTTAAAGAATGGCCCATCTGCTACTGGACAGACAATACAAATGAAGAGCTCAGAAGCTGCTATATCTCTGAAGATTCTGCAATAATATTTCGAAGCTAGTAACAGTTGGGTCATAAGAGGTTAGCAATTCATCAGAGAGAAAAGCTTTCCGGTCTACCTTGAAAAAGTAATAATGTACCAGCACTACATAATTTTTTAAACCACAAACATGACTGTATCTTACGAGAAACAAACAATGCAGACAAAATTCCAGTTGTCTTGATATGCCAACCAGCACTATAATTGATGAAACAAAAGCACCAAAATCAGTACTTGCCAACACAACAGGACATGAAAAACTGGAAATAACAGTGATGCCTTCAGTTTCAGCTGATGGAAAGGGACTGATACTATATATTATTCCGAAGAGAAAGATTCTTCCAAATGAAAAACGTTCTTTGTGGAATTTACAGAACTCACAGCCAAATGGCTGAGAGGAGAATGGGACAGAACACCAGTTGCCCTTCTGAAAAAAGTGGAATACTAGTTTTCAAAGCTTTCAAAGGTCACTATGGAGAGAAAGTAACATGACAAACAATGTATGTATAAACGTAACATTGAGGCACATTCATTAACCACTGCTGCCATGGAAAAGCAATAAGTACTACATATTCTGAGTAGAGGTCTGCAATGTCCATGCCCCATATTATATTGTCATCTGTGGCCTGCCTGCCTCTACCAGATTATTCCACATTATCTCACATCCAGCACACTCCACCTCCACGAGCACCCACCATTCCCCCTAAAAAAGCTACTGTACATAAATTTGTGTTTTGATTTTCTCTACACATTTTATTAAAAAAACTTCTCATTCTAACAAGAATTCAGCACGATATTATCAAAAATGCACATACGTCTTCATGTTAAATACACACCATTCTTGTCAGATTTCAATGAAACTTAATTTCCTCAGTAGACTTTTAAAAAATACTCAAATATAAACTTTCATGAAAACCCATCCAGTGGGAGCCAAGTTGTTCCATCTCGATGGACTGACTGCCATGATGAAGCTAACAATTGCTTTTCACAGTTCAGCCAACATGCCCAAGAATGTTAATATCTAAACTAAATACAGATCCACTGATCATCCCAGAATGTAATACCTCACAGCTACAGGTTCTTGACATGGAAATCAAAGGCTGACTGTGTCATCTGTATGGGAAATAACTGATATCTTGAAATTGCCCACTGACACAACAGGAAACATAAGAAGACAATATGACGCTCTGCTTCAGCAATGGATTAAGACTGCTTGGAATGACACTTCACCAAACTCCAGTGTTTGAAGGTATGGAAAGTGCTGTGTGTCAAACAATATGAATGGAACAGAAGACGATGTACTGCTGCATGAAGATATTGAAGAAAACACTTTCTAGTGATGAGAGGGTTGGCTGTGACTAGTTAACTCAGCGACTTGTTTGTAAATTTTGTTTGCAACAACATTCTAATATTTTGACTACCACAATCATTTAATTCCAGAATACTATGCATGCAGACATTAAGTGACATAAAAACTCGGATAATTAGAATGTAAGAATTTTCCTGAAACTTAAGACTGTAGTAGGGGAGAGGGTTGTCTTGTATTTGGGCAAATATGGTATCTGTCTCAATTTTCAACTAGTGTATGTGCAAAGAACCTATCCAGCACATCTCATTTCTTGCCTAGGATTTGCACACATAACATGTACAATACTTGTCTCATTTCTCACTTAGCATGTGTCTACACAATCTGTCCACCAATTGTCTCATTTCTTACCAAGCACATCTGCACACAACTTGTCCAGGACTTCCTTGTGATACGTGTCCAGTGGAGGCAAATCTGCAATGAACTTTGTCAGTTGCTGTTCCTTGCATTTGTCCTGGCTGTGACCATCCTTCAAGCACAAACTGCAAATTTCTGGGTATTCCTGAAAGTGAATACTATAAATGAACACTAGTTTGTACACAAACATTGCTCATAAAGTTTACGACACTTGAAAGTATAAATCAAAAAAAGGACAGGCTATATTTAACTATTTGGGGAAAATCTGTGTGTTAATGTACCAGATTAAAACTTATTTCAGTCCACAAAGAGGGTACATCCCATAACAAATTAAACTGTTTTCATTCACAAAATGCCAAGAGAAGCTGAAAACTTCTTTTTCTGTTGTGCAAAGTTCAACACAGATATGGTCATGCTACTTCCATATAAAATATTGTAAGTTAGATGCAAACTATTTCAACAAAAATGTGTTCCTATCTGCAGGAAAAATAATTTCATAGCATTTCCTGCTCATATCAAGTTGTCAGAGTATGTAGATTATCAAATATGTTGCAAAACACGCAAGCTAGTTACGAAATTAAAATTTCAAACACCAAATGAAAAGATATTTATAGTTAACATGGCACATATGACATGTTGTGTAGTTGACACACATTGATTTTTTTTGTTGTGGTTTTCTCTTAGTATTCTTACATGTACTGCATGTTAGTCATAAGCTAAATTTACTCATGCTTAGTTCTCGCCTCTCTTAAGACCAGGCATGGGCGGAATATAATTTCCTTCCACTTTCTTTGTTTATAACTGGACTCGATAAGTGTATTGCGCTAGCAGTGTGTGGAGCCACACATGTAACAATAGCCACTTTTGTTCTGTGGGAGCAGTCTGCTGCGTAGCTAGAACTGTGTCTGAGCAGCAGAAGACGAAGTTGGACAGTCAGTGAGTGCGAACGGTAATGAAAAGTCCACTGGCGAGAATTGTCACTCACACATTTTAGTTGTAAATGCAATTATTCTACACTCTTACACAATAAAACTCCAATATATTCTGCTTGGGGATTACTGAGCATGTGTGCGGCCTGCCGTACTCCGTCTTAACCAGAGCTCCATCCTCCCTGGGAACAACATCTAAGATATGTTCCTCATCGGGTCCGCAACGGATACAACAGACATGAGTAATTTGTTTTATCAGAAACACAAGCCTAAGTTGCTTCACTGCACCTTATGAACAGAACACAGTGGTATATTTCCAATATATACCGAAAAAAATACAATTTTTCCTTAACATGCAATTTTAAGAGATAAACCTCTAATCCTTTGGGTTACATACTAGTAGTTTCAAATGGAAGAATATCTAGCTATTTTATATTAATTAGTTCTGACTAAAAGTTAAACAATGTACACCAGTTTAACCTTTTTCATCCTATGAGACCACATAATGGTCTTTAAAATGTACTGCTGAATGACCTAGTATGCCACATGCTGGTCTCTGTGTGTCTACTTGGCAGCAATTTCAATGTCCACACTACACCAGAAAAACTCAGGCTATCATGAGATACAACTGGCATTTAAATCCATCTCATAAAGGTTCAACAAGTTATGCATGTCCAATGTCCACCAAGAGTAATGCTTCTGGTGTATTTGTTTTGTTAGTGTCTCTAGAGGTTATATTGAACACACTCCCTAGCAAAACAGCAACCATTATAATAAGTACTCTAAGATTTACAATCAATCATCTGATATTACAAGAGAACAGGTTGACGACTGATCAGTCATTCTGCACGCTTGACCATCAACTGTTTCTCCAGCCTATGCTTATGCCTCACAATGACCACAGTCTACATCAATTACAAAAACCTGTCACTTCTGTCTCAGTGCATACCTCACAGAGAACATAGCCTATCTTCACCATCATGAAGACCAATTATGGCGAGAGAGATTATAAAGTATGTAGGTCTTTATACAAAGCATCTCTTGTTTTTTTTTTTAAACAAAATCAGATGTTCATGAATTTTAGCAAAAATCTCAAATATGAAATATCTGTCCTGTGGGACTACTCCATTCTGTGCAGACAGACAGACATGACAAAGCTGACAATCACTGTTCACAAATGTTCTGCAAATGCATCTAAAAATTTACTTGTCACAAAGTACATCATTGCACTGCATACAGAACCAAATACAAAGGTGATAACTGCAATGAACCTATCTGCATGGCTACTACAACCTGAAGAGGAAGACTTAACAAAAAAAGTGTGAAAACTCCACAGACCTCAGACTAATAACAACGCAAGTAATGAATACCTGATTCCCAATGAAGATCTGACCATGAAATTCATAATGCAGGTCAGTGCTGTTGAAACAAGAAAACATTTCTTGTGCTGCCTGGACAGAAACGGTAGTTGAGGTTTTCTGCAGTTTCTTTTCTACATCAGATGCAATTATGACAGTAGTACCTTGTATGCTAACACATGGATGATTATTAGTTCTGTTTTCGACAGCATTATCTACAGTACTCATATCCTTGTATGGCGAAGCCAATTTCTCTGGTGCATCCAAAAATATTTTATCAAAAATGGGCCCATTCTTTGTACGAAGAATTCTGAAGTACTTGTACGTGTTTTGAAAACATCTCATACAGTACTCAAAGCATACTTGAGTTGACATGCTTTGCGCCACATTTCGTTTTGGCAGGAAAGGATCTGAAATCAAATATTATTTTATGTAAATAATTCCACAGATAGAATAATACCAACATATTTTGAAGTGATATCAATTTGGAATCTGGGCATGCAATGTAATGTCAAAAAATCAAATCATTCCCTAAAGTTGCCTCCTAGGCAGGTTATTAAGCCCTCTCCAGATTCTCCTCTCTCCTCTAAAGGCTTCTGCTGTAGACATCAACTCTCACTGCTAATCTTTCCATCTCCCTTCAGTTGGGCTTTCATCCAGTTCCAGTATCACCAACAGTCATGCATGCAGCACCGTAATTTTTCATTCACTGTGCCATCCTAGAATCCAGCTATAGTCAAAGATGATCCATTCAATCATGATCAAAAATGCAAGATCTGCTATCTGGGAATTTACACAGCACCATTACTTTTCACTACTACTTAAAATGGCAGCACCCAGTCTTGCATGACCCGGTTCAAAGTTGCTGCAGCAGATAATAGTTGCACTATTCCACAGCTCAGCTACACATTACTCTGCCCAGAAAGAAATTCAGTTACATATTTTGCATTCCAATTTTCTGCACACAACACACACACACATATCACAAAGCCTTCAGCATCAATACATCACCTGCCATTTACTGATTTTCTAACCATGATGAGTTAATAGCTTTCATTCATATACCAACAGGTACAGGGACTGTACTCACTTAACTTCTACTGTGACATTAATTCTGGCTGCAGTGCCTTTGCATACACAAATAAGATAGATGAGGTGGTAAAAACTTACCCTTGTACGAAGCCATTCTATGTATGGTGGAATGTTCAAAGCATTGTCAGACCAAGAGACTAAATAGAAGGAATGATCGTATGCTTTACCTGCATTTACTGCAGTTATCTACTGAACATGAAACTGGGTAGGCCCTACACATATTCTGGATGAAAGTGGGGAATGATATTTCATATAACTATTAAAATGGAGCACACACCTCTTATTGCAATTCTTTTTCCCATCCACCGCTTTGCGTTGCTGCTTCGAAGAAGAGGGTTGGACTGCTGTATGCATACAACTCTTCCAACAAAATCAAAGTCCAGGGCATAAAATCGGAAGAGCTCTAGCCACAGCTCACCCAAAGACATTGTGTTCTCAGATGACCATTCTCCGTCAAAGTTTTTAGGATCTGAAATCAGTAATAAAACGACTAAATTGTTTAATATGTGGTGGAAGAATAACTTAACAGAAACCATTTAAATGCTAATTACCAATATTAATATTCCATAAAAATATTTTCTAGAAAAACATGATTAAAAATGATATGCTCATGTCCTGTTTACTGCTATTCTTTATGACCCCCAAGTTTAATCCACAGGCTACTTTCCTAAATAACAGCTAAACTACTTAACTATACATTTTTAATCAGTGTCAGCCACACACAACAACATTAAGGTTTATTTAAAAGGTGAATAGTTCTGGATCTAATTTGGAGCCACCATCAGGCCTTATCCAAGAACAAAGATATAAAACACTTTAAAACTGCAGCTTTAAACTGTAACGTTGTTGTGTGTGACTATCAATGAATACTCATATAAGATTACAGTACTCAAATATGTCAGCAGTCTATGTTGGCCAAAAACTTCAAGTAACAACTTATTGCAAAGAATGCACCAGTCTTATATTAATACATTATGAATGGTGCAATAATATGAATTTTAAACATGAACTAAAGCTCTACACTTCGGCATAACAAATGTACTTCCCATAGAACACCACACAAACTAAACACTTAAGAATTTTTACAGGTGAATTAGAATAGAGTAAAACTTACTGCAGATGGCACCATGTACGATATTATCCCATATTCGATGTTTAAAATTTAGTACCAAAACTTCCCCATATGATTAACATATACGTGGAGATTTTAGTAAATTTTTCATTTAAAGCTATTTTCTGTCTAAAACGCATGAAAAGTGCATTATGCAATAAACTTTTCACTCCCATTACATGTTTCATGCATCAAAATCTTAAGCAATTTCCCATTTGTTCAAGCTGTTTGAAACAGAGGATGATGAAATGACACTCTCAGTTCCCAAAGGCTACGTCCAAGGTTATTTTTGGCCTGTTTGCAATTGAGACAAATTATTATTACAAGGCTTGTAATAGACAAACATGACAATATAAGCCTTTCAACCACTACTACACTATTGCTATCAACTGTAAAGGGATTCAGGTCCAAACACTGTTAATGAATTTTAATAAAAGCTAAAAATCTGACAGACACAAACTCATGGGGCACAGACAATCTACATGGTGAAGAACCATTGGTTTAATGGGGTGCATATGAGTGTCTTGATTGTTTTACTTTAAATTCAACACTATGCAACACACTGCACACAAAATTTACACACATTTTGTGTTCACTTCACACTGCATACGTGAGTACAGCTTTTGTACCATAGAGAAATTAGTAACTTAACACATAATCAACATGAATACATCAAAAACCAGCATAAAAAGTGAGGCACTGTTAATTTACGAGAAGCTGAACACTGTGCACAGTGGACAAGACTGATGCCATGTCAAAGTTACTCACCAACACAGCACTTAACAAGTCCACTTTAAACACGATTTATCAATTGGAAACACAATTTTTAATGTAAGTAAACACCTGAGCCACAAGACAAAGAAAACAGCAATATACAAAACAGTACAATGCACACATATGGACTGGTTTCAGCAAAATGGGCCCTTCATTTGGGTTTTGCTTATAAAAATTACACTGTTTTGTGTTCAGAAACATGTCAAAATGACTGAAGGAAGCAATACTTAAAATGTAGTTTGATCATGTCAATTAAACACTTTATAGAGAACACATATGGAATGATATATTAGTAATGGCCTGTCAATTCAAATACATAATTTCAAAGTAACAACACATACACTTGCTTACCCTTTAAGAAGTTTTCCCACTTAATAAGCCTGATTTGTTAAATTCTTTCAGAAATGCCTCTAAGAGGCATGTTACTGCATGTTATAGCTACATACAACACAGACTTAAGAAATGCATATGAGTTGCAATGGGGGCAAATGATGATCATACACTACATAATACAACATGTATATACTATGGAAATCAAATTTGCAGTGTAAAAGACATGTATTTTTAACTAGAGTACAAACGATCTAAAACTGAAAGGTTATAATAAAAACCAACAAAAAGATAATTAAATTTATTATGTAAACATGCAAACAATACTCACCTAAATAGATATTGGGATCATTCTCAGCATTTGGGGCATCTACTAGTTCATGCAATACTGGCAAAACTGGCTCTCTAAGCTGCTGAAGGAAGTACACAAGCAGTAGTGGGAAAGCATGTGGTGGCCACATGCCAGCATCAGCACTATCAAGTCTGCAGTGCTGTAAGCATAACAAGTTATGGCTATCCACAGTTACAGAAGCTCATGTACCAGACAAATCTTCAACAAATTTGGCAGGAACTCTAAAATACTAAACTGAGAAACCACTAAACCAAACAGATGCTGTAGTCATTGAAATTTTTGGCACAGTACCACACAATCATGCTTCACATTTCAGGGGTTTTTTGTTCAAAACTTGGCCAGGAGATAAGGTATATGTTAATTCTGGGATAATTCCTTTAAGCAGGCCACCACTGTTCTCATCTGCATATAATGCATGGCAGTTTCGTTAGCAACTGCAAGTGCAGGAAATCCAAGGAGAGGGTAGTTATTTGGATGTTCATCTCAGAAAGCAAAAAAAGAATTTAAAAAAGTCATCTTGTGGTCAGTCCGGAGACTAGTTGATAGTACCACTGTGTGTTTGACTGAAAATGTTAAAATTCAACTATCTAAGGAAAAATTGTTCCTCTTAGAATTGCGTAAAATGAACATGAAAGCAGGTCTATTCCATGCTTCAGATAATGTACTTGCTGACAACAAAAACTCCTGCAAGGCGTCCACATTGTAACAGAACTAGTCAAAGAAAATCTACTGCCTTAAACTCTCTAAGTTTTTTTTAAAGAAGCCCCAAATTTCATCTATACAGAATATCATTCTCCTTGAGATTTACGAATTTATCAAATGTTTTGTCCTAAAAACCCGTCCATGGGTGGTTGGTTAGCGATCATTTACCAACTGGGCGGCAACTGAGGCAGACCTCAAATCCAGTATGTAACAAGACTGCAGTCAGTTATAAACCTCCTGCTTGATGTTCATCAAATTATCACATGTGACTTCTGCTACTAGCACATCATATTTTCAGTGGTGGCAAAAACCAGTTCAGAAGTGAATATACTAGAGCTACATGATATGCTGGATCTACAAGATGGTGTGACACATGATGTGTCAAAACATATTCTATCCAGCTGGTAGCAACAGGTGAGTCCTCAATTAGCTCAGTTATCAGACAGCAGTAGATCCAGCTGCATTTCCGCATATCATTCAAGGCGTAACATCCATCCAACCAAACAGAATGTGCTCAGAGAAGAAGTGTTTTGCTGCCATATTTTTCAAGAACAATGAACTTTTGCTAAATTAAAACTGGACCTCAAACATAAGGATCAGTGCAAACCATTCACTTAAGTAAAAGTGATTCATTTAAATTTCTTTCAGTTTTTCCTACGAAATTTTTTATACCCTTATGGTTTTCCAAGGAATTACACTGCTGAGATATGAACCGAATATTAGGGCTAGAAATGTATCAAAACTTGAAAAACCTGCTCAAACATCACTAACTTTCTGCTATACTGCATGATATCATCATACACGAGAGTCACATTCAGTCATCCCTGTGACAATGTTAAGCTCACAGACTGTATTACGATTCACTATTTTGAGAGTCTCATATGGCTATGTCAGATTTTTTTTTTTTTTTTGGGGGGG
>Ga0209755_10008092_pt1 | contig 11303 bp, 10 predicted proteins | sample TergutCo191P1_FD_187301 | JGI IMG/M metagenome (GOLD analysis project Ga0209755, IMG submission 187301) | Cornitermes sp. P1 segment gut microbial communities from Petit-Saut dam, French Guiana - Co191P1 (SPAdes) (version 2) | ecosystem: Host-associated > Arthropoda: Insects > Digestive system... | reverse complement strand
CCGGGGCTTTTTGCCCCGTGTTCGGGCCTATTTTAATTGTTTCAAATGCTTCGTCCTGGTAGTCAGGGTGAAAAGCCTTCAAAACAGCCTGTTTTTCATCCGCGTCCATGCGTTTTGGTTCGGTGCCCAGCCGTGCGCTCCGTGTTGCCTCAACCTTTTTTAATGACTCAAGCATATATTCGGGGTACATAACAATCTCCCTTTCACTCAATTACCCGTGTATTGTACAGCTCCCGCAGTTTTTCAACGGGGGCGGATGTGATTTCATCCATAACCCCATCATATTCGCCCGCGGTTATGGCTTCCACCGTTTTCAGGTTGTGGGCGGCTTTTGGTTGAATATATTTCCCCGTAAGTCGGCGGGCGATAAGCCCCACAAGGGAATGGGAAATGTTTGCGGGGCAACGGGCGCTGCATATGCCGCAAGCCACGCAGTCAAAGGATTCATGTGCGCATTTTTCCAGTTCGTTCCGCTTTGCGTAGGCGATATACCGCATTACATTAAGGCTTCGCGAACAGCTTTTTGTACAGGAATTACACGCGATACACCCGAAAATTTCCGGGAAAAGCCGCATAATTGTCTCAGGGCTTGGCGAAAGTTCGTTTATGTCATATGTCTTTCGGTCAAGGGGGTAGAAGGGCAAAGTCGCGACATACATGCCTTCCTCCACTTGGGTTTGGCACGCAAGTGAAAAATGCACCGCGTTTTTACCCGCGACACGATAAATCGTACCGCAAGCCCCGCAAAAACCGTGGCGGCACCCACAGCCGCGCACAAGCCGAAAACCCGCGTATTCCATGGCGGTCATGATAGTCAGGTCGTCGGGTACTTCATATGCTCTGCCGTCAAAATATACATTTACCATTTCCTGCACGATAATCACCCTTTTTCAAAACTCATCAGGCACATGGTCCAACTCGTCACAGCGGAACACGGGACCGTCCTTACATATATATTTGGCGCCTATATTACATCTGCCGCATTTTCCAATGCCGCATTTCATTCTCATTTCCAAGGTTGTGTAGACTTGTTCCTTCTTAAAGCCCATGTTTATCAACGCCTCAAGGGTATATTTAATCATTATGGGCGGACCGCAAACCAAGGCGGTTTTACTTGTGTCAAAGCCGATTTCGGTAACATATGACGGGACAAAACCAACATGCCCGTCCCAGCCGTCCTCCGCTCGGTCAATCGTCAGTGAAACAGTTGTATCTTTCGCCGTTTGCCATTTTTCGCGGATTTCCTCCACAAACAACAAATCAGCGGAGGAACGCGCCCCGTAAACAATATCCGCCGCGCCGTATTCCCCTCGGTTGTGAAGCACATACCGAATAACCGAACGCAAAGGTGCGATACCTATGCCACCCGCGATAAACAATAAATCGCGGTTTTGAAGGATGTCCTTCACGGGGAAAGGCGTTCCGTAGGGGCCGCGCACAGTAAGCTGACTGCCTGCGCCAAGCTTGTGAAGGTAGTTTGTCAGTTTGCCTACGGATTTTATGGTAAATTCCATAAGTTCACATGACGGGGATGATGAAATGGAAAACATCGCCTCGCCGACACCGGGTATGCCAATCATGGCACACTGCCCGGGCAGGTGGTCAAATACTTTTTTTCCGTCCGCGCCCGATACAAAAAACGTTTTTGTATCGGATGTTTCGTTGATTATATCAGTGATTACACCAACCGAAGGTATCAATAAATCATGTGGGACGCACATAATCTTCACCTCCCATGGTGTTGATAATTTTTACGATATTAAGGTTAACGGGGCATTTGTTCACACAGCGCCCACAACCGATACAGCCGTATTCGCCGCCGAACGTTTGCGGGTGGTACACCAGTTTATGCATAAAGCGCTGTCGAAAGCGTTCTTTTTGCGTGGGCCTTGGGTTTCCGTGCGCCATTTCCGTGAAATCGGGATACATGCACGAATCCCATGTGCGGCGCGACTCCGATTCATTGCCGCCGCCAACATCGGAAATATCATAACAATGGCAGGTTGGGCAAAGGAACGTACATGTGCCGCAGGCAATACACGCCTTGTATGACTCGTTCCAACTCTCCGACGCAAAGAATTTCATCAGGTTTTCGGGTTTTATGTTTTTAATCGGCAGGTTGCTGTAGGGCAGCGCGTTTATTTTTTCCCGAATATTTGCCTGTTCGGTCAATAGATTTGCCCTGTCCGTTTCATCAAAATCGGAAAGCAAATCCCCCAGCGCCGCCGTCAAAACCTCGCCTTTTTCCGTGTTTGCCCTTAAAAAAAGGTGCGCGCCCACTATCCACGCGGAAATATCCCCCGGCGGGTGCGCGGCGTCAATATCAAAGGGATTGCAGAAACACGTTATCCCCGGCTTTTGGCAGGCAAGGGAAATAAGCGTCGCGGATGTCCTTTTGGCTTCGTAAAACTTATCAATGGGTTCGCTTAAATATGTGTCGTCCAAAACGTCAAGGGCATGGGTATCGCACGGTCTTATGCCGAAAATCACAAAGGGGCGGTTATCGGGCTTATGGGGGGTTATGCTGAGTTCGCCTTGGTTTACTTTTGCGCTGTAAAGTTTTTGGCATGGGGGCAGGAAAAATTCCTTGGGCGATTTAACCGTTTTTATGGCTTCAAGATTAACTTTCGCTTCGGGGTGCCATGCTTCAAAATTTACTTGGCGCGGGGGTTCGCTTACACCGAGCGGGCTTTTTATCGCCGTTTCCACGGGAAGGTAAAGCGCTTGGGTTTTATTAATCCGCTCAAATAAATCGGGCAGGCGGTTAAGTTCTGCTTTTTTCATCAGCGCACCCCCTTTTTGTGGATACTCGGCGGCTCGGGGTCGTTTTCGATATTAAAATCGGTAAGGGGCGACGGGATTTCTATATCATCCCCCGCCTGAAACTCACCGTACAATTCGTTTATGTCCTTGATTAACTTGCGATTAAGAAGGTGCAGTGGGATTCCCGTGGGGCAAACGCGGCTGCACTGCCCGCAGTCCGAACAGCGCCCGGCGACATGCAGGGCACGTATTATATGAAACATTTTTCCTTCATACGGCGTGGCGTTTACTTTTTGTTTTGTGTCGTATTGGTCGTTATCAAACACGCATTTGCGGCAGTGGCAGGTGGGGCAGATATTACGGCAGGCGTTGCACCGTATACAGCGCGCCAAATTCCCCCGCCAAAATTCGTACCTGTCCTTGGAATCGGATTCCTCCAGCCGCGACACATCATTAAAACGCGCGTTTTTATCCGTAGTTTCGCGGGGGGCGACATCTTCGCATATTAACTCGTCATAAATCTTATGGCTTGTTTTTGTGCAAACGACGCAACCTTCAAGCAGTCCCGTTTCCTCGCCCTCGTCAAGCCCGACACAACCTTCGCACCCAACGCCGATTATATACGCGTGGTCGCGGTTTACTTGATTTTCTTTAAGAAGCTGGTTATACCCGTATGTGTCGCACGGGCGCAGAAACACAAGGGTTTTGCCCTTTCGCGCTTCCGATTCAAGCATGTACTTACTTAAATTCGCGGAGCAAAAACGGTCATATACAAATTCATCAAGGGCTTTGTCGTCGGCAAAAAACGCGGGTTCGGGATAACAGGGGATATCCCCCGCTTTCCAGCCAAGGACAAGGCGCACATCGCCTGAAGCCAGAAGTTCCTTCGCCCTTTTTTGCATCAGCATCGCCATATGCGACTTCATGCGCCGTCACCCCTTCCCTCGGCGGCTTCGGGAATAAACCGCTCATTTTTGCCAAGCCCCCGCACGCATTCTACAAAACGCGTCATGGTATCCGCAAATTTCACGCCTTCCGAAGCCGACACCCATTCCAGATGAATCCGCTCTTTTTCAATGCCCATATAATCAAGAATGTTAAACAACAACGTCATACGGCGCCTTGTGTAATAATTGCCCGTGCTGTAATGACAGTCCCCCGGGTGGCAACCACAGACGATAACACCGTCGGCGCCTTTTTGGAAGGCGCGCAAAATGAAAAGGGGGTCAACCCTGCACGAACACGGGATTTTTATTATCTTAACAAGGGCGGGGTACGCCAAGCGCGAGGTTCCGGCAAGGTCCGCCCCCGCATAACTGCACCAGTTGCAACAAAAAGCGACAACAAGAATACCGTCGCCGGATTTTTCACTTATCTGCATACAGCGTCCACCTCCGCCATCAACTGTTTATGTGTAAATCCGTTTAAATCCATCGCGCCTGATGGACATGTCACGGCACACGCGCCGCACCCTTGGCATAGCGCGGAGTTTACATCGGAAACAGGTTCGTCCCCCGTTTCGGAAATACTTACCGCCCCATATGGGCAAACATTCACGCACATGCCGCAACCGTTACACAAGTTTTTACTCGAAAACGCGGTGCAGGGATTGGTTGTAAGCCTGTCTTTTGCCAAAACGCCGATTGCCTTACACGCGGCGGCGCTTGCTTGGGACACTGTTTCGGGAATATCCTTCGGGCCGTGGCAACAGCCTGAGAGGAACACCCCCGCGGTCGGGCTTTCCACAGGGCGCAGTTTCGGGTGGGCTTCCGTGAAAAATAAATTGGAATCAACCCCCGCCGACAGCATGGAACTGATTTTTTTCGCGCTCGGGCCGGGCTCTATTGCCGTGGCAAGCACAACCAGCCCCGCCTTGTGGTCAACGCGGGTGTTGTCCAATAAATCCACGGCTTGCACCCACAACCCGTCGCCTTCGTCGGCTACCTTGCCCACCTGCCCCTTGATATAGTTAACCCCGTACACCTCAACAGCCCTTCGGTAAAATTCCTCAAAGCCCTTGCCGGGGGTTCTTACGTCAATATAAAACACATTTATGTTTATGTCAGGATATTTTTCCTTTATTGAAATTGCGTGTTTCGCCGTGTACATACAGCAGATTTTCGAGCAGTACGTTTTTCCCCGCTCCGTATTGTCGCGACTGCCGACACATTGGATAAACGTGATGGTTTCGGGCTTTTTTTTGTCCGACGGACGAACAAGGTTGCCGCCCGTGGGACCCGCGGCGTTTGTCAGCCGCTCAAGTTCAAGGGAGGTTATAACATCGGGGCTGGCATGATAGGAATACTCCCCGAATTTATCAAGGGGCATAACCTCAAAGCCCGTGGCGATTATAATAACGCCGTATTGCTCGGTTATAACCGTGTCTTTTTCTTCAAAATCAATGGCGCCGGGCTGGCAGACTTTTTCGCAAAGCCCGCAACGCCCCGTTTTAAATTTAATGCAGTGTTCGCGGTCAATAACCGGGACATTTGGCACCGCTTGGGCAAACGGTACATAAATGGCGCATCTGTTTGCCATTTTTGAATCAAATTCGCTCGGGATTTTTTTCACCGGGCATTTTGCCCAACAATCACCACAGCCCGTGCATTTCACCATGTCAACACTGCGGGCTTTTTTCTTTATATCCACCGTGAAACTGCCCACAAAACCCTCTACCTTTTCCACTTCGCTGTACGTGTGCAGGGTTATGTTTTCGTGGGCGGCGGCGTCAACCATCTTTGGGGTAAGGATACACGCGGAGCAATCAAGGGTTGGGAAGGTCTTGTCAAGCTGCGCCATTTTGCCGCCGATACCGGGGGTTGATTCAACAATATCAACATGAAAACCCGCTTCGGCAATGTCCAACGCGGTTTGGATACCGGCTATGCCCCCGCCGATAACCAAGGCGCGTTTTGTAACGGGGCTTGTACCGGGGAACAGGGGGCTGTTTAAATGGATTTTCGCAATGGCGGCACGGGTTAAAACAAGGGCTTTTTCCGTGGCTTCTTCTTTGTCTTTGTGTACCCACGAACACTGTTCGCGGATATTCGCCATTTCCACCATATACGCGTTAAGCCCCGCTTTTTCGGCGGCTTTCCGAAAAGTGTTTTCGTGCATTCTGGGGGAACACGCGCACACGGCTATTCCTGTTAAATTATGCTCTTTTATTGCGGTGGCTATGATGGACTGCCCCGCTTCGGAACACAGGTACGCGTACTCGGCGGAGTGGACGACCCCGGGTTCTTTGCGTGAATATTCCACGATTCTTGCCGCGTCAACCGTTGATTTTATATTTGTACCGCAGTGGCAAACAAACACGCCGATTCTTTCCACTTATGTCACCTCCGATATTTTCTAAAGGCGCTGACCAAAAGCTGCTGGGGCATATCGGGTTCAACAAGCGCGGGGACTTCGCCTAGAGAAATCCTCTCCTCGCCCTGCCGCCGCAAGTGCAAAAGGCGGGCGGCTTCAAGAAGCCTTCCCGGTTTCACGTCACGCGGGCACCGCTCGGCGCAGGAAAAACACGTAAGGCACGCCCATATGGAATCGGCTGAAATAAGCGCGTTTATGTCCCCGGCTTTCAGCCTTGAGACAAACTGGTGGGGGCGCAACTCCATTTCGTCCCCCGCGGGACAAGCCGCGGAACACCGCCCGCAGTGTATACATTTTGAAATATCCGCGCCGCTTACGGAAAGCAGTTCGTCGGATGTGTTTTTATACATGCCCATCCCCCTTTACACCAAGGGCTTCCGCCAGTATTTCCGTCAGGTAAAGCACGGGAATGTCCGAATTTTCGCTTCCGACGGATTTCCTAATATTATATTCACACAGCGGGCAGGCGGTGACAATCTCCCCTACCCCTTTTTTTATTGCGGAATTTATAACATTTTCCGACATTTTTGCGGTTTTATTTTTATCCTTCAATGCCCTGTACCCGCCGCAACATTCGTTTCTGTATGGGAAAGGAACCGCTTCGGCACCAAGTGCGCGGATTAAATCTTCTAATATTGAAGGGTTTTCAGGGTCGTCAAACTGCATTATCTTGCCCGGGCGCAACAGCATACAGCCGTAGTACGCGCCTATTTTTCGTCCGCTTAACGGGTTTACGACCTTGTTTTTTACATTATCAAAGCCTATGTATAACTTCAACACCTCCGCAAAATGCAGCACCTGTGTATCCCCGGCATAATCCAGCGCGCTGTCATACGCAACAACGGCGGCACGGAAATCAGCGTCATTACTCGCTTGGTTATTAACTTGCTTAAATACATGGTGACACGCCGAGCAAAGAGTCACCAATGCGCGGTTCATTTTTTTTGCGTGAAGCAAAGCGCGGATAACCGACAGTTTTGGGGCAATTTCGTCTGTTCCGAGGGGGAAAACCGCGCCGCAGCATTCCCATTCGGGGATGTCTTCAAGTGTGACGCCCAAAGCGCGCGCCGAAAGCCGCGCGTAATTATCCATTTTGGCGGCGGTTGTAGACAGGGTGCATCCCGGGAAATAACAGAAAACCATAATCAACTTCCTTCGTCATAATATGCCGCGAACGGGAAACTTCTTCCCCCTTAAATTCAGAGTTTCCCGTTCGCAACAACCGCAAGTCGCATGGGCAAGTGAGGTTCCTGCCTGTGCATAGTATTAATCAAAAGTAATCATAATGTTTTTTCACTTTTCTGTCTACACTGTTTTTAAATCGCGACGAAATTTGGAATGGGTTGACTTATGGCTGATAAATCATTATAAACAATTCTTGTATATTCCAGCCATAAAAACGAGAGGGGTTGCTGTTTTGGAGCCAAGCACTATCGCGCTTATTATTATCGGGGTTTTGATGATTCTGTATATCTCGGAAGTTATCCCCATAGCCACGACATCGATTATGGCTTGCCTTGCCATGGCGCTGTTCGGCGTTATTCCGTTTGGCAGGGCTTTCGCGGGGTTCGGCAATGATGTGTTGTTTCTGCTTATCGGCATGATGACGGTGGGTAACGCGCTTTTTGAAACGGGAGCGGCACAGGTGCTGGGTAAAAAAATTATTTCCATGGTGGGGGGGAACGAGCGCATTTTTATCGGCGCGCTGATTATAGTCTCCATCCCCATTTCCGCGTTTTTAAGCAATACCGCGACAGCCGCGATAATGCTGCCCCTTGCCGCTTCCGCAATCGGTGTCAGTAACGGGAAATTTACAAAGAAAAATACATTCATGATTGTGGGTATCGCCGCTGTTTCCGGCGGGGGGCTTACCCTTGTGTCAAGCCCGCCCCAGCTTTTTGCCCAGCGCATTTTGGAAGAAGGCGGGCATGAGGTGATGGGTTTTTTTGATATAGGGATGTTTGGCGTGCCCATACTTATGTTACTTATTGTTTTCGCGATGACCTTTGGGTATAAGTTTCAAAAGAAAGTGTTTGACTTTGATGAAGCCGCCTTGGGCGCGGAAGAAGGGGAAGCGGATGAAGCGCCGAAAAGCGTAACCAAAATGATTATCGCCGTTATCACTCTGCTTTTATGTATCGTGGGTTTTATCGCGGAGATATTCACCGCGGGCACGGTGGCTATGATAGGCGGGGTGATTGTCGTCGCGACCCGCTGTATTTCCCAAAAAACGGTGTATCAAAAAATGGACTGGACGACGGTTGTAATTTTCGGCAGCGCGTTCGGCATAGCCGAGGGGCTTGAGCGCAGCGGCGCGGGTGAAATGCTTGCCCACGGCATAATAAACATTTTGGGCGACAATATTACGCCATGGCTTTTATGCACCGCTTTTGCCGTCGTCGCCGTTATTTTAACAAATTTTATGTCCAGCACAGGCACGGCGGCACTGCTTATCCCCATTGCGGTGTTGTCGGCGGTGGAGATGGGTTATGATGTCCGCAGTGTTGTTATGGCTGTGGCAATCGCGTCAAGCATTGGATACGCCACGCCGATGTCAACGCCGCCCATGACAATGACTCTTGCGGGGGGTTATCGTTTCATGGATTATATAAAAGTGGGCGGGTTGTTTAATATTCTGGCGTTAATTCTTATTATTTTATTATTTCCGTTGGTTCTCAATTTATAGTGTTGTTCCTCGGCGGTGCGTGTGTTATAGTGCCGAGGATACACATATTTTTAAGATAGGAGAAGTGGAATGAGAGAGATTTTGAGAAAGTCAGCCGCACTCATGCTGGTATTGGTTATGCTGTTCACAAGCACCCTTACCGTAAGCGCGGCACCTACACCGGAAGAATTGGGTATGATTCCCCTAAGGGCCGTGTTTGAAGCCACGGGAGCCGAGGTTGTGTGGAACGACGACAACCGCAGTATCAATGTAACATTACTTACAGGCGACGAATTTGTATTTTTCGCCGACCATCCCGCCGCTTTGGTAAACGGCGCACAGGTATCGCTTAATTACGGCATTACCTTGTGGGAAGACACCGCGTTTTTGCCGGCGGAGGACTTTGCCGACATTTACGGAGTTTTGGCACAGCAACTGGGCGACGCGGGACATCTTGGCGTCACGATAATGGAAACCACCCAAGTGGGCTACCTTGTCCTTGACATGCTTAACGTACCGGGGATGACGGTCGCCATTGTTGACGCGGTGAATGACTTTACATGGACATACGGCTTTGGATACGCCGATGTCGCGGGCGGCGTCCCCATTGACGAGTTCACATTGTTCAACCTTGCGTCAATTTCAAAGCCCTTTACGGCAATCGCTGTTATGCAGCTTGTAGAGCAGGGTATCATTGACCTTGACGAGCCTGTGACGACATACCTGCCGAATTTCCGCGTCCCTTCCGACATGGTTATCCCGGGGGTTGACGTAAGCGGCACGGGGGACTACAGGAATATAACCGTGCGTATGCTTTTGTCCCACGCTTCGGGGCTGCAAAATGACTTTATGGCTTCCGGCGTTTTAACCTCGGTTGATTACAACCCGGATTTCATGGACACCTTCATTGAACTGCTTGCGGAGTTTCCTATGCTGACACCGGAAGCAAGCGTGTTTTCCTACAACAACAACGCATATACCCTCCTTGGCGTAATGCTTGCCCATCTTGCTGGGTATGACAGCGCGTTTTTCGGCTACCAAAGCGTGATGGACGAAAATATTTTCAGGCCCCTCGGCATGGAATTGTCCACATTTATACTTGAGGACAGGCACATGGCGCGCCTTGCCCACCCGTACATTGACGCGGACAACAGGGATGAAAAGCTTTTCTACAATCCCCTGCCCACGGGCGGCATTTTCTCAAACGCCCACGACATGGCAAGGTTTATGCACATGATTTTGAACGGCGGGGTGCTGGACGGCGTGCGTATCCTTGAAGAAAGCACGCTTGCGCAAATGTTCACCCACCAAAACTTTAACTTTGCCGAAGCGCCTGATGTGATGATGAATATGCGCCCCGGTATCGGTTTTATACACACCACCGAACTGACAGGGTTTGAGCATTGGGGTCATGGCGGCAACCTTATCCATTACCATTCCCATATGGCGTTTGACCTTGACGCGGGCATTGGCGTGTTTGTTTCCGTAAACAGTCTTTCGGGAATTAATGTGTCCCCCGACCAACTGGCGGCACTTGTGCTTCAATGGGCTGTTTTTGAAACAACCGGAGCGGTTAACGTGCCCGAGTCGGACGAAACCGTTTATCCTGTTGCACTCTCCATTGACGAACTCATGAGCATTGAAGGCTTTTATTCCTTCCCGAACGCTTCCGAGTTTGTGCATATAGTCGCGTCCGAGGAAGGCGTACTTGTGCTGAATAACTTCCCCGGGCTTGCCCAGCCCCTTGTACTCCTGCCCCTTTCCGACGGCAGTTTCCTTTGCACGGAACTTGGGCTCAGATTTTGGTTTGAAGAATTCCACGGCGAAATGATTATGATTTTGGGCGAATTCCAATCCATGATAGCAGGCGGAAGGCTTAATACCGAATATATAACCGCGACGCCCGAGTTTGAGCAGTGGATAGGGGAATATGTCGCCGTTACCGAAGGAAACCACGTTTCCCTTGTATATTCGGCAGAGGTCGGCATTGACGACAACGGGTTTGCGTATATGCGCATACGAACCCTTAACGCGTTCAATCCCATTTCACCCCTTGTTTATCTTGGCGACGGCAATTTCAGCGGCATACAATTCAGCTTAATCGACGGCGAAGCATGGTTGGAATTCTCCGGCGTGAGAATGGTTCGCCAATAACTTAAAACTTAAAGGAGCGTCAACAGTGAAAACAGATATAGAAATCGCCCAAAGCGCCAATATCCGGCCCATTGCGGACATTGCCGCAAAGCTGGACATTCCCGCAGCCGACTATTCACCATACGGGCATTACAAAGCAAAAATCAACCACCGCTTCAAAGGCGCGACAGGCAAAACCCCGGGAAAGGTTATCCTTGTCACCGCGATAAGCCCCACACCTGCCGGAGAAGGGAAAACAACAACAACGGTTGGTTTGGGTGATGCCCTTGCAAAACTTAACAAAAACACTGTGATTTGTCTCCGCGAACCCTCCCTCGGCCCCGTTTTCGGGGTCAAGGGGGGTGCCGCG
>Ga0209755_10008091_pt1 | contig 11303 bp, 10 predicted proteins | sample TergutCo191P1_FD_187301 | JGI IMG/M metagenome (GOLD analysis project Ga0209755, IMG submission 187301) | Cornitermes sp. P1 segment gut microbial communities from Petit-Saut dam, French Guiana - Co191P1 (SPAdes) (version 2) | ecosystem: Host-associated > Arthropoda: Insects > Digestive system... | reverse complement strand
TGGTGCCGGACAGCGGAGAAGTGCTGTATCAGGGAAAAAACATCACTCATATGAGCCGAAGCGAAAACCTCGATTTCCGCAGACAAAGCGCCTTTGTATTTCAAGATTCGGCGTTATGGGCAAACCAGGATTTATTCCAAAATCTGGAACTACCGCTGCGAATACATTATCCGCAGATGGAAAAAAAAGAGCGCGAAAAGCGAATTAAGGAAGTAGCTGTCATGTCGGATTACAAAAAAGATTTGTATGTGCGTCCGGCGCGGCTTTCCATGGGAGAGCAGAAATTGGTAGGATTCGCGCGCGCCATGCTGTGCAGCCCTTCGCTTTTGTACCTTGACGAATGGGTTGAATCGCTTGATGAAACATCGGCAAAAATATTGATCAATATTGTTAAGCGCAAACGCAAAGAAGGCGCTACAATTATATTTGTGTGTCATGATATGCGAATTGTTCTAGATTTAGCCGAGCAAATAGTTGTAGTAGTTGACGGGCAAGTAGCGGCAAATGCGCCAAAAGAAGCGCTGATGCACGAACTGCAAAAGGAAGATTTTTTAAAAGTCGAGGAAACAGAATCATGAAATTTTCAATTAGATTTGCCGACCAAATAGTCGGCGCTTTAGTAATATTGGCGCTTGCGATTCTGGTTATTGTCATATTTATGCTCGGAAAGAATCAAAGATGGTTTGTAAGAGATTTCGAATATACGACATATTTAACATCAGCTTCTGGAGTAAGCAGAAACATGTCTGTCCAATACAAGGGTTTTAAAATAGGTGAAATAAAAGAAATAGAACTTGTAAATAAACGCAAATTAATGGACGGCAGAGAAATTGATGAAGTGTGCGTAGAAGTTTCCTTTACTATTTATAAAGAACACGGTGAAAGAGTCAAAGAAGGTTCTCTTGTCGAGGTGCAATCCAGTCCCATACCGGGTTTAGGCAATGCCTTTGTTTTTCATCCGGGAATAGGCAAGGAAGCTTTGGCAGGTAAAATTATCCCTGAAATTACTTCAAACGAAGGAAGAGAAGTGATGACAAGCGGGGATTCAACTGTCTCAAAAGCTGATGACAGCATTACAAATATTGTAAACAGCGTGAAGGAAATCCTGGAAACTGTAAACCTGGCTCTTTCGGGACCAAAAGAATCCAAAGAAGTGCCTTTAGAACAAATTATACTGAATGTAAATGGAATACTTGAGGACGCGAGAGCTGTAACAGGCGCGTTATCTGAAGATCTTAAGCCGCTTATAAATAGTTTAGATGAAATCGCCAAAATGTTATCTGATCCAAACGGAGCGATAAGATCGATTTTAAATTCTGACGGCGCGATATATAACAGCATTGAAGATGTAATAAAATCACTTTCCGGCATTGTTAAAAATCTTGAAAAAACGTCTCAAATCTTGCCGGAACAGCTTCCGCAAATTGCTGTTATAATAAAGGAATTGAGTATGACTGTTAAATCGGTACAGGATGTATTAACATCTATCGCTAATAATCCGCTTTTAAAAGGCGGAATACCTGAACATACAGAAACAGGTCCTTCAAGCGCGGGCTCAAGGAAGGAGAATTTTTAGTAAGGTGAATTAAATGAATAAAATTATTTATATTTTTTTAATTTTTATTACTCTTGTGTTTGCTTCGTGTTCTACAAAGCCGAAAGTAACAGAGGATATTTATAATCTGCGAACCTTCGCCGAAAGAGGGTTAGATTCCGCTAATAAAGAAATCGCCCAAGGTAATTTTATAAGCGCGAATTCACTGTTAGCTGAATATAAAAGATTGGCAATATTAGCTGATGATCCTTCTTTAATTGCAAGAGTCTGTCTTTCCTACGGAAACGCTCTTTTTTATACAGGAGCGATTAATGAAGCTTTCGCGGAATGGGAAGAAGCGGCTTCAGAAGCGCAAAGAGCGAAAAACAACGAGCTTTTTTCTGCTTGTAAAGTGTTCATGGCTAAGGGCAATCTTATATCAGAAAGGCTTGGAGCGCAGGAAGTTTTAAACGAGGTAAATAAAGAAGGCGCTAATATTAAGAATGATGCTTTTTTTACAGCGTATACATGGCAGGTTAAAGGACTCGCTCTAAGATCCTTGCAGAGATATAAAGAGGCAGAGGACGCAATGAAGCAAAGCCTCGCGATTCATGAGAGGCAAAAATCGCTTGAAAATTGTTCCTTTGACTGGTACACTATTGCTTCTATACGTTCGTTGAACGAAAGATATGACGATTCTATTACAGCACTTGAAAAGGCAATAGAAATTGATCGTCGTATAGAAAATTCATGGGGGCTCGCCGCAAGCTACAGGGCTATGGGTGATGTTTACCGTAAAAACAAGAAAGAAGATAAAGCGTTGGAAGCGTATAATAGAGCAAAAAATATTTATACAGCTTTAAAAAATGAGAATGAAATAAAAGAAATTGAAGAAAAAATAAGGAATAAGTAATATGAGCAGTGTATTTATGAATACTTATCACAGGCTGCCTGTAACTTTCGCAAGAGGCGAAGGTTCGTGGCTTTTTGATATAAACGGGAAAAAATATTTAGATTTTTGTTCAGGCATAGCGGTAAATCTGCTGGGACACAATTATCCTCCGCTTGTAAGGGCAGTTACTGAACAGGCGTCTAAGTTTTTTCATGTGAGCAATTATTTTACAAGTGATGTAAGTTCGGCTTTCGCTGAACAGCTTGTGCAGGCAACAGAACATGTCGGAATAAAAAATGTATTCCTCGCGAATTCAGGCGCGGAAGCAAACGAAGGCGCGTGCAAACTTGCGAGAAAATATTCGCTTTTAAATTATGGTCATGGAAGACACACCATTGTAACGCTCAGGGGAAGTTTTCACGGCAGAACAATTACAACTTTAGCGGCAACCGGGCAGGATAAATTCCACAAGGATTTTGGTCCCTTTACAGAAGGATTTACCCATATTGTTGGCGGCGATATTGACGCGTTGGATAAAGCGCTTGATAAAGAAAAAGTCGCAGGGTTATTAATTGAAGCAGTGCAGGGTGAGAGCGGAATTGTTCCGCAGTCGCAGGAATTTATAGCGAAAGCCGCTGCGTTATGCGAAGAGAGAGATATACTTTTAATGTTTGATGAAATCCAATGCGGTCTTGGAAGAACAGGAAAATTCCTCGCTCTTGAACACTATAATGACAAAGACGGAAATGTAATAAAGCCCGATATTGTAACACTCGCTAAAGGACTTGCCGGAGGAATACCTGCAGGCGCAGTTTTAGCCGGAGGAAAAGCTTGCAATGTTTTCAGTGAAGGAGACCATGGCAGCACCTTTGGCGGTAATCCTGTCGCGGCAGCCGCTGGTCTTGTCGTTTTAAAAACTGTTAATAATCCTGAGTTTTTAGCTGACATTACTCACAAGGGTGAAATAATTTTTAACGCGCTTAAGGAACATCATAAGGTTAAAGAAATTAGGGGTAAAGGATTGATGGTAGGTTTTGACATTGAAGGCGGCTCATGGCTTTTATTGAAGGCTGGAATAGCGAGAGCGGATAATGTAAAAAACCAGAATGGTCTTTTATTATTGTCTGCGGGGTCTAATACTATAAGACTTTTGCCGCCATATACGATTCTTGACAGCGAAATTGATCAGGGGCTTGCGATTTTAAGCGAATTATTGGACGCGTCTTGAAGAATCCTTCGCAGAAGATACTTTTGCATTGCTGCTGTGCTCCGTGTTCGCTTTCTGTTGTTAAAAATCTTAGAGATGAAAATTTAGAGCCTGAACTTTTTTGGTATAACCCGAATATTCATCCATTCACGGAATACAATGAGCGCTTGGCTTGTTTAATGAATTTTGCTCAAAGTGAAAATTTAAAATTACTCAATGCAGACGAAGAATATGGTTTGCGTTTTTATTTAAAAGAAACAGCACCTGATTTAGAAAACCGCTGCATGCAATGTTACAGAATGCGTTTAGAAAAAACCGCATCTTTCGCCGCAAGCAATGGCTATGATTCATTTTCTACAACATTGTTAATAAGCCCTTACCAGGATCATGAGGGTATAAGGCGAATAGGAGAAGAACTTGCGCAAAAATATAATATAACTTTTTTTTACAAAGATTTTCGCGAATTTTTCCGTGAAGGTCAGACACAAGCGCGTGAGAAAAAGTTTTATATGCAGAAATACTGCGGCTGTGTCTTCAGCGAAGAAGAAAGATTCGCAAAATCAAAACAAAAAAAAGGAAATTCAAACCAGCGCATTGACATCGAAGAACAAGTTCGTGAGGTTAGTGTTATTAATGGTAAAAATATTATCTTCGATCGTCTTTCCCTTCTTGTTGGCGAAGAAGGCATAAAAAAACTTTCAAACACTACTGTGCTTGTTTTCGGTGCGGGCGGGGTAGGAAGCTGGGCAGCAGAAGCCCTCGTGCGAAGCGGCATCGGTAAAATTGGCATTATTGACAACGACACAATTTGCGCTTCAAATGTTAATCGCCAGATAGAAGCCACTTCGCTTACTCTGGGGCAGGCAAAGGCATCGGCGTTAAAAACGCGGCTTTTAGAAATTAATCCCGAGTGCGAAGTAAGAGCGTGGGATAAACTTTTTTCCCGCGAGAACGCCGCAAATTTTGGAGTAGAAAATGCTGATTATGTGATAGACGCGATTGATACAATGAATCATAAACTTGATTTAATCGAAATAACCTGCACCGCAAAAGTAAAATTATTTTCTTCTATGGGCATGGCGTTAAAATTGGATCCTTCTAAAATAAAAGCGGCGTCAATTTGGAAAACGGATGTATGCCCTCTAGCGCGTCTTGTGCGTCAGGGTTTAAGAAAACGTGAATTTACAGGCGATTTTACTGCTGTATATTCCGACGAAATCGCGAGAGAAAATAAAACGGAAGACAGCGAAGAGCTTTTAAATGTTTCAGGACAAAAAAAAGCAAACGGCAGTATTGTAACGGTAACAGCGAGCGCAGGTCTTATGCTTGCGAGTTTAGTTATAAACGATGCGATAAAAATTTAATCATCAACAAGATAATCAATCTTACCCTCGCCGAGCGCTTTAAGGATACGTCTTTTAATATCGCCCGCATCTTTGCCTAAAAATTCAGCAATCTTCGCGCGCATGTCGCGTCTGCCTGAGTTTTGACCATAAGGGCAGGTACAGGCATTTTTTAAAATGTTCTGCTCCGCTGCGCAGGCGATAATTTGCTTTTCTTCCAAAAGCGCAAGCGGGCGAATTAAACTCACGGGATATTTGCGGTAATTTAATAGGATGGGCATCGCAAGCATGGTTCCCTTGGAACAGAGATTCATAAAAAAAGTTTCTGTAATGTCGTCTAAATGGTGCCCAAGAGCTATTTTATTAAAGCCGTTTTCCACAGCATATTTTAACAGTTCTGTTCTTCTTTGAGTGGAGCACCAGTAGCAGTTCATTTTTTCGCCTTCTTTTAATCTTCCTATGACAGGAACAAAAAGATCTGTAAAAGGAACACTCCATTCCTCCAGTCTTTTACAAAGAATTGATTTTTTGCAGCATGCGCAAAAATCTGTGCTTATGTGTAAGCCCGCTGTCTCATAATTTATTTTTAACGCAGGTTTTATTTGCGAAAGCGCCCATGCCAGTACGCTTGAATCTTTCCCGCCGGAAACAGCTATAAGAATTTTATCGCCTTCTTTTATAAGTTCCCTTTCCAGTACAACTTTTGTAATGAGTTTTTTTACAATTTCGCTCGCTTTTGTCTTTTTAAAAAACCTTCCCATTTTAAATACGCGGCTACCTCTGTCTTACAAGGCTGAACCTGATAGCGCTTACGGAATTACTGACAAGCAGGGAACCTGTAAAAAAATTGCCTGTAATATTTCCTTCCAAATCGCCTGCTGAATAATTTCTTGGATGAATTATCCATTCGCTCGCTTTTAAATAATAATTACCGGCAGCCTCGTTGTATGTCACATCCATATAATATTTGCCTTCGCTTACATTGTTCCTGCCGGGAAGATTGTAATAATGAAAAACCGCCACATATTTATCTTTCTCTTTATAAATATCAAGAGTGAGCCCTGTTTCCCCCTGATTCGCGCCCGTATAACTGCCTTCCCACACGCCGACAATATTATCCAAAGGATTAACAAGCTTTACCTCTTCCTGCACAGCCTCATTCTTCGTAACACAGCCCAATAGCACAGATAAAAAAATAATTGTGATTAGTATTTTCTTTTTAAACATTTTATCATTGTAATTAATGTTTTTTTATTTGTAAAGTGTATGCTAAATAAATTTCTTGAGGGGTGATGGCGTTAAAAGTGCTTTGCGATGAGCAAAGTGCTTTTAAACGCGAGCAGGACCCCAGAGAATTTAACAAGCATACACTTTACAACATGCTCACCGGGTCGACATCTATTTCCAAATAAACCTTCACATCCTTGCCCTTATCGTACTTTGCTACAACATCGCGCGCCAGTGAATGAATCGCGTTCATGCTTGAGCTGCGCAAAATTATCTGCCTGCGGTAATTATCGTTTATCATGCCGATTGGACACTCGGAGGGCCCAAGCATTTCCGCGTCATGCGGGATTAAGTCCTGAACAATCGAAGCAAGTCTTTTAATAGCAGTTTCCGCGCGCTTAAAATCTTTTGCGCGGATAACAAAGCGAATCAATCTTGAATATGGCGGGAAAAACAACGCCTGGCGCTGTTTTAACTCAGCGTTAAAAAATCCCGCGACATCAAGAGCGCAGGAGCGTGTAATAACAGGGTCATCCATTCGCAGGGTTTGCACAATAACTTTGCTATCGGGGAAATATCTGCCGGCTCTGCCTGCTACCTGAACAATCAGCGAAAAAGTTCTTTCCGCCGCGCGAAAGTCGGGCAGGTGCAAACCGGTGTCGGCAAATACCACGCCTACTAAGCGCACACCGGGAAAATTTAAACCTTTGGCAACCATTTGCGTACCAAGGAGAATATCGATCATTCCTGTTTTAAAAAGCGTAATTGTTTCTTCTAAATTATTTTTCTTCGCGGCGGTATCTGCGTCTATGCGGCGCAGACGAAGATTAGGAAACGCCAGTTTTACTTCTTCTTCGATCATTTCTGTACCAAAGCCGCGGTAACCAGCTTCCAAAGAGCCGCATTCAGGACAGGCAGAAGGAGGGGACGCGCTGTATCCGCAGTAGTGGCACATGCACTTGTTTCTTGTTTTGTGCAAGGTGAGCGAAACAGAACAGCGCTTGCATGTTAATTCCCAGCCGCAATCGGGGCATTGATAAAAATGTGCAAAGCCCCTGCGGTTTAAAAATAAAATTGTCTGCTTTCCCATCTGATGCGTCAAATTAATTTCTTCTTTTAATTCTTTAGAAAGGCATCCTTCTGTTTTTGCAAGGCTGACAGCTTTAATCTCCGGCATTCCTCCGCCGCAAAGACGACGTGATAAATCAAGCCGCTTAATTGAACCGTCCTGCATGAGCTTCCACGCTTCCGCGGATGGAGTAGCAGAGCCCATTACAAGGCGAGCCCCTTCGTTTGAACAACGCTTAAACGCAATCTGTCTTGCATGGTAACGCGGAGTGTTACCTGATTTATATGAGCCGTCATGCTCTTCGTCGATTATTATAAGCCCTAAATTTTTTACTGGAGCGAAAACCGCGCTTCTGGGTCCCACAACAATCGGCGCTTCGCCTTTTTGAATCCTTATCCATTCAGAAAGACGCACAGAGGGGCTCATACCGGAATGTAGAGTTGCCGCCTGTGAGCCGAAGCGATTCCCGATCATTTGCGCGGTTTGATGCGTAAGCGAAATTTCCGGCACAAGATAAATAACAGATTTCCCCGCGTTAAGCATATGCTGAGCGGCGCGCAAAAAAACTTCGGTTTTTCCTGAGCCTGTAACGCCGTATAAATAAAACATTTGCGTTTCTGGGGCAGAAGATGTAATTGCGCTTAAAGCCGCGGCTTGCTCACCAGAAATGGAAAGAGACGTTTTATTTTCATCGTCATTGTCAGGTAACGCCGGTGTTCTTTCCTTTCTTCCTGATGGAATCATCGCGCTTAATGCCTGGCCTGCGCTGCATAAATAAAAACCTGCCATCCAATTTGCAAGTTCAATTGTCTTTGTATCGAATAAAGGTTCTGCATCAACTACGCGCCTTATTTTTTTTACAGATTCTTCTTTTATATTTTCCGGCAGTTTATCGCTCTCTCCGATAATAAAACCAAGGCAGTCCCTTCTTCCGAATGGAACCATCGCGCGTTTCCCAACAGCGGCCTCGTTTTTATCGTCAATCTTGTAAGAAAAACTGTGCCCTAAGGGAGCGCTAAAAGAAGGAGGAATGTCAAAAATTAATTCGTAGTAGGCTGCCATACGTTATCCGTCAATTTTTGATTTTAGCATTTTTAAATCTTCCCAGGCAGGTCTTTTATATTCATCGCTGCGAAGAAGGGCAGCAGGGTGATACGTTGCAATTGCAGGAATTGTAAGAGCGCCGAAAGTTAATTCATAAAATTCCCCGCGCATTTTCCCGATAGAATCTGCTGTTTTTAAAAGCGTGTGAGCTGCAACTTTACCTGCGATTAAAATGAATCTGGGTTTTAAAATTAAAACCTGTCTTTCTAAAAAGCGCGCGCATGCTGCTGTTTCTTCCGGGCGCGGGTCGCGGTTACCTGGCGGCCTGCATTTTACAACATTGGCAATAAAACAATTTGTTTCGCGCGATAAACCAATTGAGGCGAGCATCTTGTCCAATAATTGTCCGGCTTTCCCAACAAAGGGACGCCCCTGCTTGTCTTCATCTTCGCCGGGACCTTCGCCTATGACCAAAACGACGGGCTGTAAAACACCTTCGCCTGGCGCGGCGTTAAGTCTTTTTTCACATAACGCGCAGTCCTTGCACGCGCGAATTTCACCGGCAATTTTTTCGATAGAATCTTCGCTTGTCTCAGGTTTAATTGCTGCTTGAGGAATATCGATATGAGTGTCTTCGAATCTATAATCCTTAGGTTCGCTCCTATACCCCGAACCCAAGAAATTACCTGTAATATCAAGAAAATTAGCTATTTTGAATTTTTCCGCCGAAGTCATTAGAGCATTATAACATATAAACAAAAGAAGAATTTATCGCGAAGAATAAGAAATTCAACCACGAACCACACTAACCACTCGAACCTGTCGTCCGCTCGTTTTCTCTTAACCCAAGAAATATAAGATAGTTATCATATATTTTTAGGTTTAATTAAGATTTCGAAGTAAAAGTTCGTGGCGTTCGTGAGGTTCGTGGTAAAATCTCTTCTTATTAGGATGCCTCTAAATATAGCGTAGGCGCTTGACAACTACGCTATATATAAGGTACTATGAAAATAAGAAAAGCTACGCTATATGTATGGTACTATATGTAGCGTATTCAGAAGCAGGAGACGCTATATGCGATGCCCCCATTGCGGCACCATTGAGGACAAGGTCATTGAATCACGATCTTTAGCGAACGGAGACGCCGTACGCCGCCGCAGGGAGTGCGTAAGCTGCAGTTATCGATTTACAAGTTACGAAAAAATCGATGAAAGACAATTCATGGTGGTAAAAAAGGACGACAGAAGGGAGCCCTTTGACCGTCAAAAGCTGGAAAATGGGGTAGCGCGCGCTCTCCAAAAAAGGCCATTTTCTACCATGCAAATCGAAAACCTTGTTAACGAAATCGAGGACGAAACGGCGATCCAAAGCAAAGGGAGCAGAGAAATATCAAGTTCGATTATTGGAAATTTAGTTCTGGAAAAACTGGGAAAAATCGACAAGGTCGCGTATATACGCTTCGCGTCAGTTTATAAGCATTTTAACAATTTAGAGGAATTTATCGACGAAATTAAAAAAGTTGGGGTAGAAAACATATAACTTGAGGTGACTGCCGGTTGGGATGGGGTCCTGATTTTCAGGAAATCGGCAGGAGCGGGGATGGGCTATCCCCTTGTTTCTTAAGACCGTGTGGAGGGATGTCTTTCATACGGTCTTTTTTTGAATTTGACTGACATTGATCGATATATGTGATAAGCTAAAACGACTTTGGGGGCAAAATGAAGATAGGGATGGATACCTTTGCCTGCGACGGCGGAAAGTCCGGCGTTGGTATGTATTTAACCCAGGTTTTAAAGCGCATCACGCCGTCTCAGGCTCTTTTTGAGCTTTTTGGATGGGAATACGACAGATATACCTATAGTGATGTAGCGTCTAACTATGAATTTATTCCTCAATGTTCGGTTCACGGCAGAACGGCTAACTCCTTATGGCATGTATATAAATATCCAAAATTTGCTTCTACTCGCAAATACGACGCCTGTTTTTTTCCTGCCGCCCACAGATGTCTTCCGTACAAATCACCTTGCCCTGTAATCGGCGTTGTGCATGATATGGCGGCATACTTCGGCGACCGCACAACCAGGGTGCACATTGGCGCTCTTTTGCGCATGATACTGCCAAACTCTCTTCGTAAAATGGACAGGATTATCGCGGTAAGCGAATTTGTAAAACAGGAATTAATTGAGCTTGCGCGCGTAAAAGAAAATAGAATTGACGTTGTTCCTAACGGAATAAATCATGAGGCATTTTTTCCCCGTCAGCGTAACGAGGAGAGCGTCCTTTTAATTCAGCCTTTCAGCTTCAGGCGCCCCTATGTGCTTTGTGTTTCCAGAATCGATCATCCTGTAAAAAATCATGTGCGCTTAATTGAGGCCTTTGGCGTTTTTAAAGAAAAGACAAAATTTCCGCACAGGCTTGTTTTAGCTGGCAGCGACAGCAATAACGCCTCTGTTGTAAAAGAAGCCGCGGCCGCCTCCCCATGGCGCAGCGATATATTCTTTACAGGACATTTCCCGTCAACAAGTCTCCCGGAGCTTTATGCCGGCGCAGACTTTGTTGTCTTTCCCTCGATGTACGAGGGTTTTGGCATGGGTGTAATTGAGGCGATGGCTTGCGGCGTTCCTGCGCTTTGCGCCCGCGCCGCTTCCTTGCCCGAAGCCGCCGAACATGCCGCGCTCTATTTTGACCCGTTCAGCGTAGAAGACATGGCAGACCGTATGATAACCGTAAGCAATGACCGCGAAATTTATAATGAGTGCAAGCGCCTTGGTTTAGAAAGGGCAAAGCTCTACACATGGGAAAGCTGCGTTGAGCGCACCCTGCAGATTATTTACGACACTGCCGGACATTAGTTAGGAAAAACTCTTGCCAAAAAATTATTTTTTTTGTACTATGTAGCAGTCTTGGGGAGTTTCCAGAGTGGTCAAATGGGGCAGACTGTAAATCTGTTGGCTCAGCCTTCGAAGGTTCAAATCCTCCACTCCCCA
>Ga0209755_10008090_pt1 | contig 11303 bp, 9 predicted proteins | sample TergutCo191P1_FD_187301 | JGI IMG/M metagenome (GOLD analysis project Ga0209755, IMG submission 187301) | Cornitermes sp. P1 segment gut microbial communities from Petit-Saut dam, French Guiana - Co191P1 (SPAdes) (version 2) | ecosystem: Host-associated > Arthropoda: Insects > Digestive system >... | reverse complement strand
TTCCAATCTTTCCACAACAATCGTATCCTGATTACTTTTTGCCCCATAAAGCTGATAGTCCAGGTTGAGGATGTACTTCAGGAAATTCCTGCTTTGATTTCGAGCAATCAAGGTTTTTTCTTCGATACTCACCGTTTCAAGGGAATTGGGTATGGCAAGCTTACCGCGTGTGGCTGGTATATATATATGCGTAACGTCTTTATAATTTGCAATGTTTTGGGAATAGGAAATAGCGATTTCAGGCCTATCCAGAATACCTTTGGAGACGTATTTGGCACGGGTGTCTTCGTCTAATTTAAGATAGTGAATACCCTGTTGGAGTATTACACTGTTCCGCATCGCTTCCAACAGGCTTGTTTTTCCGCTGCCGTTCTTTCCTGTCAAAACAAGGTGTTTTCGTTCGGAACCAGATAGTAAAATATCTAAATCTCTAAGGTGTCGAACCCTTCCAATGTGGATTTCTGTTATAAAAACGTCTTGCATTGGCCGTTCTCCTATATCTGGCCTCAGTATACTCGAATTTAGCCGTGGGGTAAACCTTGCGGCGACATGGCCGTATATCCGCAAAGCCCTTCGCCATGTTAGAATGCAGCCATGCGGGAAAACTTCATCACCCTAATCGAAAAATTCATGGGATTGGTTGCCGTGCGCCTTCCCGACGACGTGCTCGCACGCCTTGGGGAAATGCGGGAACGGGAAGACAGTCCAGTGCAGAAAGTGCTGTATGACAGTTATTTTGACAATTTCGCCGAGGCGCTTCGGACGGGCAGGCCTTGTTGCCAGGACACCGGCCTTCCGCACTTTTACCTGCGAGCCGGAACCGCCTTTCCGTACCTGGATATTACCGCGGACGTTCTGACCGAGGCTGTGCGACGGGCGACGGCAAGCGTCCCCCTGCGCCCCAATGCCGTGAACTATTTCGACGAGGTCAACACAGGCGACAACACGGCGGAGCGCATTCCCTGGATTGGCTGGGATCTGGTTCCGGGTTCCCGTGACATGGAAATCACCCTGTACTTTTCCGGCGCGGGGTGCAGCCTTCCGGGAAAGGCGAGGGTCTTCAAGCCCTCCGACGGCTACGGGGCGATTGTCCCGTTTGTGTTCGAGGCGGTTTCGGGGCCAGGGCTTAACGCCTGTCCGCCGTTGGTGGTGGGAATCGGCCTGGGGCACAGCATGGAAAACGCCGCCGCGCTTTCCAGGAAAGCCTGCCTTCGTCTTGTCGGGACAAGCCACGGACACCCGGAGGGGGCAAGGCTGGAAAGGAATATTCTCGACGGGCTTAACGGCCTGGGCATAGGGGCGCAGGGGCTTCCGGGCAGGCAGGTGGCGATGGCTGTGCACCTGGAAACTTCGGGCAGGCACACCGCCACCATAGCCTGCGCCGTATCCATTTCCTGCTACGTGCACAGGCGTGGGATCATCCGCCTTGGCGAAGACCTTTCCCACGAGATTCCGACACACAGGGGGGCATCATTATGAAGATCATTAATACCCCGATACGCCACGCAGACATTGCCGGGCTTGGCATCGGCGATGTAGTATACCTTTCCGGAATCCTCGCCACGGGCAGGGATGACGTTCATCGGCGCATCGTGCACGAGGGGCTTGAATCCCCCTTCGATTTTGGCGGAATGGCCATCTTCCACGCAGGCCCCATCGTCAGGGAAAGACGTGCCGACACGGGCATTGAGTACGAAACGGTTTCCATCGGGCCGACTTCCTCGGTGCGCATGGAGGAATGGGCCACCGGCTTTGTCGAAAAAACCGGGGTAAGGCTGATGATAGGCAAAGGCGGCATGGGGGACAAAACCGCCGCCGCCTGCCGCAGACACGGGGCGATTCACTGCGTGTACCCCGGCGGCTGTGCTGTGCTGGGGGCGATGCAGGTGGAAAGGATGGAGGCCGTTCACTGGAGGGAACTTGGTATGCCCGAATGCCTGTGGGTAATGAGGGTGCGGGAATTCGGCCCCCTCATCGTGAGCATCGACACCAGGGGGAACAACATGTTTGCGGAAAATGCGGCATTATACGCATCACGCATGGAGGCCTGTATGCGACCCGTAATCGAGGGTCTAATTCATCGCTGACAGGCCCGCGCTTTTTTACGCCCCCGATGAACTGAAAACCGCGGAACCCTGTACGGCTGCCGTAGAAATTGGTTTTTTTTCAAAAAAAGTCTTGACTATTCCGTCCGTAAGGGGGATAATGGTCAAACTATGAGGCCGATGGTGGCCCCAAAAAAACCGTAGTTTCCACAACAACAAGGCAAAGGAGGGTGAGGCATGAAAAGGGCGTTTGCCGGCAACATGGCACTGGTTTTCATCGCGGCATTTCTATCCTGCGCCTCCGCCGAAGACGGGGGCTGGCTTTCCCTGGATGCCGCCATAGAGCAGTCGGCCCAAATGATGGCGGGGGATCTCCCCGCGGGAACCCGCGTGGCGATCGTGGCCTTCGAATCGGAAAGCGACAACCTTTCCGACTTCATAATGGAGGAGCTTACCGGCGCGCTTGTCGGCCTTGGGGTCGAGGTCGCGGACCGCCAGAACCTTGGGCTTGTGTTCCAGGAGCTGTACTTCAACATGACCGGGTTCGTGAGCGACGAGAGTGCCCAGCGCGTCGGCCATATGCTGGGCGCGGAGCTTGTCATTACCGGGCAGTTGTGGGATCTGGGCAATGTGCGCCGCCTTGCCGCCAACGCCATTCGCGTGGAGACCGCAATGCGCGAAAGCGCCCCCCGCTTTGACCTGCGGAACGACAGGGTTTTGCGGAACAGGATTGCGGCGCTGGACAGGCAGCCCATAGCGGCAAGAACGGCCAGGTTCGCCGCAGGCGAGCAGGCGGTGCCGCGAACCGCCGGGACCTACCTTGACAGGGGCATTATGCATCACCGTGGCGGCGACTATGACATGGCCATACTGGACTTTACCGAGGCACTGCGGCTGGACCCCAGCCTAGCGGCGGCTTACGACTGGCGCGGCATGGCGCATAGGCGCAGGGGGGATTATGAGCCTGCGATAGCCGACCACACGCAGGCGATACGCCTGAACCCCAATGATGCCTGGTCATTTACCAGGCGAGGCAATGCGCATAGCAGCAGAGGAAATTATGAGCTTGCGGTTGAGGATCATACCCAGGCGACACGGATAGACCCCAATAATGCGACGGCGTTTAGGAACCGAGGCCTTGCGCATAGGCGAAGAGGAGATCTTGATCTTGCGATTGAGGATCACACACAGGCGATACGGATTAACCCCGATTATGCCTGGGCGTTTACCAACCGAGGCGTCGCGCATAGGCGCAGGGGGGATTATGAGCTTGCGATAGCCGACCACACCCAGGCGATACGGATTAACCCCAATTCTGCGGTAATGTTTAGGAACCGGAGCTATGCGCATTTCCGCAGGGGGGATTACGACCTTGCTATTGCGGATCATACACAGGCGATACGGCTTGAGCCCAATAATGCGTGGACGTTTAACAACCGAGGCCGTGCGCATCTTGGCAGGGGGGATCTTGGCCTTGCTATCGCGGACTTTACCCAGGCGATACGGATAGACCCCAGTTATACCTGGGCGTTTACCAACCGAGGCATCGCGCATGAGCGAAGAGGGGATTATAACCTTGCAATTGCGGATTTCACCCAGGCGATACGGGTAGACCCCTATAATGCGATGGCGTTTAACAACCGAGGCAGCGCGCATTACCGCAGTAGGAATTTTTACTCTGCGATTGCGGACTTTACCCAGGCGATACGGGTAGACCCTTATCATGCAATGGCGTTTCGCAACCGAGGCCGTATGCATATCCTAAGGGGGAGCCCTGACCTTGCTATCGCCGACTTAACCCAGGCGATACGGATAGATCCCTACCATGCGATGGCATTTAACAACCGAGGCGTCGCACATAACCGAAGAGGGTATCTTGACCTTGCAATCGCGGACTTTGAGGCCGCACTGCGGCTCGATCCGAACCATTCCCTTGCAAGGTCGAATCTGGAATCTGCCCGCCAGCGTAGGGGGTGGTAGCAATGGAAGGGATGTTTGCCCGCCACCTTGTTTCCCAATTTTTTGGTAAAACGCCGCCCCTGTGTTCATGCGGGCGGCCTTTTATACACCAAAGCAAAGGAGAATGAGACATGAAAAAGACGTTTGCTGGCGGCATGGCACTGGTTTTCATCGCAAGCTTTCTATCCTGCGCCACCGTAGGGGGCGAAGCTGGACTCTCACAGGTTAACCCCCTGGATGAGGCCAAAGAGCAGTCAGCCCAAATGATGGCGCAGGGTCTCCCGGCTGGAACCTATCTGAACAGAGCCCTCCTGTCCTATAGCCAAGGCGACTACAGCACGGCAATACTGGACTTTACCGAGGCGCTGCGGCTGGATCCCAATCTTGCGGTAGCTTATAACTGGCGCGGCTCTGCGCATAGGCGCAGGGGGGATTATGGCCTTGCTTTTGCGGATTTCACAGAGGCGGTACGGCTTGACCCTTATTATGCGAGGGCGTTTCACAACCGAGGCTTTGCGCATTTTCAAAGAGGGGACTTTGACCTGGCTATCGAGGACTTCTCCGAGATTATACGGCTTGACCCCAATAATGCGTCGGGATTTACCTTCCGAGGCACTACGTATTTCAGAAGGGGGGACTATGACCTTGCCATTGTAGATTTAACCCAGGCTACACGGCTTGACCCCTATAATGCGAATGCGGCCCTATTTTACACCCGAGGCCTTGCGCATTCCAGAATAGGGAACTTTGGCCTTGCTATCGCGGATCACACCCAGGCGATACGGATTGATCCCAATCATGAGGGGGCATTTTTCCAACGAGGTAATGCGCATTCCAGAATAGGGAACCTTGACCTCGCTATCGAGGACTACACCCAGGCGATACGGATTAACCCCAATTTTACGTTGGCATTTTACAACCGGGGCCTTGCGCATCAGCGCAAAGGGAACCCTGACTTGGCTATCAAGGACTACACCCAGGCGATACGGATTGACCCCAATTTTGCGTTTGCATTTAACAATCGAGGCATTGCGCATTTTGATAGAGGACATTTTGACCTTGCCATCGCGGACTATGAGGCCGCACTGCGGATCGATCCAAACTTTTCTGCGGCAATATCGAACCTGGAAACAGCCCGCCAGCGCAGGGGGTGGTAGTGGAAGGGATGTTTGCTCAGTACCTTATCCCCTGTTTTTTGGTAAACCGCCACCAGCGTGTTCATGCGGGCGGCTTTTTATACATCAACGCGAAGGAGAATGAGATATGAAAAAGATATTTGTTGGCGGCATGGCACTGGTTTTAATCGCAAGCTATCTATCTTGCGCCACCGCTGGAACCCATCTGGACAAGGGCAACCTGTCCCTTGAGCAAGGCGACTACGACACGGCAATACTGAACTTTACCGAGGCAATACGGCTTGACCCCAACCTTGTGGCAGCGTATGAAAGGCGCGGCTCTGCGCATCTTCAGAGAGGGGACTTTGACCTGGCTATCGCAGACTTCTCCGAAGCGCTGCGGCTTAACCCCGATTTTACGGCAGCGCTTAACAGCCGAGGCGTGGCGCATCTAGGTAGAGGAGATCTTGACCTGGCTATAACGGACTTAACACAGGCGATACGGATTGACCCCAATCATTCGACTGCGCTTAACAACCGAGGTTATGCACATATGCACAGAGGGGATCTTGACCTGGCTATCGAGGACTTCACCCAGGCGATACGGCTTGACCCTTATAATACGGGACGGCAGATGTTTAACAGCCGAAGCCATGCGCATTTCCGCAAAGGGGATCTTGACCTGGCTATCGCGGACTTCTCCGAAGCGATACGATTTGACCCCAATCATGCGTGGGCATTTAGCAACCGGGGTCTTACGCATTTCCGCAAAGGGGACTTTGACCTGGCTATCGAGGACTTCTCCCAGGCGATACGGATTAACCCCAATTTTACGTTGGCATTTTACAACCGGGGCCATATGCATTCCAGAAGAGGGAACTTCGGCCTGGCTATCGAGGACTTCTCCCAGGCGATACGGCTTGACCCTATTCATGCGGCAGCATTCAACAACCGAGGCCGGGCGCATTTCAACAGAGGGGATTTTGACCTTGCTATCGAGGACTTTGAGGCCGCCCTACAGATCAATCCGAACCTTTCTGCGGCAAGATCGAACCTGGAAACAGCCCGCCAGCGCAGGGGGTGGTAGCGGAATTCAAAACCGTGTGGGCAAGCCCACCCAAGCCACCATCCCGTGGCTTGCCCTAAACCCGACCCGTGGAATATCAAGCTGCAGGCTGTCCCACAACGGGAGCCGTTTCACGTGCCACGCCCGTTCCTCCATGCCGCCAAAGTTTGCCGGGCGGAACGCGGCAAGCTGCCGCCAGAATTTGCGCGCCCCACCAGCCATTTCCCATTTGCCAATAGCCCACAAACCGTGCTATCATTAGGCCTGTGAAGAAGGGGGTTCCGTGATGGAAACGGTTCTTGAGGATCTGAATGTACCTGACGAGCTCATCTCTGTTGTGATACCCGCTGGCGTGACCTCTGTCGGGGAGGGGGAGTTTGCCGACAGGCAACTGGACTCCGTCGTCATACCCGACGGGGTTACCAGCGTCGGGAAGAGCGCGTTTCTCTGGAACAGGCTAAGCTCGGTCGTCATACCGGAAAGCGTTAGCAAAATTGGGGATTGGGCCTTCGCATGGAACCAGCTAAGGTCCATTGTCATACCTGCCAGCGTTACCGCCATTGCGGAAGGCGCCTTTGCCGGGAACCAGATTGCTTCGGTTGACATACCGGGCGGCGTAAGGTCCATAGGGGACTGGGCCTTCGAAAGGAACTGGCTGAACTCGCTTGTCATACCGGACGGCGTTACCCTTATTGGGGAGAGCGCCTTTGCCCGCAACCAACTAAGCTCGCTCGTCATACCGGGCAGCCTTAAGTCAATTGCGGACGGGGCCTTTTCCGACAACTGGCTAAGTTCCGTTGTCATACCCGATGGCGTAAGGTCCATTGGGGATTGGGCCTTCGCATGGAACCAGCTAAGGTCCATTGCCATACCGGAAAGCGTCGCCAGCATCGCGGAAGGCGCCTTTGCCGACAACGAGCTAAGCTCGGTCGTCATACCGGGCGGCGTCGCCAAAATTGGGAACATGGCGTTTTCGGGAAGCCCGCTGACTTCAATAACGATACCCGGCGGGATGGACTTCAGCCCCGCGGCAATGGGCCAGTTCGGGGAGTCCTTCCTCGATTTTTATTCGGACATGGGCAGGAGGGCGGGCACCTACACTTTCGACATCGGCACCTGGATCTTAGCCGAATGATTTTTCATAACAAGGAGAACTAAGCGATGAGCGAGACAAGGATCGGCATTCCAGCCCGGCACGAGCTTGCCGAAAAAGACACCTGGGATCTTTCAAAACTTTTTGCCGGCGACGAGGCCTGGTACGAGGGGCTTGGGGAATTCGAAAAAATGGCGGGGCGGATACCGTCCTTCAAGGGGACCCTTGGCAAGTCGGCGGAAAGCCTTGCCGACTGCATGGACTGCAGCCGGGACACCCGCATTCTTGGCGAGAGGCTTGGCTACTACGCAATGCTCCGCCAGAGCGAGGACGAGGGTTCCGGGGATGCGCGGGCGATGACCGGGAAGATCGCCATGGCAACGGCAAAGGCCGAGGCCGCCGCCGCATGGAAAGAGCCCGAGATTCTGGCCATCCCGGAAAGCGATATGGAAAAGTTCCTCGCCCACCCGCGCATGGCCGATTACCGTGTATACCTGCAAAGGGTACTGCGCTACCGCCCGCACATACTAAGCGACAAAGAGGAACGCATCATCGCGCTCCACTCCGAGGGGGAAGGGCTGCCTGGCGGGACTTTTTCCGTGTTGACCAACGTCGATCTGGACTTCGGCAGCATCGACACGCCCGAAGGGGAGCGGCCGCTTTCACAGTCGAGCTATTCCGTGTTCATGGAAAACCCCGACCGGGAAACCCGCCGCAAAGCCTACGGGGAATTTTACAGGCATTTCGAATCCCACAAGACCACGCTTGCCAGCCTTTATTCCGGCTCCGTCAAGCAGGACGTAATCGCTGCAAGGGTACGCGGCCATGCCTCGGCCCGCGCGGCCGCGCTGTTCCCCGACAATGTGGGCGAGGAAGTGTACGACAACCTTGTCGCCACGGTGGGCGAAAACCTTGGCGCGCTGCACCGCTACTACGGCCTGCGGAAACGCGCCTTGGGCCTGCCCGAACTGCGGCATTACGACGTCTACGCGCCCCTGGTCCAGTCGGTGAAAAAAAAGACCGGGTGGGACGAGGCCGTCGATCTTATCTCGGATGCCCTGGCCCCCCTCGGCGACGAGTACGTTTCCACGCAAAGGGAGGGGCTTCTGGGCCGCTGGGCCGACCGCTACGAGAACAAGGGCAAGCGGTCCGGTGCCTTTTCCGCCGGCAGCTTTACCGGCGATCCCTACATCCTGATGAACTACAAAGAGGACAGCATCCGCGACCTCTTTACCCTTGCCCACGAGGGCGGGCACTCGATGCACTCCTGGTACTCCTCCCGCTCCAACCCCTTCATGCACTACAACTACACGATCTTCGAGGCCGAGGTCGCCAGCACCTTCAACGAGGACCTGCTGTTCCGCCATCTTCTAAAGAAGGCCGAAGCCGAGGGGGACAGGGGGCTGCGGCTGTACCTTGTCAACAAGCGGGCGGACGACATCCTGGCTACCCTGTACCGCCAGACCATGTTCGCCGAGTTCGAGGCCATAACCCACGCCCTGGAGGAAGGGGGCACCCCCTTGACGGTGGAGGTCCTGCGCGGCGAGTACCGCAAGCTGCTGGAAAAGTACTTCGGCCCCGAGATGGTGCTCGAGGCCGCCAGCGACATGGAAGGCCTGCGGATCCCCCATTTCTACAGGGCGTTTTACGTGTACAAGTATGCCACGGGCATTTCCGCATCGCTTGCCTTGGCGCAGCGCGTGCTGGCCGGCGGGGGGAAGGAGCGGGAGGACTACTTCGCCTTTTTGAGATCCGGCGGCTCCCGTTTCCCCATCGATGCGCTCAGGCTCGCGGGCGTTGACATGGGCAGGCCCGAGCCGGTGCAGTCTGCCTGCCGGTTTTTTGCCGGCCTGGTTGACGAGCTTGAAAAACTGCTATAAGAGGCTTTCGAGTTCCCGCCACAGCCGCCCTGCAGTCTCACCCTCGTCCCTGTCGGCCATTATCCGTTTTGCGCCGGGCAGGGAGGCGAAAAAGCTAATCTGCCGCTTTGCGTAGCGGCGGCTGTTTCGGGCGACAAGCTCCTGTATCCCTGCCAGATCATGCGAAAGGCGGTAGCTGCCGGCTGAGGAACCCTCCCCAACAAAGAATTCCCTGTAACCGATGGCACGCAGGCCCGGGTCGTTTGGGGTATAGCCAGCTTCGTACAGCCTGCGGACCTCGTCGGGTAGCCCCCGCGACATCATGTCGGCACAGCGCTCGTCGATGCGCCGGTACAGTTCCTCCCTTGGGCGGAAAAGGCCCAGCACGACGAAACGGCAGCGGCCCCGCAGCTCATTGCCGGCGCTTTCTGGCTTTGCCGAAACATCGAAGGAGCTTAAAGGCCGTCCGCACAGGCGCAGGACTTCCAAGGCCCGCAGCATACGGTACTCGTCGTTAAGGTGAATCCTTTCCGCGCTTACGGGGTCAAAACGGGCAAGCTCCCCCATTAGGGCGGCGGCACCCTTTTCCCGCAGCTCCAGTTTCAGCGCGCCGCGAATTGCGGCATCGGAGGGGGGTGCCTCGGGCAGGCCAAGGATAAGGTTTTTCAGGTAAAAGCCGGTGCCGCCCGAAACGACGGGAACGGCCCCCCTGCCCGCAAGGTCGGCAATCGACTCGAGGGCAAGGCGGACAAAATCCCCCGCGCTGAACTGCTCGCCGGGATTGCGGATGTCGATAAGGTGGTGGGGAAGCCCCGCCCTTTCCCGCAGGGAAGGCTTTGCCGTGCCGATGTCCATCCCACGGTAGACCTGCATGGAATCGGCCGAGACGACCTCCGCCTTACGGGGACACAGGCCGCCGGGACCGAAAAGGCGAGACAGCACACCCGTCTTGCCCGATGCGGTGGGACCAAACAGCACCGGAACCGTAAATGGGGGGGCCTTAGAAGCCATCGGTTTGAATCGACCGAAACCGCCGCCGGCGGAAAATGCTATTCGGCTTCCAGCCGGAACTCGACTTCCTCGGTAAAGACCTGACGGGCAGCAAGGGCGACCATTTTTCCGTCATAGTCCTCCTTCGAGTCCCTGTCCATCAGCATGGAAAGCTGGAAGGAACGGCGGGAAGCCGCGGCGGTTATCTCGTACATGTTCTTTTTGTACTCAATCAATTCTCGCAGGGGAAAAATCATAGTGGTAGCATACAGGAAAGGCCGAATTGTGTCAATACGGTACCAAACTACATTTTTTTTAAGTGGCTAGAGAACCGCTGATTAAAGCGAAATTCGGCGGTTTCCTAGGTAAATGCTGTTGCCCTGCTAGAACGTGCTTTCGCCGTTAATTACGCCCTTTTCTCCATCGCCATATCCTGCGTCTCGTAGCCTTCGATGTGGCGGCAGATATTCTCGATCCCGTTTTCCCCACGAATTAGCCCACCCATGGAGTCAGCCTTCTCCTTGTAGGAAGGGTTCCCCACCAAATCAACGACCTTACGCTCAAGCCGTTTCCTGGAAATGGTCTTGATCCTGACACCCCCTGGGCCTAGCCCAAGTTCCCTTACCCTGTGGCTCCAGTAAAACTGATCCAGCAAAAGCGGGACCACCATCTGCGGCCTGCCCGAACGGGCGGCACTGTGGGTGGTTCCCGCACCGCCGTGGTGGATGATAGCGTCACACTGCGGAAAAACAAGGTGGTGCGGAATCACGCCCTCCATGCGGAAAAGGTTGCCCCTGTTTTCCAGTCGTGAGCCAACGTCCCACCAACCGCAGGCAACCAGCAGTTTGTAATCATGTGCCGTGCAAACATCGAATAGCATCTCCGCAAACTTGTCCCGCTGCTTTACGTTGCAGCTACCCAGCGAGAAAAAAACCGTGGGCCTTTTGTCCTTTTTGACGAAGGCCGTAAGTCTCTCCATTTCCCCAAGGTCGTAGGGGAACGTGTCGTTGAAGCAATAGCCGCCGACTTCCCAATCGTACTTCCACCGCTTATCGACTGTGCCAAGGAACTTGCTGTACATCAAAAAGTTGAAAGCGCTTGCCGGCGCATGTTCGGACTGATCCTTGATTGGCGACATGCCCAGGGCAGCCCGGTGTTTGTTGATGGTCTTTTTCA
>Ga0209755_10008089_pt1 | contig 11304 bp, 9 predicted proteins | sample TergutCo191P1_FD_187301 | JGI IMG/M metagenome (GOLD analysis project Ga0209755, IMG submission 187301) | Cornitermes sp. P1 segment gut microbial communities from Petit-Saut dam, French Guiana - Co191P1 (SPAdes) (version 2) | ecosystem: Host-associated > Arthropoda: Insects > Digestive system >... | reverse complement strand
ACTGCGCATTAAACGCCCCCCTTAAAGGACGTACGACGACCGCCATGGGTAGGCCTCGGGCCGCCATCAACTCCGCCATCAACTCCCAACTACCAAAATGCGCAGACGCAACAAAACACCCCCCCCCAGCCCCCTCAATCAAATGCCAATCCACCAACTCCAACGAGGTCTCCTCCCCCAAAACGTGTCCACACACCCCCTCCAACGCACTCAAAAACATATGCCCATAGGAGGCACGGGCAATGCGGCGACATTCCTTGGGGCTATTTTCGGGAAAAGCACGGCGTAAATTGTCCAACGCAATGCGACGGCGAATGCCCAGGGCAAAAGCCAACCTCCCTAAACCAAAGGCCAAAAACCGGCGCAAACCAGGGCCAAGCCTGCAAAGCACCGCAACCCATAAACGCGCGTTGAGCGCTGCTACGCGAGAAACCGGACGGGCAAGAAAACGCTCCATGGACACCTCCATGCGCTTAGCCGTTTTTGCAACAGAGCGCAAATGCACTCACGGCATTGCGCTTTTTGTGAAGGCGCCTGTGCCTCTTTTCTTGCTTTTTGTCCCAAGCTTCGGCAAAAGCAGCGTCTTCGGTAAATCCAACAACGAAAAGGAGGTGATGTTAAATGACAACCATCCGTGTCAAAGACGGCGAATCCATTGAAGGCGCTCTCAAGCGCTTCAAAAAAGCAACGGAAAAAGCCGGCATCCTCTCCGAAATACGCAAGAGGGAACACTATGAAAAACCCTCCGTCAAAAAGAAGAAAAAATCACTGGCCGCAAAGAAGCGTGCGGTGAAAAAACTGCGCAAAGTATATTAGCCTTGGGTGCCTTTGGGGCCAAACCAACCGAGAGCTCCTTCTCTTGGGGGCTCTCGCTTGGTTGTTTCTCAAGTATATAAATGAGGTCTTTGGTGAGCACATTAAGAGAACAATTAGAGGCGGATTTGAAACAGGCCATGCGGGCCCAAAATGCCTTGGAGCTTTCTGTCTTGCGTATGGCCAAAAGCGCCCTCCAATACAAAGCCGTGGAGCCCAATGCCAAGCCACTGGACGACATGGACGTTATTGCCGTCCTGCGCAAGTTGATTAACCAACGCAAAGACGCTGCAGAGCAGTTCCGCCAAGGAAACCGAGAGGAACTTGCTGCCAAAGAGGAAAGCGAAATTCTCATTTTGCAACGCTATCTGCCAAAACCTCTCAGTGCAGAAGAATTGAGCCACGTCGTCCGTCAAGCCATTGCAGAGTTGGGGGCTTCAGGGCCCAAAAACTTTGGAATCGTCATGAAGAAAGTCGTCGAGCAAGTCCAAGCTCGCGCCGAAGGAAAAGCCATTTCAGAAGAAGTCAAGAAACAACTGGTTTGAGCAACACTGACTGTGTCCATCTCGGAAAACAAAATTGCTGAAATACGGGAGCGCGTTGACTTTCTCGCTCTGCTCCGGCGCCACGGCGTCGAGCTGAAAAAGTCAGGCCGCAGTTATGTCGGCCTATGTCCTTTCCACGCGGAAAAAACCGGCTCCTTCTATGTCTGGCCGGAGAACGAGCGCTTCAAATGCTTTGGTTGCCACGCCTCAGGAGACGTCTTCGGCTTCATTCAACGGGTTTCAGGGCAAGGCTTCTTGGAGGTGTTGCGCTCCCTCGCTGAAGAGTATGGCGTGGAGTTGGAGGAGGAGGGAAATGCCGGACTCCGGCAAAAAAACATGCAACACGAAGCAACTGCCCTCGCCCAGGCACACTTCTTCTCCAACCTCTGGGAAAACCCCAAAGGCCAGGTTGCTCGAAACTACCTGCTGGAGCGCGGCGTCAGCCAAGCCCATGCTCAAGCCTTCGGCTTGGGCTTTGCCCTTGACGACTGGACGCCCCTCTCTCAACTCCTGCGCGAGCGTGGCTTGTTGGCTTTTGCAGAACAAACGGGGCTTGTCTCCCCAAGCCCTCGAGGACAGGGTTTCTTCGACGTCTTCAGAAACCGCATGATGTTCCCCATCCGTGCTGCCAATGGGAAAACCGTCGGCTTCGGTGGACGAAAACTTGAAGGAGAAGGCCCCAAATACCTCAACTCCCGCGAGTCTGCCCTCTATAACAAAAGCGAATTGCTCTATGGACTCGACAAAGCAAGAGAGTCCATGCGCAAACAGAAAGCAGCCCTTTTGTGCGAAGGTTATTTTGACTGTCTCGCCTTGCACCGGGCCGGCTTTACCCATGCCGCCGCCTTGTGCTCAACACAACTGACACCCCAACAACTCTCCCTCCTCCAAAAACAAGAGGTGCGCCAACTCTGCCTCCTGTTGGATGGGGATGCTGCGGGCCGCAACGCCGTGCTGCGCCTGGGCGCCTCATTGCTGACTTCCGGCTTTAAAGTACACGTGGCTTTGTTGCCTGACAACGAAGACCCGGATACTTTTCTTCTGGCCAAAGGGACAGAGGCCCTCTCCCAACTCCTGTCTCAAGCCCCCCTCCTCAGCCACTTCCTCTTGCAATGGTGCCTCCCTAAAGGACGCCTCGCTTCTTTTGAAGAGACTTTGGAAGGCATTCAACTCCTAAAACCCGTCCTCTCCAAACTGCCCACAGGCATTGAGCGCTCCGCCTTCCTGAAGGCTATGTCTGAATATACTCAACTTCCTGTCTCTGAATTGAATGCAAAACTGCAACCTTCAGCTCAGCATACACGTCCCCCGCCCCCTACCCCCTCACCTGCTCCTGCTTCTACCTCTACTTCTCCCCCCTCTGCTCCCTCTCCTCAGGAATTGCGCTATGTCGGTATTGCCCTGACTCAACCTTCTCTGCTGGGCAACCCCAAAACCGCTCCTCCTTGCGAGCTTGAGCACCTTGGTCTACGTGCTGCCGTTGAAGCCCTCCTTCAAAACCAAACCTCAGAGGAAACCCTCTCCTTGCTCAACCACGCAACCCAACAAGCACTTGAGCACCTGCTCCTGCCCACGGACGCAAACACTTTGGCCCAAGAGTTTGAATACCTTTCAAGTGAATTGCACCTCAAAGCCATTGAGCGCGCATTGTTGGAAATACGAAAGCAAAGTCATGAGCTCCAAGAGGAGGAGGGGGAGCTTTCGGAGCAGTCCCAACAACTTTTGACGGAGTATGGCCGATTGTTAACTATGAAGCAGGCAGTTTTGCGTCAGCGTAAACTTTATGGAAGCCAGAAGCCGATTGAGAAGGTTAATGAAATATAGAAGGCAAAATTTTGAGAAAGCCGCACTTCCAGGAGACAGTCGTAGCCATGTCTAAAACCAAGTCCAAAGCCAAGCCCAAAACCAACACCAAAGCCTCCGTGCGAAAAAAACCCACCGAGGCCGCTGGAGCAAAAAAGGCTGGCAAAGGCAAAGCGAAAAAAACCGTTAAACGTTCAAAAAGCACACCCTCTGAAGCGGACATTGCCAAACTCGCACGGGAAAAACTCAAAAAACGCGGCAAAGGCATCCATGAGGTCGACAACGACGAGATAGAGGCGCTGGCAGAAGCACAAATGCTTGAGGCGGATGTCGATCCGAATGCGGAGAAGGAGGAGCTCAAAGAAGAAGTCTTCCATGAGCGAAAAGAGCTCAAAGAGCTTTTGGATGCAGGACGCCAAAAAGGTTTCCTCACCTATGATGAAGTCAACGACAACCTTCCTGCCGACGTCGTTTCACCAGACCAAATCGACGACGTCATGAGCATGTTTGGCGACAACGACATTGAAATTGTCGATGTCCACAAAGACAGCGAGACAGCAGAAACCAAACCCGCTGTCTCTTCCTCCGAGGACGAAACCCAAGAAAGCGAAGGAGAAGAAGAGGAAGAAGAAGCAGAGCAGGAGGAGACACCGGGGACTTCGAATGACCCTGTACGCCTCTATTTGCGCAAAATGGGCTCTGTTTCTCTGCTCACCCGCGAAGGGGAAGTCGAAATCGCCAAACGTATTGAAGAAGGCGAAAAAGCCACCTTGCGCGCTCTCTTGGCTTGCAAAGTTGCCATCAACGAAATTCTCGATATTGGCCCCAAACTCAAGAGCGGCAAACTCCGCATACGCGAAGTTGTCAAAGACGCCTCTGAAGAATTGCAAGAAGGAGAAGAGGCCGACATTGACAACGAAACGGACGTCGAAAGCGAAGAGCCTCAAGAAATAAAACTGAACCAAGGCGAGCTCAACCGTATTGAGCAAATTTTGAAGTCCATTGAAAAAATTCGCAAGCACGCACGCGAATGTGAGCGTATTGAAGAAACGCTCCATTCGAAAAAAAAGCTGTCCGAAGCGAAGAAGCGCGAGCTCAAAAAGGCATTTGAAGAGAACCAGTTTCAAATGATGGAAGTGCTTGACGAGATGCGGCTTAACAAGAAGCAGATTGACCGCATTGTCATTCACCTCAAGCAGATGATAGAGGATGCGACCCGCGCAGAGACGGAGCTTGTCCACCTTGAGCGAACTTTTGGTTTCTCTCTTGCCGCATTCAGGACACAGTTTCAAGAAACCAAAGAAGTCCCCAATTTTTCGAAACAGTCTCTTCGAAAACTTCATGTCCCACCAGAACAACTCGACACTCTCGAGCGTGACATTCGCAACGCCTTCAAACGCATTCAAAAAATTGAGAGCGAAGCCAACCTGCCGATACACACGCTCCGAAGAAACTATGAAGCCATACGCCGGGGAGAACGCAGCGCGGAGCTGGCCAAAAGCGAGCTGGTGGAAGCCAATTTGCGCCTGGTTGTGTCCATTGCGAAGAAATATACCAACCGGGGACTGCAATTTTTGGATTTGATTCAGGAAGGCAACATTGGCCTCATGAAGGCTGTCGACAAATTTGAATATAAGCGCGGGTATAAATTTTCCACCTATGCGACTTGGTGGATTCGCCAGGCCATTACACGCGCCATCGCAGACCAGGCGCGCACCATCCGCATCCCCGTGCATATGATTGAAACCATCAACAAGCTCATCCGCACAAGCCGCTACCTCGTCCAGGAAATTGGCCGAGAGCCCACACCTGAGGAAATTGCAGACAAAATGGAGTTGCCTTTGGACAAAGTCCGCAAAGTCCTCAAAATAGCCAAGGAGCCCATTTCTCTGGAAACACCCATTGGCGAAGAAGAGGACTCTCACCTGGGCGACTTCATTGAAGACAAAACCCTGGTTTCTCCTTCGGATGCCGTCATCAGCATGAATCTTGCGGAGCAGACTCGAAAAGTCTTGGCAACACTGACGCCTCGCGAAGAAAAAGTCCTTCGTATGCGTTTTGGCATTGGCGAGAAGAGTGACCATACCCTCGAAGAAGTGGGGCAGGACTTTGAAGTCACCCGCGAGCGTATACGCCAAATTGAAGCCAAGGCTTTACGCAAACTCCGCCACCCCTCCAGAAACAAACGCCTGCGCAGTTTTGTTGACAGCTAATGGAGCAAGTTAGTCCTTGAGTTCTCGAAAGGAATTGGGCATATTCGCGCGGACGAAGGGCTCTTAGCTCAGCGGTAGAGCTGTCGGCTCATAACCGATTGGTCCCAGGTTCGAATCCTGGAGGGCCCACAAGCAAAAAGTTTCAGGAAGTCCGTCAAGAGTTATAACTCCCTGACGGGCTTTATTTTTTGACTGTCTTTGCGTTGTTGGGGTTCATGGGAACCACACAGTTAACTTTCATATATAAACCCGTTATTATTTGGTACTTATGAGAAAGGTAACGGTTTCGACGTATTGAGTTTTTGAAGAAGTTTCCGAATGAGGAGGTGGCGAGGGAGCACCTTGAGGAGAAGCGCTGGGGAGGAGAGCCCGTTTGTCCGCACTGTGGGGGTGCTGACAAGCAATACAAGCAGCGAAGCCTGCAGCAAGAATGACGACGGCAACTTTCTCGACGGAATTGTCGAGGTGGACGAGGCTTATATGGGTGGGAAAGAAACCAACAAGCACGAGAAGAAGAAGCTTAGGGCGAGGCTTGGCACGGTTGGAAAGGTTGCGGTTCTTGGAATGAGGCAATATAAGTGCAAACCCGTCAACCACAGCGCAAAACAGTTTGTGGATGGTATGGCGCACACCAATGGAATTGAGAGTGTGTGGGCAATTTTGAAGCGTGGTTTTTATGGCGTCTACCCCTCGTTTTCAGTGAAGCATTTGAAGCGCTACATTGCAGAGTTTGTTTTCCGCCTCACCGAGGGCAACTGCAGGGTGTATACGCTCGACAGGCTGGAGGCTCTGCTGAAAAAATGCGTCGGAAGCAGCATTACATATAGCCTATTAACCTCACATTCCTTCCCCCTTCCGCTTCAAAAGTTAAATAGATAGTTCCCGGTATTCTTTACATAATGTCAACTCGTGCATTGACATAAGGTAATGCAAAGTTGGCATGCAACCCGCATGGTGGAGCCGAAGGTGTGGGGGTGGGAATTGGGTGTCTCCGGGCTTCATTTGCGGGCTGATGGAGGGTGTGAGAGGGGAGGCCCAGCACTAACCAAAGCGGCGTTGTTCGGATTGCTCACGGGCGGGACTCTGAGCCCCTTCTGCTGCTGGGTTATTTGCACCCAGCGTCAGTTTGACACTTATTTTGCCACCCGTGATTTTTGTGAAGGGGAGACGACTCCAGAAAAGCTTCCACGTCAATTGAGCGCTCACGTGGTTTATTATGGGGAAGGCAAGTTGGAAAACTGACGCGGTTGCTTCTTCATGCGGTGGTGAGTGCAACAAAGCCGGACACGGCTTATGGCCATTCAGTTGAAGGCATTGGGGTTGCTTTTGGAGCTGCAGAAGAAGTGAAGGAAACATGAGGGGGAGAGGAGGAAACCCATAAATTTCATGTGGTTGAAGAAAGAGCCCTCTAGAACGCAAAAATCGAAAAAACAACATGCTATGTGACTTAATATATTCGTTTGTTTGGATGTCTATGTGCGCACTTTGCTGCTTGTAGTTGTCCTTTGTTTCATTTGGGAGAAGCCCTATGGAGAAGTCTTGGAAAGAAGCGATAAAGCGAGTTCTTCAAGAATCCGATTCGCCGCTACATTACACGGAAATTTCGGATCAGATACTTTCTCGCGGCTATTATAAAACTGACGGGGCAACGCCTGCCATAACGGTCTGTGCGCAACTCGCAGCATCCATCAAGCATGAAGGCCAAAAATCGCCGTTTATACGAGTCGGCAGAGGCATTTTCATGTTGAAGATCACAACGCAAGTGCCAAAAAAAGCATCGTCCTCTTCCACGCCAGACACTGAAAGTTCAGATTCCATCATCCGTTCCTTTGGAATGTATTGGCAGAGAGATCTTGTTGTTTGGCGCAACGATCCAAAACTCTTCGGCAAACAGCAAGCCACATCCAAACCCATCGACTTTGGAAAGCAAAAGGGCATTTACATTCTCTATGATCACCACACCGTGGTTTATGTCGGACGCTCCGTTGACAGGCCACTCAGCAAACGCCTCTCAGAGCACACGGTTGATCGTTTGGGTAGCCGCTGGAATCGATTTTCTTGGTTCGGGCTACTGGAGGCAACGGATGAGGGTGGATTGGAAGAATGTCCATTCAACAACTCGCTTGCAAGTGTTGTTGCCACATTGGAGGCATTGCTTATCGAAGCGCTGGAACCACCTCAAAACAGAAAGCGCGGCGATGATTTCTCAGCTATTGAATACATTCAAGACATTGACCCAGAATTGCGAGAGCGAGAAATTCAAAACACGTTGCGCTCCATTGAGCAGAAGATGCGTGGCGGATCGTAAAAAAATTGGTTGAAGGCGTCGTTTCAAAAAACCAGCCTCCTACCTTCATCTGCAAGCCCTTCCTTGGCACCTTCGCAAAAGGGAGGCTTAATTCCTCTTGCCGTGCAGTAATACGGCCAGGCTTAAGAACCTGAGTTAGATTTGCTGAACGAGAAGTGCCGCCGTAAATGTAGTGTGTAGTGCCGTCGGCCTGCGGTTTCTCGTTTTATGTGCCTCCAGAATTTCTGGCGGCCTGAGCGGGGACCGTATGGTCGCCGGTTTTTCAGCAAATCTACCGGATTCTTAACCTGTTTGGGCCGTCACATGGGTGGGCTCCGGGTTGGCCAGTCCCTCAGTGTGCATATTTGGTCCAAACAGGGTGGGCGAGGTTGGCAGTATTCAACGCTTTGGAGGGCCGGACATGAGAGAAGAGAAGCTGAGCGAAGAGGCCCGCAGTTTGAGCCATACCTTGTGGCCTCTGTCACCTCTTACTAAGGCCAGAACAACCCTTGTCTCAGCGAGGGCCGCTCTATTCAGCTGTTGCTTAAGTCTATGGGCAATGTGGTTTTTTATAAACTTTCAGTAAAGTATGTGTGGTTTTTTCAGTAGGCGCAATGCCATGAAAAAAATCCTGATATTGTTAGGCACGCTAAGCATCAGCCTCGCTTTTGCTTCGACGCTGTTTCTTGAGAAGCTGAAGTGTCCCATTGACGTCATTTTAGGTTCGACGATATTTTTTAGGAAGCTGAAGTGCCCCATTGACGGAAAGGAGTTCGAGTTCTGTGGCCAGGGTAGCGGGACTTCATTTGGGCAAATGTTGGACATGCGACCCTACGGCCCCATCATATCGCCAAATGTCCACAAGACGGCATCGTCCTCTATAAGGAGTTTTCTGCCGAAGAGATTGCCACCCTAAGGCCTTTTGTCAATTCCAAAGAATATCAGTCATCGCAGAAAAGCGAGACCGACTATTGGCTGGCCTATCTTCTGTCAAAACGCTTGTCCGAGCCCACAACAGAACAAATTTCTTTGATGCAGAGAGCCACGTAGGAGACCGCTCACAACGAGTCGCCTGAAATCTATGAAAGGTACGCAAGGGAAACCATTCAAGCCATCGACAGTCTCAAAGAACCCCCTGTAGACTTGAAGCTTCTCAAGGGCGAACTCTATAGGAGAATCAAAGAATTCGACAAGGCTTCACAAGTTTTCTTGGAGCTTAAGGACAAAGTCAACGACAAATCCATTTATCACCAAATTATTTCACAACAGCTTGAGCTGATTGCGAACAAGAATCCCTTTTCTGCGCCGATTGCGCAGGCAATTCAATAAACAAGTGAGTGGCACCCATAGTGGCAAAAAGCAAGCCTTCGCGGCAGGCTTGGTTTTGGGGGTTGCTTTACTTTTTGGGCCTATAGCAGCCTGAGGCACTGCTGGCCCCCATGCCGACTGAGTGCACCATGAGCCCCCGCCTTCTTTGTTAGCGCTAAGTCGTGCTTGCCAACCGTCGTTGGATAGAGCATGTTGCCAGTGGCTGTAACATGCCATAACAATTAATCATTCGAGCATCAGCTTTTTGGGGGGAGGATTTATGTTTAAATCGCTTATTTTAAAGTGGAAAACCAGGAAAAAATACACATTTTCCGAAGTGCCTACTTGGCTTGTCTTTTTTCTCACAATTTTTTGTTTTTTATACATAAAGTTTTATGAGAATGCCTTTCAGGCGGCCACTCATGAATATTAGAATATAACAAGCACACTGCCCTTGGCCGAATGGGGGTGGCAGGGTTGGTTTTTGACGGTTGTGTTGGCTTTGTTTTGGCTTAAGGTACTGTATCTCAACGGTTTTCTTGGGGTTCTTTTTTGTCATTTGGCCGGAGCAGGTAACAAAAAATGAGTCTCACCCATAAACTGATATACAATGGCTCATTTTTCAGCTCAAATTTTGGAGGGTTATATTGTCGGTGTGCGTTCCAACCACTTTTCCAAATAGACGAGCCGAAGTGTGGGGCGTCCGGCTTCTTCTTTGAAGCGCACATAGCCGCACCTTTCGAAAAGTGCCAGGTTTTTCATGCTGTTATGGCCTGTATGCAGCTCAAACCTGTGGCTGGAAAAAGCATTTTCGGCAGCTTCCAAAAGCCGTTTTCCCAAGCCTTGGTTTTGGTGCTCAGGGCTCACAATCAGCTTGTTAATGTAGGTGGTGTCGTTTTCTGCATAGGCACGGACGGAACCGACGAGCTCCCCTGCTTCGTCTATGGCTTTGAAGACCAGACTCCTGGCACACTCCTGGCGCAACTCCTCCAACGTTTGCCTGAGCGGTTGAATGTCAAAGTCCTCATAAATGCGTGCCTCACTTTGGTATGCCAGGCGCTGCAAAGCAAGGATGGCTTCCAAATCCGCCAGCGTAGCTTTTGTCAGAATAATGTTTCTCTTTTGCATGCAACTCTCGCTCTCTTGGCTTTTGCAAAACATCTTTTAGCCGCCCAGCTTCTGTTTGAGAATGTATTCTTCATCGGCGCCTGGGCTGTGCTTGCTGGCCAATGCGGATAAGGAAGCAAGGAAGGAAGACACGCCCTTCACAAGGTAGTCAAAAACATATTGGGCTAACTTGGAGGGGTAATGCAAACAATGGCGCCAGAAAACCTTCTTTAAAATTAAAGGCCTGCCACATCTAGAGGGACTTTGGGTTTTTATGGTCATGAGCAAACTCACAAACGCCCTTTTGCGGAGCTTGAAGGCCACTGGGAAAGTCAAAAAGAAGGTGGAGTGTCGTCCATAAATTTTGCCCTCCGGGCGGGGTTTCTTTAACTGATAAAGTTTTTAAGGGCCTGCGGCCCGGGCTTTTTTTGAAAACATTTTTTTTCGCCCTCCAGGCGGGTTGTTTAACTGAGAATGTTTTTAAGGGCCATGCGGCCCGGCTTCTTTCGCCCTCCGGGCAGGTTTTCGCCTCTCGGCGAGTCACTTTTTTTTTGCGCGCGCAAAAAAAAAGTAACCAAAAAAAAACGGCGCCCTGCGGGGCTCTTCGCATCACTCGCAACCCTCTTGGGGCTCCCCTCCTCCGCGCCCATCAGCGAGGGTCGCGGAACACTGTGCAAAACTTGAAGCGTGTCAGCAATGCTCTCTGCATTCAACCTCGTGTCTTCGACACGAGGCTTTCAAACATTCATATGCCAACTTTACATTACCTTATGTCAACCCATAAGTTGACAGAAAGCAACGCAAAGTTGACATTCCAACGGCCTTATATAGCCGCCTGCTGAAAGCAGGCGGTTGGCCCCAAAAACTGCTGCTGACACCCTCCATATTTTGCACAGTGTCCCGCGACCCTCGCTGATGGAGGCAGGTGAGGAAAGCCCCAAGAGGGTTGCGAGTGAAGGGTGTTTTTCGAGGCTGTTTCGAATGGCTCCAGGGGGGTTGCAAGTGAGGCGTATTTTCCGAGGTGGCTTCAAACGGCACTGCTGACACGCTCCAAGTTTTGCACAGTGTTCCGCGACCCTCGCTGATGGGCGCAGCTGAGGAAAGCCCCAAGAGGGTTGCGAGTGAGGCCAAGGCCCCGCAGGGCCACCGGAGGGAGCCGTTTTTGAGGAACTTTTTGGGCGAGCAAAAAGTTCCCCGCCGGAGGCAAAATGCCCGGAGGGCGAAAAAG
>Ga0209755_10008088_pt1 | contig 11305 bp, 12 predicted proteins | sample TergutCo191P1_FD_187301 | JGI IMG/M metagenome (GOLD analysis project Ga0209755, IMG submission 187301) | Cornitermes sp. P1 segment gut microbial communities from Petit-Saut dam, French Guiana - Co191P1 (SPAdes) (version 2) | ecosystem: Host-associated > Arthropoda: Insects > Digestive system... | reverse complement strand
GCGGTTGGAAACGTCCGCGCCTGCCAGTGTGTGAAGGAGAAAAATATGAGAAAATCGCTCACTTTTGCGGCGGCGGTGCTGATTATAACGCTAAGTCTGTCATTTCTTGCCGGATGTAACAGGGGTACAGCCTCTCGTGATGCCGGATCGGTTCCAATAAAAGGAAATATTACTTTATCTACAACAACCAGTACTCAGGACTCCGGGCTTCTTGATTACCTTCTGCCGGTGTTTACCCGCGAAACAGGTTGGGATGTTGATGTAATCGCCGTTGGTTCAGGGGCCGCTCTGCGGATGGGGCGGGACGGGGACGCGGACGTGCTTCTTGTTCACGCAAGACCGGACGAGCTTAAGTTTGTGGAGGACGGGTACGGCAGTATTCGTCATGATGTAATGTACAACGACTTTCTTATTGTAGGCCCTGTTACAAACACCATTGAACATAACAGCGATATTTCCGCGACATTAAAAACGATAGCTTCGGAAAACCTTCCTTTTGTGTCCCGAGGGGACGACTCCGGCACTCATAGAATGGAGCTTGCCTTATGGCAATCCGCGGGTGTAAACACTGGCGATATGCGCGATTATTCTTCTGTAGGACAGGGAATGGGCGCGACATTGCAGATGGCAAATGAAATGCAGGCCTATACTCTGACGGACAGGGCCACGTGGCTTACCCACATTAAAGACGGTAAAATTGATCTTCCGGCTGTATGCGAAAACGCAGTCGAACTTTTAAATTACTACGGTGTAATCCTTGTAAACCCCGATCTTCATCCTGAAACCAATGCCGAAGGCGGCCTTGCGTTCGTTGAATGGATGATTAGCGATTCCGCGCAAAAGTTAATCGGACAGTACGGCATTGAGGAATTCGGCGGAGCGCTGTTTACACCTAACGCAAACGGCAGCTAACGGATTTTACTTTGACATCTTTAAGCATATTCAATTTTAATTCCGATACCATTGGAATTATCTTTACTACGCTAAGAATGTCGGTTGTTTCAACATTTATTTCTACTGTTCTTGGAACTGTTTTTGGATTACTGCTTGAGAAAAATAATTTTCCAGGGAAACGGATTGTAGTCAGGCTCTGCCGTACGCTCATGGGTATGCCTCCTGTTGTGGTAGGGCTTATTGTGTACCTTCTGCTTATGCGCCGCGGGCCGCTGGGTTATCTTGGACTTCTCTTTACGATTGAAGCTATGGTGACAGCGCAGGTGATACTAATCACTCCGATTATTACCGGTATGGTCTACACCTACGCTGTCCGCTGCGCTCCTTCAATTCGCGTCTTCGCGAAAACTATGGGAGCGTCGCAGATTCAAACGCATCTTTTATTTATAAGAGAGATGAAAGGCGAGTTTTATTTCGCTGTTGTTACCGCGTTCAGCAGGGCTATCAGCGAAGTCGGCGCTGTAATGATTGTCGGCGGAAACATTCAGCATAAAACGCGCACAATGACAACGGCGATTTCCATGCTGCGTAACATGGGCGATTTTAGTCAGGGGATTACGCTTGGCATTTTGCTTCTTGTTATCGCTTTTACGCTTCAGTCGCTCTCTGACTTACTGCGAAGAAATGAAGCAGCGGAGGAGAACTTTTAAAAGATTTTATGATACTTAATGGGGTTCGGAAAAAGTCAGGTGACTTTTCTCTTAATATTGAAGATTTAATTATTTCTGAACCTGGGATTTACGGGATTATCGGGCCTAACGGGAGCGGTAAGTCCACTCTTGCGAAGATAATAGCGGGACTGCTTGCGCCTGACAGCGGCAATGTTGATACTGAAGGGTTGAGCATAAGGGATATTACTTTTCTTGGACGCAAACCTTATATGATGGATGATACCGTATATAATAATCTTGCGTATCCCCTGCGTCTTCGCGATGTCAAACCTGATGAGGCGCTTGTGCATGAGTATCTGGACAGAATGAATTTTGTTAATCGGAGCAGACAGAGAGCGAAGAGTCTTTCAGGCGGAGAGCAGCAGAAGCTGAGTTTTCTCCGCGCGGTTATTTTTAAACCGAAACTTATCATCGCGGATGAAGCTATGACCGCTATGGATATGGACAGCCTCGATCTTTTTGAAAGGACAATTATCGAAGAGCAAAAGAAAGAAAAGTCGATATGGATCATTATCAGTCATCAAATGCCCCATATCAGGCGCGTATGCGATTATGTTTTTTTTATGTATGACGGAAAGGTTGAAACGCAGGGATACGCTAAAGAATTCTTTTCAGGCTCTCTTAATCCTCACTTGAAGAATTATCTTCGTACTTATGACGGACAGTCTGATGAAGAGGCTGATGAATGAAGCTTCTCAAGGTTGATACAATTGAGCAGGCCCGCGGTAAAATCGCCTCTCTGGTAAAGACATGGCGGCTTAGAACAGAAACTCTTCCGTTATGTGAAACTCAAAACCGTATTCTCGCGGAAGATGTTTATGCTTCCTGCGATATTCCGTCCTTCCGCCGTTCAACCGTTGACGGTTACGCGCTAATCGCTTCGGATACTTCCGGGGCAGGCGAGGCAATCCCTGTCTTTCTAAAGCAAATTGGCTCTGTTTTAATGGGAAAACCGGCAGATTTTACAATCAATTCAGGCAAATGCGCCTATGTGCCGACAGGCGGAATGCTGCCCGGCGGCGCGGATGCCGTTGTGATGATTGAGTATTGTGAGCAGGTAACAATGAGCAGGGAGCAGGGAGAGAATAAGGAGCAGGCAGAGAGCAGCGGGGAGTCTGTTATTGCTGTTTGTGAGGCTGCGGCTAAAGGCGCTGGGATGGTTGATGTTGGTGAGGATTTTAAAAGCGGGGAATTACTTTTAAGAAAGGGGACACTGATACGCCCGCAGGAGATTGGGGCGCTCTCCGCGGCGGGGATTGTTAATGTAAGCGTGTTTGCTTCGCTTAGGATTGGCATTATATCCACTGGGGACGAGCTTATCGCGCCTGAGAAGGAACCCGCGCCAGGCGAAGTGCGCGACATTAACACAAATACGCTTAGGGCGCTTGCGGAAAAGCGCGGTTACACGGTAATGTCAACACAAGTGTTAGGTGACGATGAGGCTCTGCTGGAAACCGCCGTCAGGGACGCGATGTCTTCCTGCGATATCGTTCTTGTTTCGGGAGGAAGTTCGCAGGGAGACAGGGATTATACCGCGAAGATTATTAATCGCACAGCGGCCCCCGGTGTTTTCACGCACGGGCTTGCCGTAAAACCAGGCAAACCTACAATCCTTGGCTGGGACGAAGAAAGCCAAACCCTGCTTGCCGGATTACCGGGCCATCCCGTCTCCGCGATAATGATCTTTGAGCTTCTGTTTGGCGCATCTTTTATTAATGAATTATTCTGTATTACTCATTCTTCATTTCTCATTTCTAATTCAGTATCGGCTCGTATTGTTTGTAATATTCCCGGCTCTCCTGGAAAAACTCTGTGTCAGCCTGTTGCTCTAAATTTAGAAAATGGTATTTATTATGCGCAGCCTGTGTTCGGAAAAGCGGGGATGATTTCCGTATTAACCAGCGCCGATGGCTATATTATTATTGATATGAATAAGGAAGGATTGAATAAAAATGAGTCTGTTCAGGTTTTTCTTTTTTAAGGAATAAAAATGGCGAAACGAAATTTGTATTTAGAAAATGTTCCTGTCGAAGAAGCGCTCTCTAAATATTTCTCCGCGTTGGAAGGATTGCTTCTTCCAAAGACAGAGGAAATTCCTGTCGAGGAAAGTTTAGATCGTATAACGTCCTCGGCTGTTTTCGCCCGCCTTAACTCGCCTCTTTTTAACGCCGCCGCGATGGACGGCATCGCGGTAAGAGCCGCAGATACTTCAGGCGCGCGTGAATCATCTCCGTTAACTCTTAAAGAAGGAGATAACTTTGTATTTGTAGATACAGGCGATCCTGTTCATTATCCTTATGATGCCGTTATCATGGCGGAAGATCTTATTCAAAGCGGCGAAGAAAATGAGAATCGTGTTAGTGTAAAAATACTGGAGAGCGCGTCTCCATGGCAGCATATAAGGCCAATCGGAGAAGACATTGTCGCCGGAGAAATGATCATCCCTGGAAGGCACAGAATCAGGCCGATTGATATCGGAGTTCTTTTTTCGGGAGGAATAACAAGCATTCAGGTTTTTTCAAAGCCAAAGGTCGCGATTATTCCGACAGGGACTGAGATTATTGACGCGTCAGTTTTGAAGTCTAACGGCGGACAACATCCAAAAGAAGGCGAAATCATCGAATCAAATTCGCGGATGTTTGAAGCTCAAATTAAGCAGGGAGGAGGGGAGGGTGCCCGTTTTGCTCCTGTTGCGGATGATTTTCAGAAATTAAAAAAGGTTATTCATGAAGCGTCACGTCATTTCGACATGGTATTGATCAATGCCGGCTCAAGCGCTGGTACGGAAGATTTTACAGTTCAGGTGTTACGCGCAATCGGAGAAGTGATAATCCACGGAGTTGCGATGAAGCCGGGAAAGCCTGTAATACTAGCGAAGGTTAACGGTAAGCCTGTTATTGGCACTCCTGGTTATCCCGTGTCGGCATTTCTTGCCTATGAAATATTTGCCGCGCCGGTTCTTGCTGTGCTTGCGGGAGCGGTGAGCAATGAGCAATTAGCAGAGAGCAATGAGCAATTAGCGGCAAGCGGACAAGATACGGGAACTTCGCACAGGGTTGAGGCTGTTATCACAAGGAGGATTGTTTCTTCGCTGAAGCATCGGGAGTATGTGCGCGTTAAAGCGGGATATGTAAATGGAAAGCTGGTTGCTTCTCCGCTTGCGAGAGGAGCGGGAGCGGCCATGTCTCTTGTAAGAGCCGACGGTTTTTGCGTAATTGAACAGCAGAGCGAAGGTATCGAAGCGGGAGAAACCGCTTCAATTGAACTTTACCGCTCCATAAAAGAAATTGAGCGTACGTTAGTCGTAACAGGCAGTCACGATCTTATCCTTGATGTAATAGCCGATATGATGTCGTTAAGGGGAATTGCGTCTCTTGCAAGTACCCATACCGGAAGTCTTGCCGGATTGACGGCGCTAAAACGCGGAGAGTGTCATATCGCGCCTATTCATCTGCTTGATGAGGAGACAGGAGATTATAATATCGGCTGGATAAGAAAAATGTTTCAGGGAACAGATAGCAGAGATCGTGTTTGTTTGATAAAGGGGGTGGGGCGTGTTCAAGGTCTTATTGTTCAAAAGGAAAATCCGCTTGGAATAAAAAAGCTTGTTGATATTTGCGGATACCGTTTTATTAATCGTCAGAGAGGGGCAGGAACAAGGATATACCTTGACTATTTACTAAAGAAAGAAGGTATTAACACGGTTGATATAAACGGTTACACCAGAGAAGCCGCTACTCACATGGCTGTAGCTGCCGCAGTTCAAGGCGGCAGTGCCGATGCCGGTTTGGGGATTGCTTCAGCGGCAAACGCCTTGAACCTTGAGTTTATCCCGTTAGGTGAAGAAGAATATGATTTTGCGCTTTTTCAAGATACACTGAAACTAAAAGAAATGATACTATTTATTGATATCCTGAAAAGCACTGAGTTTCATAAAAAACTTGAAGAATTAGGAAGTCCGTTTAACGCCTATACATGGAATAAAGCGGGAGATGTTATTTATTTAGATGAAAGGAAATCTTATGGCTAAAAGTTTTACTCATTTTGATAATAAAGATAACGCGGTAATGGTTGATGTTTCCGAGAAGGGAATTACTTCGCGTAACGCGATTGCTAAAGGAACTATCACCATGAATAATGAAGCGATGAATGCTGTGTTGGGAGGAACTGCGAAAAAAGGCGACGTTCTCGGCGTTGCCCGCATCGGCGGTATCATGGCGGCTAAAAGATGCGCAGAGCTTATTCCGCTTTGCCATCCGTTAAACTTTGACAAGTGCACAATTGATTTCTCTGTTGATGAAAAAAGAGGTGAGATAGAAGCTGTCTGTGAGGTAAAACTTTCAGGCAAAACCGGCGCTGAGATGGAAACCCTTACAGGTGTGTCAATCGCTCTCCTTACGATTTATGATATGTGTAAAGCGCTGGATAAAGCAATGGTTATCACTGATATAAGACTCTGTGAAAAAAGCGGCGGAAAGAGCGGACATTATAATGCTCCTTGATTCATTCGGAAGAACGCTGAATTATTTACGTATCTCAATTACAGATCGCTGCAATCTGCGGTGTTTGTACTGTATGCCGCCTGAAGGCGTTGAATGGAAACCTCATGAAAACATTCTTACATTTGAGGAAATAATCCGTGTTGTGAAGATCATGTCCGCTTTAGGCGTATGCAATGTCAAGGTGACAGGCGGCGAGCCGTTGCTGCGAAGAGGAATGCCGTCCTTTCTAAAACAGCTTAAAAATATTGACGGAATAAAAAGAGTAACGCTTACCACAAACGGCGTTCTGTTAGGCGCGTATCTTGATGAGGCTGAAATAATGGGAGAAGACGCTCTTCCTGACGGAATTAACATCAGCCTTGACGCGCTGGATTGCGAACGATATGCGCGCATAACGCGCTTCCCGCGGCAAAGTTTACAACACGCTGAAAGCAATAGCGGTTTGAACGCGCCTATGCAGATGATTCTTCCAATGATAGATCGTCTTCTTGAAAAGCATGTAAACGTTAAAATAAATTGTGTGCCTGTGCGTACCGTCAATGAAGAGGAAATTCTGCCGATTACTTCTCTCGCGAAGGATAAAAATATCATCGTCCGTTTTATTGAGCTTATGCCGTTCGGCTCCGCTCACGCGTATCAGCCTGTTTCCGGCGCGGAGACAGCGGCGCTAATCGAAAAAGCATTTGGCGTGTTAACATCGATTAATGGTATTACAGATAATGGTATTACGGGAAACGGTCCCGCTCTCTATTACAGCCTTCCGGGTTTTACCGGCAAGATCGGCTTTATAAACGCAGTGAGTCACGGCTTTTGTGAAACCTGCAATCGTTTGCGCCTGACATCAGAAGGCTTTTTAAAACTTTGTCTTTCAAATGATATCGGTATCAGCTTACGCGAACCGCTTCGCTCCGGCGTAAATGATGAAGAGCTTACGCGTGTAATAACGAATATCGTGAAAAAAAAGCCGGCAGCTCATTCTCTTTCTAAAATATACGGAACAGCGGAAACACATCCTGATGGTTTGTCAAAGATTGGGGGGTAGAAAGAGAGAATAATATTTCAATAATGTTTTTTCGTTTCTAAATTAATCATTTTCCATATATCAAACTGTTTTTGCGTAAATATTTCTTTAGATAGTTTATTTATTATTTAAATTATTTTAGTTCTTGACAATCGGTTGAAATAACGCATCATATATTATATAATGAATCATGGAGCCGGAATTCGTTTTTCGTAAGTCAGCATTTAAGCATAGTTTGAGCGAAGCGGATATTCATCATGCTTTCAAGACCTGCCATTATATGGGTCAATATGGTAATCGTGAGAATGTATATTTACTTTTAGGCTTTGATATGAAGGCAAACCCGGTAGAAATATTGTATAATGAATTTGGAGAAAACGGCGTAAACGTATTTCATGCCATGCAGTGTCAAAGCCATTTTTTACCGCTATTTGAATAAAGAGGGAATTTTATGACTGAAATAGAACTAAAAACGGGAATGACCGATACTGAATGTGAGCAATTAGATAATTACTATACAGAAAATAGATTTGAACCCGGACCTAATCTTTTAAAGAATGGAGTAAAACCCGGTTCTGCGCATAACACTCTGCTTTTAAACGATCTGGATAAAGAGGTTGCTGAATATCTGTATGCTCAGGCAAAGGTATTTCATAAAAGTCAGATTGAGGTAATTAACGATCTTGTTCGTGAAAAACTTGCGGTTGGCGCGTAACTTTGAGACGATAAGAGGCGAAGAAGAGCTCTCGCTTTCGCGCAGAGGAAACGCATTATTTTCAGTTAGTTGTAAAGTAAAGATTTATTTCGCGCAACAAAGTTATTTCATTTGTCAGCGCTTTCTATTCTTCACACCAGGAACTATAATCATCTATAAAGTATGATACAATTATCAAGAAGAAAATTATTTTCTTCCCGGCATAAGCAAAGAAAGATACGAAGACAAAACTTCGCCGAATTCTTCCTCTATTCTGCTTTCCGCCGAAATAAACACACGGTTTTCGGCAACTGCTATGTTTGTATGTCCTTCGCGGATGGTAAAACTAAACGGCAGTAATATTTCTCCGGTGCTGTTGTCAGTAAGGTTTGCTTTTAATTCCATTAGAACATGTTTTTCAGTATTATCGGGATAATCAACAGTAGATAGCTTTACATTAACACGCAGTACATAACGCGAATTATTCCCTCCGCTTTTAAACCGGAGTTCCGTTAAAACTTTTGCAAAGGCGCTTTGCAGTCTTCCTTCTCTGTCACCTGTAACGACAATGCTGATTGGAATGGTTTTTATGATATTTTGCGCTTCAATACGGTATTCATCGCCTCTTTTTACACCATTGGGAATTGAAGCGTTTAATAATCTTAGTAAATTAGCGTAGGAAATGTTAATATCAGCGACAGTAGCTGCAAATTGAAATCTTGAAATTCCTTCCAGTGTATTTTTTTCTGTTTGATTCATGCCGGTAAGATTATTTATCATTTGCAGATTTGCTGAAATCATTTCTGTATACAGTTGAATTGTCTTTGACCTTTCCATAACTGCGGCGGTATAATAAATATTTTTTCTTGCGTCGTGCCATATCTCCCTAATTTCCGCGCCAATCAAAGTATCCATTGATACCGTTGTTGTAATGGCATTACGCATGGCGATATTATCAATCCAGCCTTCGGTTGCGCCGTTTTTGACAGCTTCATAATAAGTATTTATTATTGTTTGATCCGCCTGAATTGACTGTCCAAAAAAAGCGGCAAGGTTTGTGAGCGCGTTTTTCTCCGCCATCTCACGATCCGCCGCATAGCCAACCGAGGCAACATATTGGGAACGGTTATATACGGAATTGACATTATCAACCCATGCAGGTTTTCCTCGGGAAACTGCGCCGGTAGTTCCGCTGTTGCCGGATGTACTTGTACAAGAAAAAATTAACAGCAGCGGAAACAGAAATATCCTATTCACTAACTTGAAGCGGTCTTTGATTTTTCGCAAGCTGGGCATCCAGTATTTGTAATGCCTGCTGCGTTTTAAATTGGGCGAAAGCTGCTTCTTCATTGTTTAAAATGCTTGCTATCGCGCTTCTGGCTTCCGCTTTTTTATACTCGACAAGAAACCACCATGTTCCGTCATTCGCCTGCCAGCGTTTGATTGGACTTGCGCCGGAAAGATTGATATTTGTAACCTGACGACTTACATCTTCCTGCAAGGATGAGTTTGCCTGATTGTTAACATTACCTGCGTCAAGGTTATAATCCGTGAACATTGCCTTTACTAGCGTGTCAAGCTGACGTGCCACAGCGGTTTTTGCCCTTGCTTCCGCTGTTGTCATTGTCATTGACGGTGAGGACTGTTTTGCAGTTCCGATACCCCAGATTATGTCTGAAGGGGGTAGGTCGTTTAGCCATCCGGGGGTGCTGCTTGGACCCGTTGATGCAGTACCTGTTGTTGTTGTTACACAGGCTGTCAGCGCGAAGATGAGAGAGATAGTTAAGAGAATTGATAAGTTTTTTTTCATTTTTTGCTCCTTTTTATTTTATTGTTCCCATACGGGATATATTATTTTTTTCCACAAACAACACGAACCATCACAAATAGAAGAAGAAATTTCCATATTTTGATTTAATTTTGTTAGCGCATTATTATATTTTTTTTCTAACCATAAATATTTACATTTAAGTTTATTATTTTTCTTATAACTATCCTTTAATTTTCTTAAGTTATTACTTACTAACATTGAATGCTTATGTTCTCCACTAATACCAACGTCAACCCCCGTATATAATTTATCAATGTAGTTTATATAATAGAGATTGTCATAATCCTTTGATACCAGTTTCATTAAACCATCATATTCAGCGTCTGGATTAGTACAATTCAAATAATTCTTTTTAGCAATATTAAAAACATTCTCATCAATTATTATTCTTGGATATTTTGCTTTTTTATTTTCCATCTCATAAGCTTTTATAATGGCAGGACCAAATAATTTTTTATCTTTCTCTGAATGGATAACTTTCCCGAGAACAATAGCTCCTCTTAGTAAGAAACCACTTTCCATAGCTTTTACACATAAAAAATAAGCATCTTGAAAGATATGATGAATATAATTTTCTTTAGAATATGAAATAACAATAGAATCTGAGAATTGACTAGTTATCTGATCTATTATCTTCCTTTCTTCTGGAAATAAATATTTTATACTTATTTGATAATTTATTTCATCAAATAAGTTATCAATAATTTGTGTTTCAGCCAATTTTTCTATTACCTTGCCATTAATGCATTCTACTGTTTTTCCAATAGCTTCTCTAAATCCTAACACATCAATAAACGCTAGTATTCTTTCATGATAATAATTCACTTAAAACCCCCATAAATAACTTCTGTCATATATCTTCCATTTGCTTGTATTAAAAAGGAATAAAGCCAAACCCGATACCTATACTATTGATTATATTACTTTCATACCATGTTAACCGATATTTAAATAAAACAGTATTTCCAATTAATAATCCCATGTTGAATAAAGGTGTAATTGAGTCAGAAATAATACCTTTAATATAAGATTCATATGATCCCATTTCTATACCTATACCTGAAAACACTCTAAATATATCTCCAATAGGAAAAACTAAACCAATAATTGGAGTAAATGAAAAATGAGAAACAAGAATATTTGTTCCTAAATCAAATCCGATATAAGTATATGGTATAGAAGAAAAATAAAAATTAGCTTCAATACCAAAATTTATTGACATATGTTCTGACCATTGATAATAACCGGACCCCCCAAAAAATTTATTTCTGCATTATAAGCATTATCAGATCGTTTTTCTTCTATACGATTGTTGAGTTCTCTGTTGTTTTTTTCACGTGCTCTTTTTTCCAGATCCCCTGTAACCACCCTCATAAAACCTGATGCAGCCAGATTACTCGAAGAAGTTCCATTTACCGCAACAATAATAATAGTCAGTGTAGGTGTTAAATCTTCTGCTTTTATATTATTAAATCTAACAACATCATAAATACTAAATGGTACTGGTACATTCTTATCTCCTGAAGAAAAACCTATTATTTCAGTATTCAAATTAATACTGCCGCTCCCAATCCTTATCCCATTCTCATTCACAAGCGCAACATCAACCTTATAACTAAAATTTCTTTTGCC
>Ga0209755_10008087_pt1 | contig 11307 bp, 6 predicted proteins | sample TergutCo191P1_FD_187301 | JGI IMG/M metagenome (GOLD analysis project Ga0209755, IMG submission 187301) | Cornitermes sp. P1 segment gut microbial communities from Petit-Saut dam, French Guiana - Co191P1 (SPAdes) (version 2) | ecosystem: Host-associated > Arthropoda: Insects > Digestive system >... | reverse complement strand
CTCTTGCCATCTTGGGAATTAGCTCCTCCGTCTCCGTGGGGAAACCCAAACAACTAGGGAATGGGAGGTTGCAACCTATTCCAGAGGGAAACATTCAACAAATGCATAGAGCTTTGTAGCCGAGCATTGCCCTTGGCTCCAACAACCTATGAATGAACAACAAAATCCAGTTCACAACCCTGTGTACTGTCAATTATGTGTAAAGTTACATGGACCCCATTCCTCTTACATCAAGCCTAAACAATACAATACTGTGTATGAATTTAAGTACAAAATTTGTGATAGTGAAAGGTGTTAATGCACAAGAAAATATTTTTTGTTAGAATTAACAAAAATAATTTCCAATACCTCCTATGAATTCACAGTACAAACTTCAACTAGTAATATTACATAAAACCCCAAACATAAACCTGAAATAATGGAATATAAAGTGCACACACATTACAGTAGCAACAGATTCAATCCTCCACCAGCCTACTCAACTATGAGAACCACTACACCGTGTTTTTTCTCACAGTACCTTCCTATACTTGATAAAAACATCTCCCACTTTAGGTTACACCTCTGCTTGAAGTAACCTGTCTCTAATTTATTTGGGTCAGCATTCATTAATTTGCTCACGTTTAATATCATGAAACCAATTTCCATATGACGGTGGTGCACCTTACAGAACTAACACTTTATGAACATTGAACTTAGTTTCAATTGACAATATATGGCTATGCTCTCACACTTCTCTATTCAGCAATGGGGCAAATTTAAGTACAATTATTTTAAAAGCAAGGGAACATCCTCCAACGATATAGCTCAAACAGGTAGGCCAAAGCCTTCTAAACAAAATTATAAGGCACACACCTCTACAAAGATGCAACCGAAGTTTAACTCAACACAGACAGGAATAGACTGTCGTGAACAGCAATTTGGTAGCTTATACAGCGAAGCATATTAGTTTCCTAACAAAAGGTGTGTTATTATATTTTTCGCATCCAGCACTAAACTTACCAAAAGATAAAGAGCCTTGGTCCTCTGCACTAGACGTTGCTATGCAGCAGCACAAGGTACCCACTTCTCGGTTGCAGCTTTCTAGGTACACATCAACCAAAAAAAAAAAAAAAGTTTAGGCCATTTACAATCCTAAAACTGCTAGGTCAGAATGTCGTCTTCTACACTTTTCTAAGCACCTAATTTTTTGAAACTATAAATGAAGGAAAGAAGACTACAGCACAAAGTAACGGTGTAAACAGCTGCTTTTGTTAATCGAACCGTAAGAACATCCTCTGTTTACTTAAGGATTGGGGAGCTCAGGTTTCACTCCATTCTTGCGCATACTCATGAAGTAATGTTACTTATTTTCTTTCCTTACAAATTCTTTTCAAGCTTTTCTTCATACAGGTACCGAGTCTCCATTCGTTACGGCAATTAAAAAAAATCCAGCAATTACAGACACGTTTACTAACTAACGCAATGGCTTCGTTTCTCAATACTGTGTTCTGTGGTAATGAACAGCTTTAGCTCCACATCCAAATCACGGATGTCGCGGATCACAGATTTCGGATTAATCCTCAATCCCTCTGATCAGTGCCGTGTGTGGTAGGGGTTGAACCATGTGGTGCCACGTTTCCCGAACGCCATCCCTCGCGGTCTCCTTTTGCTCATTGAAATATAACCACAGATCCTTACACCCTTCTTCATGTGAAGAATGTCATATGATGGGTATACAAAATTTAAAATGTGTATCCAGAACTTATTATGCGCGTTATGTTTACAATCTACATTTTTAAGACAGACACAAAAAAAAATTATATTGAATAATAAACTGTCATTATTTGAATATAGATTCGATCGTACCTCTTATGCTGGCAGTGAAAATAATTCTTTTGTTTATTCGTCTCACACAGTCCTTTAAGTTGGGAGTGACTGTAGACAACTTACTTCTCGGGTCGGTCGCGACATCCTGTATGTAACGATATTGAGATTTTGTTGCCACATATCTTGAAAACCCACCTTCTTGCAGATTGTTTTCTGGGAATGGAAGAAGTTTGAGCACTAAACATTTAGACGGCAAATCTTCCTCTAATTTGTTTTGGGACAAGTAATACTACTTGCCCTGACACGTCTGTTGATTAGTCCAGTAGTAATGTTCATATGATGCAATGTAATGCACAAATTATATATAACCTAAATCTAGTTGAGTATTTACTACTATATTGTAACCTGGCACCTGACATTAAAACTGTATTATTGTACATACTACATTTCTGTATATGATATTCCCCACTCATATGATGAAATGAATTGTAGTATGTTAAATAGATACCTTTGTTAATACTCATTTACTTTCTAACTTATGATAAACATCAATATTATAATAGTTCTTATAACAAGTATTAATATACGTATTTTATTTTGTATTGATCACAATTGACAATTTCTATATCCTTATGGATCTTGTAATCCTGTATGGATCAATGGAATGCAAATAAATCAAATCAAATCATGCAAGGGTTAAATTTTGTGTTAATTTGTGCATTATTTTCAAGTTTGCATTTGTTACCAAGGGTTGCACATGTTAGTGTATATCCTAATGCCTACGTAACATTCACACGGCGTAGGTGGACGATGTAAGCGTCACGAGAGTGTTCCAGAACTTTCCTGCTTGCATGGCAGGGCTTTTTCCAGTTCAAACTGGTTCACTTCCATTGTTTCAGGCCTCATTCACACTGCAAGCCGAGCCGAGCCGAGCTGAACCACGCCGAGCGAGTGACTATTCACATTGCAAGCTGAGCCGACCCGAACTGAAAGCAGTGCAGCGGAAATTTCTAAAATGCGAGGATGTCGAACCAAGTGCATTTATTTTCATGAATGGACTAAATTTGGTTGAGAAGCCTCTTATTTAATAGATGGAGACGTTTCTGTGTGCACAATGTAAGCTCTAGGCGTGAAAGTCTCGGCGAGTTTCATGATCTTCTAGATGACTTACTTAAAGACGAGGGTTTTGGAGGTACTTCACAATTAGCTCAGACACATATATTTTAGAGTTAATTCACACATCAATTAAGAAACAAAATACAAATTTTCGAAGGTCCATTAGCCCTGAGGAGTGGCTTATGGTGACACTGACGTAAGATAAGAACTGCAGAACAAGACCATAATTGCATAATATATTTATTTTAATGTTTGGTGTTAGTATAACTAATAATCTGTATCGCGAGGTAAGATATTATTATAACTGTATGTTTGTCAGTTCCATTGAATGTACTTTAATCATCGTGAAAGGCAATGATAAGGAACCCACAAAAAGTGTGGGATGCTGGATAATGGAAAAACAAGTAACTTCGAATAGAACACAGTTGTCACTCGCTGAAAGTCTGGAAAAATGATTGGGCCGTCAAGTGTTGGCCTCTTTCTCCTTGATTCGATCTTCCATCCTCGTAATGAAAGAGCTGCATTTGAGATGAACTGGTGCTGCTTTGGGTCCCTTTTTATTTTTGGGTCTCCTGAAATATCATATCTTGAATTTTCATGTGGAGGAACATTTGCCTATCCTCTGAAGTCTGTTTAAAGGTTCCCAGAGACTCATCAAAAAGTGGTATGTCATGTCCCAGTCCTCACGCCAGTTGTCCATTGACTGCATCAGATCTTCCTTTCAATTTCTATCATCGCTTCCTCCAATGGGTACTTTCCACTTCTAGGCCTTGTCCTTCGCTGAGCAGACGACCGGGACTTCTCCGATGGTGTTGGTGTGTGTATTGAATTGTCAGCAGAAGAGCTTTCAGCAACGAAATCATCGTCAATTTTAGTGCAGCTGTCTTTTCCAAGCTCTGTTGACTCCCGATCAAGTTGCTTAGATTGCAATTGCATGTTACTTTCCATTTTTCTAGCATTCGAAGTACTTTTAAAAAAAAAAGCAACATCTTAAACCATGTCCACTGAGACTCCCTTTTCCTGGGAGATAAACCAGGATCTCCGGATTAATTTGCATTCATTCTGTTGAGTTCTGCACAGACGTTGTCCCCGAGTTGTTTCCATTTGTTCTTCACATTTTTGCCTGTAAAATAAAAAGCATGGGAATGCGTTTTCACTCCGTGTATAATTGCAGGTTTTTGTCAACAGGTGTGTCTTATGCAGCCCTGGCAGATTCCTTCAGACTCGGAATTTCTGCTGTCCATTACATAATCAAAGAGGTTTGTGAAGCTATTTGGAAAACCACGACCTCTCTTCACATGCCTGTACCTACAACAGCACAGCTACTTGCGACATCAAACAAGTTCTATCTTATGTGAAATTTTCCTAACTGTGTAGGCAGTACTGGTGGAAAACATATATGGCTGAAATATCCATCAAATTCAGGCAGTATGTACTATAACTATAAGCGTTACTACTCTATTGTGCTTCAAGGGCTTGCTGATGCCCTGTATAGATTCATTGCATTGATGTTGGTACTTATGGAAAGCAACCAGGCGGTGGGGTTTTTCGTCACAGTTCGCTGTATCAGCTTCTAAGCAGCAACAATTTCAATATGCCTAATGCTAGGAAACTACCACTATCAAATATGGAACTGCCGTTTGTGATACTAGGGAATGAAGCATATCCGTTGCTTAGTTACCTTCTGAGGCCATATCCCACAGGACAGCTTAATGAGTCTCAGAGACTCTTTAAATACCGTCTAATCAGGGGTAGGGGAGTAGATAAGAGTGCCTTTGGAATACTTGCAGGTAAATGGAGTATATTAAACAAGCATCTCCTAATATGGCGGACAGGACTGTAAAATGTGTATATGTTTTGCACAACACATAGACAGAGAAGGTGTAGATGAGGCATCTCTTTTGGAATTACAAAACCAAGAAGATTCGTTTAGTACCATTTGATGAACCTGAACATCAGGCCACAAATCTAATAACAGATCAAATTTGAGGGCAAGAAGGGTAAGAGATGCATTCACTGTCTATTTCAATAGTGATATGGGTCGACTGCCTGAAAACATTGATTATAACAGTGCAGACAAACGTGCAATAGACAGTGAAGAAATTATGCGTGATGGTCGTGTACTGTCTAATAAATAATAATGAATCGTAAGTTACTTTTGTATTATTCCCTCAACACATGACATGACTGAATTGCAATCAATATATCAAAAAATAATATTTTTGCTTACAAGACAAGTCACATTCAGCAGCCACTTTTCCCTCAGTTTTAGTTTAAGGTCTCTGTTTTGATAGGTTTTGTAACTTTGTTCCCACAAAGTCGGTCTTAAATGCACCGCATTGATTAACACTTTGCAATCCAATGTAGGCCTAGTTGCTCTCATTGTAAACAAAAAACGCGGACTTCAACCCCAGGAAGTTAGACCTATTGCGCAACAGAATCGGTCGTCGACTGGAGAGTAAAAACAAACATCAGCCTGTGAACACACTCTGTCAGGCTCAGTCCGGTCCGGTTCGGCGTGCGGTGTGAATGCTTCCATTTCATAACGTAGATTTGTTTTCCAAGCCGAATTGGTTTGGCTCGGCTTGGCTAGCAGTGTGAATGATGCCTCAAGCCAGGACTGGCGGCCGAGTAGCATCGCTTGCGAATTAGTTGACTACCAACTCCCACCCTGGATGAGGAGCGTGAAGGCAAGTGTTCCTCATAGGGGATGCCATCGTACAATAAGTGCAGTTTTCAAGGAGGAAACCATACTAAGGAAATATGTTCATAGGGTACATTACAGTGAAACAATCATCAAGCATTGTGGTGTTAACATTATCAGTAATTAGTCGTCAGTTGGCTCTGTGTTTATCCACACGTGTAAAATGCATGCTGCATGAGACGGTTGCAACTTATGCCAATACAAGGGTTGTTGTCTGAAATATGTCCAACTGACTAGAAGTGTTGTGCACATATTATCAGTATCAATATTAGTAAGTTCAATGCGTCACTCTGAGCCATATGGACATAGTGGCAGTTGTTCAGTGTATGTGTAACTCTGAGCCACAACGGAATATAGTTAACAGTGTAGCTTGTGTATTTGCATCATAAACTCTACAATTATATTGCAAGGGGCAATTACAATTGTGTTACCATACAGGTGATTACAGAACAATCCACAATTCAGTGTTGAAATATGTCAAGTGAACAGTAGCTAATTCATCTGTAATTCTAGGCCACTACCACACATCTGAGTTTGTGTTACGCAAGAGGCAAACACTTGCTCCTACTACTTATTACCATATACTTAAGGGTGTAATGTAATTACACGAAACATGAACCAGTTCTAGATAGTATACAAATTTACATCATTAGTGCCTAATAAAGTAAAGTGTTCCTGTTACAGGCCCGGTGTGGCCCAGAGGGTGGCTAGAGGTATAGATCTTACTCTTCATGACCGCAGCACTAGAAGGGGGTGAGTGGTCAGCAGCACGCCCTGGCCGCACTTTACCCCCGGGAAAGACACGGTACCCATTGTATAGGAGACTGGGTGGGCCCCAGGACCAGTCTGGATAGGCAGAAAATCTCGTCCCCACCAGGATTCGATACCGGACCGTCCAGCCTGTAGTCAGTCGTTATACCGACTGAGCTACCCCATTAGTGCCTAATAGTAAAATTAATTTACATTTGCTTTGACTGGCTTGTACTTATGAATAGATTAGTTTCTGTTCACGATTATATGTTCCCCTGAACCAGAACAGGGCGCCAACAAGCAATGAAAATCAAAGCTGGATATTTAAGTCCCAATACCATTTTTTTTATCTACTGAAAATTCAAATGTGGCACTTAACAATATTATTCGACAACTGAATTGTTTCAAGTTCCTTTTTTGACTCTTCACCAAGCACACAAGTTGCCATTTCCACCGCATTAGGTTTAACCCTTTAAATGCCGAATTAAATCCCGTCTGTCATTTGCTAGCATTATTAGCTCACCATATTCTCCACGTTGGCAGGATAAGGGTTAATTGGGGTTTCTGCACTTCTCCTACATTGGAAATATAGTAACTTGCCCAATAGGTCTTGGTGGAGTTTTCATTATTACTTTTTGAAATTTTCACCTTAAAGCTCTGACAGTTTATTAATGCCTTAGGCTTATGACTTGAGAAACTCGTATCTTTATCCTTATATTCAAGGCGATTAGTAGCACTATGTCTACGAAGTTTTGCAGGTATCTATGAAATGTTTTGTAACACTTTGTTGCACAAGCGATATGGTATCATGGGCAATTATTTCACCCGTATACATAAACCCCAAGGGACAAACAAAAATCATTTTACTTCCGTTCTGTACTTCTTTCTGCACTTCTGGAACTGCCGAAACTGGATGGCAACATAAAACATTGAGATTCACTTACAATGTTGGTTACACCTGTACTTACTGCAGTAGTATTTGACTGTTTACTTACATACGTCTTTTTAGCCACCGATATACAATAAATAAAAAACAAAATTACTGTTACTGCACATTATTTCTCCAGCAGTGCTGTAGCTAAAAAAAAACTATTTGAAGTAGGACTAAACTAAACTGGTATCCATGGTGGTGAAAGTCACAGCTAGAGATTACAAATATCTGTAGTGGGTGCAACCATGCAAGGTTGTTAATTTAACAAGAATATTTTTCTTCCTGCATTCACGCACAACACACTTTGTAATCAGATAGCTACACATACATAACAATGCACAGCAAGAGTTGTTGACCTTGATTAAACTGGTTGTCACTTGATTCGTGGGATACGGAGGGTGTCTTAAGTAGATATTCTGACACATGAAATAAGCATGTGTCCAATTAAAATATTTTGATGGTTACTTTTAACAAAACATTATCTTTTTAATTAAAAAAGTAAACTTCAAAGCAGCCATTACTGAAATGTATCCACAGATCCCCTGGGAACCACTGATATAGTGTATTGTAAACTGTAATGCAACTTTGATGAGACTGTTTATAGGATATGACAGTTTCGTCATGAGACACCATTCATCAATGATGACAATAGCTCAAATTCATATTCAAAACTTCATTTGGGATAATACCATGTGAACTGGTATGGAAATACCAATGTCTCAGAGGAGGGTTCTTCCATACTCAAAATCCTTGGGGCAAGACTCAATGTTTTGAAGGAGGTGAAAATTAAAGTAGTTTTCTGGATTATAGCAGTGGCTTTGTCTCTGGTTTCCACACGGGAACTTCTGATCTCGATGCTCAAATATTTTACACACTGTAAATCTTAAGTAGAGGGAAAATTGCATATAAAGATTATTTTATTCTTCCACCTCATGGCTATATATATATATATAATAAATTTTCAGCAGTTACATAATGTTAACCAACAGAGTGCATAACAATGCATGGTACCAAAAAAAAAGTTTCATAACTTAGTCTATCTGAATATATAAACACAGAAAATGGTTGCATTTTCCTTCAGCATATTCGCTCGTTTATAACACACTTGTCAAAATATTCTAAAATTCACACAAAACAGTCTTTGCAGGCACACAATAAAACTGCATTTAATTCAAGAGTTATATGCTGCTTGATGTTTTCAACATCCTGAAATCTTCCTTACAAGAACATTTTTTGACTTTAGGGGACAGGTAAATGTCAGCTAGTACAGAGTAAGGTGTACAAGGTGGGTGATAACACCACAATTTGTCAGGAAGTACTTCACTGCAGCGGCAGAATGCACAGGGATGTCTGGAAATATCCAACTCAATGCAACATTTATTTAAGGAGAATCACCACATACTTTGGAAGGAAGCTAAGATGTTATATAAACAGAGAAATGAATTTAATGTATGGAAAATATAAGGAATCAACCTGCATGTCATGTTTAAAAAATCCCATCAGTCAACCCAGCATGGCAATTTTGCCCATCTGGTATCCTTCGATCAGCAAGGAATTGTCTAAATAATATATTTAATCCCATGACGCTTTGTAATTTTCACTACAGATGGAGACAGTAGTGTTACAAATTTTAAATCCGCGTGTTCTGGTTCTTTGTGTTGTGTCTGCCGTCTGATCAGTATGAGTTCAAGGGTCTTTTGTATGGTTTTAATTTGTGGAGTGTTTCAGGCTTCATTTTTTTGAGTCTTGTGGTTGTTTTCAATTTTTCTGTAACTACTTTCCTGCTACTGCCTTTGGACTTGATCTCTTCTGAGGCACATAATAAGTTGAGCATTTCCATGCTGTCCAGTGACTGAGAGTAGCTGGATCTAAGGGGTCCACTACGTTAAGTGCTTCCTTGCCAGAAAATGGAAGCAAAGCTGGATTCTGAAATGTGTTTTTTTAATAAAAATTAAGCCAATAGATGAAGTCCAAAAAAGAAGACTGTATCAGTCTTGTACACCGTTGCCTAAGGCCTGTAATGCAGAATGGAACTCTACACAGATCTGTGTCTTTCCCCAAATCTTCATAATCTGACAGTCTTCTTATGCTTAGTATGCTATGAATTGTCTATAAATTTTAGGTCCATTCAGTGGTCTCTGATCATCAGCTTTCAGGACATTCTGTTTCTGGATTTTGAGCAGTTGACAGCCACACACTTACTGTATTACATTCAAAACTGTGTTCCTCTCTGAACCTTTTAAGTCATTCAAAGACATGCAGAAGTGATCAGTGACAGATACAGCTTTATCTTATAGGCAGGATGCAAGGAATATGACCATCGCATACAGCCCAGTCCAGACCTGCATGTTTATAGAATATCGTGATCTTGCTACAGAATCTGTGTCAATCATGAATTATTGATATACCAACTCAGCGTCATAGAATTCAAGGTACAGATGCACAGTGGTTTGAATTATACCTTCATGACAGAAAGCAAAGTATAGAAATAAAGTAAGCTGAAAGTGAAGTCATTCTGAATCACTACAGGAACTGCAAGAAAAATGCTAGAGCAGCCTACCCAAATTTCTTCAGAATCAATATGATCAGCTGGAAAAAATTAAGTGTCAGTGGGACTGTCATATTAATGCAGGAGGGGATATTTTCAAAGGGGATAATGTTCAACAAAATTTATCTCATACATAGTGGTTTCGTTAACCAATCCAAGAACTTTATGAACAGACCTCATAACCAGCTCACTAACAATCTTACGGCAAACTCAGTAATATACCAGACACACAGTGCATGGTACACTGTGTTCACATTAATTAGTGTTTAAAATAATAAATAATAATAATACTTGAGACATCTTTGTTCCAGAAGTGGAACTGCAAAAATTATAATCCAAAGAGACCAACTCTTATTTGTTTTAAAATAAACCATGCAATCAAGTCCAACATATAATCTACCTTCTTCTTAAAAGCCACTAAATTTCAGTGACAGTTACTAAGTGCAGCAAGAAAGTAATGAGACTGAAATGAAATAAAAACTTGCAGCATAAGTTACTTTCACCTTCACCCTGACAGTCCAGTAATGTCTGATGCCTGTTTCACGTAGATGTGCTTATTGCATAATGTTTTGGTGGAACCATCAGAAACCTCAAAATGGAACAATTGTATGTGTGTGTGTGTATATGTATATTACACAATAACCCCACTGACGCATACAAAATGCTACAAACAGCTTATGTGAGTAGGGCTGTACCCTGAGCACAAACATTTCAGTGGTTTAAGAATTCTGAAGAGGTCGGAGGATGTGGGTGATGACCCATGCAGTGAATGACTGAAAATGACCTCCAACTAGAATTTGTGAACAAGGAATTTATAGGACTTCACAAGGTCCATAATTACCCCCACTATGTAAGAGGAAAATTCATGTGAATCAGACAACTTTTTTTCCAAGTTGAAATAAAAATGACACCTATTTGACACTATCACTGACATTTAAAAAAATGCCATCACTGAAGACAAAGTTTCCAAGTCTTCCTCAAGTTTCATATTAAGGCTGCTGTAAGTATACTGATTCCCGCTAGAGTCTACTTCGATGGACATGATTAATAAAAAAATATCACAATATACATCATTCTTTTATCACATTTCAGTTTCATAACTATGTTGCTACACTGCACGTCATGTTTCTCATACACTGTCCTTCCTCTAAAAATAATTCAGATGTCGTTTGTGAAAACTGCCCCGCCAATGCCTATTCTTGGAAATCACCACCTTAATCATGTGCTTCATTTTGTGCTTACAGCACCCATTTTATATTCCAATCTGCCCTTGAAGCTATGCATGTTCAAGGTAAACAAGTTGTGTCATTCAGTATGGAAGCTAACAACTGTTTATCATTCAGAGCTGCAGACACTTCTTCTTCATCCCACTGCAAACATACCTGTGCAGAGAAAATTTACTCCAAGATACTATACAAGTCATCATATTACTTCCACTGTACACCACTT